>ERZ808030.59-NODE-59-length-11503-cov-2.909155_pt1 | contig 11503 bp, 12 predicted proteins | sample MGYA00380186_ERZ808030 | MGnify/ENA primary metagenome ERZ808030 (study PRJEB31490, sample SAMN06133386) | cow dung metagenome | isolation source: M7 | host: cow | place: China: Chengdu | collected 2015-05 ...
TGCAAATCCGGCCCGCTCCGCAAATATCTTATCCAGATACTCGACGAGCTGATTCTTGCGCTCGCGGGAAATAATCGTCTCCGGGATAGCGGCGTATATCGTGTTCCCGTCAAATTCAAGATTGGTGTGCAGGAACATCTGATGGAGGAGAGGACTGACTTCCTTGAGTTCAAGGAGCATGCTGGACCTGTAGTATTTGTAAAAATTCTTCGGTGTGTACTGCGAGGACAGCACAAATCGCTCGACGATTTTGACCTCCATCGTGACATTTTCAAATATCTGTCCGGCGATCACCGGCTGCTGCTGTGCGGAACGGTGCTTGTCTGGCTGCTGATCGGAATATTTCCGCCGCGTTTTGCAGCTTCAAAAGCAAGCTTTAATCCTGTAAAAGTTTCTAAATCCGGTTCATCAAACGTAATTTCTTTTAATTTCCAGAAATCTAAACGTTCTCCCGGTAAATATCTTCTTTCAGGATAATAAATTGCATACTGAATTGGAAGTTTCATATCAGGAGTTCCAAGCTGTGCGATTACTGCACCATCCACAAACTCTACCATGGAGTGAATGATACTCTTTGGTTGAACCACCACCTGAATGTGATCCATATCTACATCAAAGAGCCATTTTGCCTCGATTACTTCAAAACCCTTGTTCATCATGCTGGCTGAATCAATGGTAATCTTGGCTCCCATATCCCAGTTGGGGTGCTTCAGCGCCTGTGCTGCGGTTACGTTCTTCATCTCGTCCAGAGAGAACTTGCGGAAGGGACCACCCGAAGCAGTGAGGATGAGTTTCTCGATGGGGCTTTCTTCGCCCATCAAACTTTGGAAGATGGCAGAATGTTCGCTGTCCACAGGAAGCATGGGCACATTATATTGTTGGCAAAGAGATGTGATAAGTTCGCCAGCCACTACCAACGTTTCCTTGTTTGCCAGGGCAATGGGTTTACCAGCCTTGATGGCTGATATAGTAGGACGTAGGCCGCTGAAGCCCACCAGTGCGGTCAACACCATGTCCACGGGTTCCATCGTTACCACCTGGCAAAGTGCCTCACTGCCGGCATACACCTGTATGGGAAGTCCGGAGAGCGCCTCGCTTACATAGGCATATTTGCTCTCGTCGGCTATGACCACAGCACAAGGCAGGAACTTGCGTGCCTGCTCTATCAGCAGGTCGGCATTGTTGCCGGCTGTAAGTACGTATGCTTCAAACAAGTCACTGTGTTCCTCTATAACCTGCAGGGCCTGTGTGCCGATGCTGCCGGTAGAGCCCAGGATACATATTTTTCTTTTCATAGTAGTATTACAAGTCTAAAAGCCCATCGGGCAGGTTCATATATATAGTACGCTCCTTGGCGTCTATTCTCTCAATGAAGTCTTCTGTAGCCGGGACGAGTTTTCCCTCTATGCAGAAGATGGTGTTGGCGGTGGAGTCTTCCACGTAGTCTATCACGCCCAATGCCCCGCACACGGAGTCCACCACCTGCCAGCCGGTGAAATGCTTCCAGGTGTACTCGTCGTCTTCGTCTGGTTCCGGAGTGAGGTCATGGGGGAAGTACACATCAGCCCCAACGTATTCGTTGGCATCTTCCGAAGAGTCTATGTCCTGAAACTTCAGCAATGCAACGGAATCGCTTCGGAATCTCCATCCCTCCAGGAAGAACGGCACCTGTATGCCGTCCACCTCCAGGAACACATAGTCGGCATCGGCCCTGTCCCAGACGTCGTCGGTAAAGTTCATGGACAATTCGCCACCTATGCCATGTGTGCGTGTCAGTGTGCCTATTTTGTATGTATCTATCATTCCACTCGTGTTATGTTTGCACCTAATCTGTTGAGTCGTTCCTCTATGTTCTCATAACCGCGGTCTATCTGTCCGATGTTGTCTATGCGGCTTGTGCCCGAGGCACTCATGGCGGCGATGAGCAAGGCGATGCCGGCACGTATGTCGGGCGAGGTCATTTTGCCGCCTTTAAGCTGGAATTGCCTGTCATGTCCGATTACCACGGCGCGGTGAGGGTCGCACAAAATGATCTGCGCTCCCATTTCTATGAGTTTGTCCACGAAGAACAGACGGCTCTCAAACATCTTCTGGTGTATCAGCACACTGCCTTTAGCCTGTGTGGCCACAACCAGCAGGATGCTCAGCAGGTCGGGGGTAAGGCCAGGCCATGGTGCATCGGCGATGGTCATGATGCTTCCGTCCAGGAAGGACTCTATTTCGTAGTGCTCCTGCTTGGGGATGTATATGTCATCGCCCTGCCGCTCCATTTTCACGCCAAGGCGCTGGAACACGGTGGGGATGATACCCAACTGGTCGTAGTGCACGTTGCATATTCTTACGCCTTCGCCGCACATTGCCGCCATACCGATGAAGGAGCCCACTTCGATCATGTCCGGGAGTATGGTGTGTGAGGCACCGTGCAGTTCTGTCACGCCCGTTATGGTGAGCAGGTTCGAGCCTATGCCCTCTATCTTTGCCCCCATACCGCAGAGCAGGCTGCACAGCTGTTGCAGGTAAGGTTCGCACGCGGCATTGTAGATGGTGGTGGTGCCTTCGGCCAGGACCGACGCCATCAGTATGTTTGCCGTGCCTGTTACCGAAGCCTCTTCCAGAAGCATGTATGCACCTTTCAGTTTCTTCGCGCTGATGTCAAAGACGCCTCTTTCTTCATCGTAGGAGAATGCAGCTCCCAGTTTCTGTATTCCGAGGAAATGCGTGTCCAGGCGCCTTCTGCCTATTTTGTCGCCACCGGGCTTGCTGACCATAGCATGTCCGAACCTTGCCACCAGCGGACCTACAAACATGACGCTGCCACGCAGGCGCGAGCATCGGTCAAGGAACTCGTCGCTTTGGAGGTAGCTGATATCGACATTGTCGGCCTGGAATGTCATGTCGCCCTGACCGTGGCGGGTGACGCGCACACCGATGTCCTGCAACAGGCGTATCTGGTTGTTTACGTCGGCTATGTCCGGCAGGTTGCTGATTCTTATAGGCTCGCTCGTAAGCAGTGTGGCGCAAAGCACCTGCAATGCCTCGTTCTTCGCCCCCTGAGGCGTTATCTCGCCCTTCAGGGGTCGTCCTCCTTCGATAATGAATGCTGACATTATTTCTTCTTCTTTCTTTTCAAGACGTTGGTAGGTAGGGTGTGCAGAGTTGCAAACTGATGTCCTTCCAGAGCCACACTGAGTTTCTGCCCCTTGGCATACTGGTCGATGTCGTTGGCAACCTTCTCTTCGCTCATCACATCGGGGTTCCACGTAAACAGGTTCTGTTTCATCCTGTCGGCGGTCTGTTGTATGAGTGCATTGCGCTCTTCCCCGTCGGGCATTTCCTGTAGTTTGGCCAATGCCTCCTCGATGATGCGACCGTAGTGCCTGTGCCTGATCTTTCCTTGTGGCAAGGACATTGCAGAGGGGCGCATAGTTGCTTCTGCCTTTGGGATTATCTCCACGGGATAGTCTATGTCCAGCTTGAAATCGCTTATCAGTGCCAGATGGTTCCAAAGTTTGCTTTGGACTTCAGGATTGGCAAGTTTCTCTTGCCCGAGGTTTGCCATTGCCGAGATGATGGATTTGGCACACTGGAGGCGTTCCTGCCTGTCCTCGATAGTCATGCAATGGTTGGCCATGTCCTGTACCACTCGTCCGTATTCCGACATTAGAAGTCCGTCCTTCTCCGTATTGTACTGTATCTTGCTCATAACAGGTTCTTGGGTTTGGTGGCCTGGAATTCCTTCAGGTAGAATGGCTCGAAGTAGGCTGTCGATGCGGTCTCGCCTCGTCTCAGTCTCTGTTCTGCCAGTGGAGCAGCATTGCAGGCCAGTGGATGTATGTTGTCAATGAAGATGGCATTGGGGTGAGAAATCACCTGCTTGCACTTGCTGCTTCCGTTGCCGAAGAACACCACTGGTCCCTGCTCCAGATATTCCAGGTATGAGTTCTCGTCAACGATGTCAGCCTGTATGCCGCGTATCTCCTTCAGACTACGGTCGTATATGGCGGAATACACCTCCATTCGTCTGGCGTCTATCATGGGCACCAGCAGGGAATTTTCGGGAATCTCCTCGTGATACAGGAGTACTGGCACGCAAATCAGCTGCAGGGTGGGGATGGAGACAAGCGGCACGTTGCGGCCGTAGGCCACGCCCTTTGCCATGCTTACGCCAATGCGCAGGCCAGTGTAGCTGCCCGGCCCTTCGCTTACCGCCACTGCATCCAGCGGGATGGCATGGCTTTCGGCAAAGGAAAGCGCCTCCTCTACGAACAGCCCGCACTGCACTGCATGCGACGGACCTTCAAAGTCCTCTTTGCGGAAGATCACATGGTTGTCCTCGGCTACTGCCACCGAACAGACGTTGGTGCTGGTTTCTATGCTAAGTATTGTTGCCAATTCTATTGTATGTTTAGGAAGTTGCGGATTGTTTTCAAGGTATCGGCCTTTGCTGTATCCAGGTCGTCGTTTACGATGATCTGGTCGAACTGAGGCGCAAACGACATCTCGTATTCTGCCTTTGCCAGGCGCTCCTCAATCTGCTCGGCGCTGTCGGTGGCACGACCAACGAGGCGCTTTCTCAGTTCCTCCACGCTGGGAGGCTGTATGAACAGGGACAGGGCCCTGTCGCCGAAGAACTTCTTCACGTTGATGCCGCCTTTGATGTCTATGTCGAAGATTACGTTCTTGCCGCTCTCCAACTGCTCCTCCACCTGGCTCTTCAGTGTGCCGTAGTATCTGTCGGTGTACACTTCTTCGTATTCCAGGAACTCGTTGGCGTCTATCTTGGCCTTGAACTCTTCCGGAGTGAGGAAGAAGTATTCCACTCCGTGCTGTTCTGTGCCTCGCGGAGGGCGTGATGTGGCGCTGATGCTGAACACCAGGTTCAGTTCTGGGTGTTCCTTGGTCAGCCACTGTACGATGGTGCTTTTGCCGCTGCCGCTTGGGGCGCTGAATATAAGACAATTGCCTTTCATGCTGATATTGCTTTGGTGTTAATGGGGATAAAGGGGTGATGGCTTAGAGTACATTGAGCACCTGCTCTTTTATCTGCTCCAGCTCGTCCTTCATCATCACTACGATGTTCTGCATTTCTGCCTGATTGGACTTTGAACCGGTAGTGTTTATCTCGCGTCCCATCTCCTGGGCAATGAATCCCAGTTTCTTGCCCTGGCCATATTCTCCGCTTAGTGTCTCGCGGAAATATCCGAGATGATGGAACAGCCTTTGCTTCTCCTCGTTGATATCCAGTTTCTCAATGTAGAAAATCATCTCCTGCTCCAACCGGCCTCTGTCATACTCCACTTCGGGAATGGCAGCAAGTGCGTCAGTCAGTCGTTGGCGTTTTTTTTCCGTGCGCGACTTTTCGTATGGCTCGATACTCTTCATCAGGGATTCAATGTTGTCCGCCTTCTCACGGAACTTCTGCTCCAGAGCCTTTCCCTCCTGGGTGCGGAAATCCATCAGTTGGCCTACGGCCTGTTCCGCTACACTGCGTGCCACGGTCCACTCCTCTTCGGTAAGTTCCTCAATGGTGTCAGTCTTGCTCACCGCATCCGGCATTCTCAGCACTACCTCGGTGAGATTTTGCGGAATGGGGATATTGTACTGTTCGTTGGCTTCCTGGAACTGCTGGATGTATTTCTGCATGAGGGGGATGTTCAGTTTTGCTGTCTGTTCCGCCTCGTCGCGTTCTATCCACAGAGAGAACTCCACCTTGCCGCGGAGCAGTTTCTCGCCTATCATGGTTCGCAACTCCATTTCCTTCTCACGGTAGCATGCGGCTATGCGCACTGTAAGGTCCAGTGCCTTGCTGTTCAGGGATTTTATCTCGGCAGTGATCTTCTTGTCACCAAAGGTGCTCGATGCTTTGCCGTATCCTGTCATTGAAAGTATCATACCTTATTATATAGTAATTTTGTCCGCAAAAATAGCAAAAATTCGGCAGAAAAGACTAACTTTGTCATCGAAATGTGTAAGTCCGAACCAAAAAAGACAGTTACCGGAGTGTATGGGGGAAGTTATAATCCCATACATCTGGGTCATACGTCCATGGCGAGTGCAATCGTTGCGCAGGGGCTGGTGGACGAGATGTGGCTTGTTGTCAGCCCTCAGAATCCGTTGAAGGATGGAGGCTTGTGGGACGATGCTTTCCGCCTCGAACTTGCCAGGATTGCTGTTCGTGACATAGAGTCTGTGGAAGTGTCTGATGTCGAGTTCGGGTTGCCTAAGCCTAATTACATGGTCCGTACATTGGCCACGCTCTCCAGCAGATTTCCGGACAGGGAGTTTGTATTGGTGATTGGCCAGGACAACTGGGAATGTTTTCACCGCTGGTACAAATGGGAAGAGATACTTGCCGGGTACCGCATAATAGTATTGCCAAGAGAGTCGGGCGAAACTCAGGCAAAGGTTCCTCTGCCTCCTGAAGAAGACGGGAATGCTCATGTTCTGTTTGCAGATCTTCCATTGGTGAACATAAGCAGCACGTGGGTTCGTGCAGAAATCAAGGATAACCCCTTGTATGACGGCGAGTGGCTGGCTCCCGAAGTGTGGGAAAGAATAAAATCAGAAAAGCATTAATTCTATCTGATAAAAAGATTTAATAATTTATAGAAGCTACCTGTATAGTATGGTAAATATCTCGCTTATAGGTCTTGGTCAGCGTGGACAGGCAACTTTGGAGCGTTTGGGGCGTTTGCCAAATGCCAATGTGCTTGTCAAGTGCGATGTGGAAAGCGACTGGCGCGATGCCGCCACTCATCCCGAGGTGGACCTGGTGTGGATATGCACTCCATGGGAGTGGCACATGCGTATGGCCGTTACCGCCATGCAGGCAGGCAAGGATGTTGCCTTGGAGGTTCCCGCGGCAATGACCGTTGCTGATTGCGAAAGGCTCGTCTCCGTGGCAAGGGAAACTGGCAGGCATTGCGTGATGCTTGAGAACTGCTGCTACGATACCTGGCATCTTGGCGTACGCGAGATGGTGCGCCGTGGTATGCTTGGTCGCATAAAGCATCTTGAAGGAGCCTATGCCCATACCGTTCCCGAGGGTTGGATGCGTGCCCATGGCCGCAGACAGGGAGGCAACCCGTATCCCACGCATGCTCTTGGACCTATGTGCCAGTTGTTGCCCGAGGGCGATACCCTGGATTATCTTGTGTCTTTGTCGTCTCCCATTCCCGGAGACCACACCAATACCTCGCTTATCCGCTCCGTTTCCGGTGTGAGCATGCTTCTGCACTACGACATTTCCACGCCTCGCCCCTATAGCCGTATGCAGACGGTATGCGGTACGCTGGGTTTCCTGCAGAAATACCCCCTGCCTACCGTGCATATAGAGACTAAGCAGGGTGTGGTGGAACTTGTTGGTGACGAGGCTGTTGCATACGTAGAGGGCTTTATCCCGCCTGTGTTCCGGACGATGATATCCGAGGGTAATGCAATCGGTGTTCCCAACGTGATGAACTATATGATGGACCGCCGTTTGCTGGAATCGCTGGAGAGGGTTCGCGAGGCGCGCGCTGCCGGCCGTGATGAACCGTTCGTCCTGGATATGGATGTTTACGATGCTGCTCTGTGGTCGTCGGTCATCGAACTTACGGAACTGTCGGCGCGCCAAGGCTCTGTGCCGGTGATGTTCCCGAGATTCTGAATCATACACGGTGGCATATTGTTATGCCCTTTGCCTGATAAACAAAAAATGCAGAGACGTTGCGGCGCCTCTGCATTTTTTTTCTGTATATGTCTGTTGGGGATTATCCTAAGTATGAGCGGAGTATGCTTGTCTTGTTGGCAACGCGGAGTTTGCGTATTGCCTTCTCCCTGATCTGGCGCACGCGCTCTCTTGTCAAGCCGAAACGGTCGCCTATTTCCTCCAGGGTCATCTCGGGCTGTGCAATGCCGAAGCTCATCTCAATGATGTCGCGTTCGCGTTCGTTGAGGATGTCCAGGGCACGTGATATTTCCAGTTGCAGGCTTTCGCTTATAAGGGAATGGTCGGCAGCAGGTGCATCGGTGTTTTCCATTACGTCAAGCGGACTGTTGTCCTCGCCCTCTACGAAGGGAGCGTCCACACTGACGTGGCGTCCGCTGGCACGCAGGCTGTCGTTGATCTTTTCGGGAACTTCGTTTACCAGTTCGGCCAACTCCTCGGGGCTGGGTTTGCGCTCAAACTCCTGTTCGAACTTGGTGATGGCCTTGCTTATCTTGTTTACGGCGCTAACCTGGTTCAGGGGCAGGCGCACGATGCGGCTCTGCTCTGCCAGTGCCTGCAGGATAGTCTGGCGAATCCACCACACAGCATAGCTGATGAACTTGAAGCCTCGGGTCTCGTCAAACTTCTCTGCAGCCTTGATGAGGCCAACATTTCCCTCGTTGATGAGGTCGGGCAGGCTGAGACCCTGGTTCTGGTACTGTTTTGCTACTGATACCACGAAACGCAGATTGCTCTTTACCAAAATGTCCAAAGCCTGGCGGTCGCCCTTGCGGATTCGCTGGCTGAGTTCCACTTCCTCTTCTACGGTCAAAAGCTGCTCGCGGCCTATTTCCTGAAGGTACTTGTCCAGTGACTGGCTGTCGCGGCTGGTAATGCTCTTGGTGATTTTTAGTTGTCTCATTTATGTATCTTTCGTTTTTTATTGTCCTGCAAAAACTCCTCAAATGCCAAAAAGGCATATTACAGCCCACAAAGTTACGCTTTTTTATCTGAACTGCCAAATTATTCGGTATGAATTGTGTCGAAGGGGCTGATATTGTCCAGTTTTTTTGTGCCTCAGCTCCATAAATATAGCATAAAATCGTAACTTTGCGCGAAAAATCAGAACAAAACAATGGCACAACAAGAAGACGTTTTCAAGAAAATTATTTCTCATTGCAAGGAATACGGTTTTGTGTTCCCCTCAAGTGACATATACGATGGCCTGGGCGCAGTTTACGACTATGGCCAGAATGGTGTGGAACTGAAGAACAACATCAAGCAGTACTGGTGGCAGTCTATGGTGCTTCTCCACGAGAACATTGTGGGCATTGACGCTGCTATCTTCATGCACCCCACTGTATGGAAGGCCAGCGGACACGTTGACGCTTTCAACGATCCCCTCATCGACAACAAGGACAGCAAGAAGCGCTACCGTGCCGACGTGCTGATCGAGGACCAGCTGGCAAAGTACGACGAGAAGATCGACAAGGAAATCCAGAAGGCTGCCAAGAAGTATGGCGAGGCATTCAACGAGGCTGAGTTCCGTGCTACCAATGCCCGTGTATTGGAAAATCAGGAGAAGCGCGATGCTCTGCACGAGCGTTTTGCCAAGGCTCTGAATGATGGCGACCTGGCAGAACTGCGCCAGATTATCCTTGACGAGGAAATCGCTTGTCCCATCAGCGGAACCAGAAACTGGACCGAGGTGCGTCAGTTCAACCTGATGTTCTCCACCGAGATGGGTTCCACTGCCGATGGTGCAAACAAGGTATACCTGCGTCCCGAAACCGCACAGGGTATTTTCGTTAATTACCTCAATGTGCAGAAGACCGGTCGTATGAAACTGCCTTTCGGTATTGCACAGATTGGTAAGGCATTCCGTAACGAGATTGTTGCTCGTCAGTTCATCTTCCGTATGCGCGAGTTCGAGCAGATGGAGATGCAGTTCTTTGTGAAGCCCGGTACAGAACTGGATTGGTTTGCCCAGTGGAAGCAGACCCGTATGGCATGGCACCAGGCTCTTGGTTTCGGTGCTGACAACTACCGTTTCCACGACCACGACAAGTTGGCACACTACGCCAATGCTGCTACCGACATCGAGTTCCACATGCCTTTCGGTTTCAAGGAGGTTGAGGGTATCCACTCTCGTACCAACTTCGACCTTTCAAGCCATGCCAAGTATAGCGGCAAGAAGATCGAGTACTTCGACCCCGAAAGCAACGAGTCATACACTCCCTATGTTATCGAGACCTCTATCGGCGTAGACCGTATGTTCCTCTCCATCATGTGCCACAGCTACGAAGAGCAGCAGCTGCCCGACGGACAGACACGTACCGTTCTGCACCTGCCTGCAGCCTTGGCTCCTGTCAAGTTGGCTGTGTTCCCCCTGACCAAGAAGGACGGTATGCCCGAGAAGGCACAGGAGATTATGAACGACCTGCGCTTCCACTTCAACTGCAAGTACGAGGAGAAGGACCAGATCGGCAAGCGCTACCGTCGTATGGACGCTATCGGTTGTCCCTTCTGTGTTACCGTTGACCAGCAGACTCTGGAAGACAATACCGTAACCTTGCGTGAACGCGACAGCATGGAGCAGCGCCGTGTGCATGTTTCCGAACTTCGTGGCATCATCGAGGACCAGGTAAGCATCACCAGCCTGCTGAAGAAGTTGCTCTAAACCCCCTGTAGCATATCCACCATTAAAGCGAATCGGATAATTGATGAAGAAATATCTGTATATACTGTTTGTGGCAGTCCTGGGTCTTGCTTCCTGTAGCGAGACAGACAATACCTACGACCCTTACGAGAATTGGCAGAGCCGTAATGCCAAGTGGTTTGAGGACACTGTCCAGGTAGCCCGTCTTGCCATTGCCCAAGCCAAGGCAGAACATGGCAAGGCATGGGAGGACCATTGCCAGTGGAGGATGTACAAGTCGTTGTTGAAGACCGCAAGTTCTTCGGGACCTGTTACCGACAGTATATGCGTGCGTATAATTGAAAAAGGCGCAGACATTGCCGCCAAGGGAAGCCCTGCCTACAACGACACAGTACATGTGAATTACAGAGGCTGGCTCATGCCCACCTATAACTATATAGGTACCGGAACAGAGATGGGCATAGTTCAGGATATGTTTGATACCAGTTATTATGGCGACTTCAATCCTGCAACGGCAGCCCCAACCTTGATGGGCATGAGCAATCTCATTGAAGGTTTCAGCACTGCCATGCAGTACATGGTGGAAGGCGACGACTGGATGGTCTTCATCCCCTATAATCTTGCCTATGGCAGTGCCGGAAGCGGAAAGATTCCCGGTTACTCCACCCTGCAGTTCCGTGTGAATCTGGTTCGCTGGTACGAGAGCGGAAGCGGCGCCCCTTCAACGTGGGAATAGTTCGCTGTACGCTCAGTTCCTCGCCACATCCAGTGGGAGGCAGATACAAATAAAAAAGCATCCGCAATCTCTCGTTAATGAGTATTGCGGATGCTTTTTTTGTTTGTTAATCGTTAGTTAGGGTTTAGGGTAGTTGCGGGTAAATGTGCTAAAGCACGGTTAATTGTCGCGAGCGACAGGTTAATATGCCTGCGGCATGGTTAAAGGCAGCAGAGCTGCGGTTAATTTGCTCCGCACGGTTAATTGTCGCGATCGACAGGTTAAAGGCTGCAGGGGTTAAAGGGTTTAGAGCGGTTAATCGCAGCACTGCTGCTGGTTAATCGCAACGGAGTTGCTGGTGAATCGTCGCCTTGCGACTGGGTATCCTTTAACCGTTGCTCCGCAACATTAACCTGCGACCCTGTCGCTATTAACCGCT
>ERZ808030.60-NODE-60-length-11493-cov-3.170200_pt1 | contig 11493 bp, 10 predicted proteins | sample MGYA00380186_ERZ808030 | MGnify/ENA primary metagenome ERZ808030 (study PRJEB31490, sample SAMN06133386) | cow dung metagenome | isolation source: M7 | host: cow | place: China: Chengdu | collected 2015-05 ...
ATGGTCCCGAAGAGGCTATCATCGCATATAACGAAAAGCGTGTCGATGTGCATGCTCCTGTTCAGGTAATCGTTGATGACCTGATGGAAGACGGCACATTGGGCAAGCGCATGGTGGAAACATCAGTAGGCCGTGTAATTGCCAATGAAATTATTCCCAAAGAAGTGGGTTATTTCAATGATGTAATTTCTAAGAAAACCTTGCGTGGCATCATTACAGACGTTATCAAGACAGTAGGTGTGGCCCGTGCTTGCGAATTCCTTGATGGTATTAAAGATTTGGGTTACAGACTTGCTTACGAAGGCGGACTTTCATTCAACTTGGGCGACATTATCATTCCCGAAGAAAAGGAAGAACTCATCCGTAAGGGTAACGAGGAAATCGAGCGTATTGCTTCTGAATACGGAATGGGTTTCATCACAGACAAGGAACGTTACAACCAGGTTATTGACACTTGGACCCACGTTAACAACGACCTTTCTGCCATTCTGATGAAGACAATGAAAGAGGCCGACCAGGGATTCAATGCCGTGTACATGATGCTCGATTCTGGAGCCCGTGGTAGTGCCGGTCAGATTAGCCAGTTGTCTGGTATGCGTGGTCTGATGGCCAAGCCCCAGAAGGCAGGTGCCGAACCTCTGACCATTGAGAACCCCATTCTTTCTAACTTTAAGGAAGGTATGAGCGTGCTGGAGTACTTCATCTCTACCCACGGTGCCCGTAAGGGTCTTGCCGATACCGCTCTGAAGACTGCCGACGCTGGTTACCTGACCCGTCGTCTTGTTGACGTTTCTCACGACGTTATCATCACTGAGGAGGATTGCGGTACATTGCGTGGTCTTGAGTGTACAGCACTGAAGAACGGTGACGAGGTAGTAAGTTCTCTCTACGACCGTATCCTGGGCCGTGTCAGCGTACACGATGTAATCCATCCTACAACCGGCAAGATGATTGTTGCTGCTGGCGATGAGATTACCGAGGCCAAGGCCAAGGAGATTGAGGATAGCCCCATCGAGATGGTTGAGATACGTTCAGTGCTGACCTGTGAGAGCCGCAAGGGCGTTTGTATGAAGTGTTACGGACGCAACCTGGCATCAAGCCGCATGGTACACAAGGGCGAGGCAGTTGGTGTTATCGCTGCCCAGTCTATCGGTGAGCCTGGTACCCAGTTGACTCTGCGTACTTTCCACGCCGGTGGTGTGGCAGGTAATGCCGTTGCCAATGCACAGATTAAGGCCAAGTACGAGGCTCGTCTGGAATTTGAGGAACTCCGTACCGTAGAGGCACAGAACGACAACGGCACCACTCAGGTAGTAGTTAGCCGTCTGGCCGAGGTTCGTTTCGTAGAGCCCAAGACCGGTATTGTTCTGCTCAGCCAGGACGTTCCCTATGGCAGCACCCTCTTCAAGCAGGAAGGCGACATCGTCCAGAAGGGCGACATCATTGCCCAGTGGGACCCCTTCAACTCAGTTATCGTAACTGAGAGCGCCGGTAAGGTTAAGTTCGAGGACGTTATCGAGAACGTGACATACCGCGTGGAGACCGACGAGGCTACAAAGCAGAGCGAGTACATCATCATTGAGTCTAAGGACCGCAACAAGATTCCCGCTTGCCACATCCTGGACGAGAACGGCGATATCCTGCGTACATATAACTTCCCCATCGGTGGCCATATCGCCATTGTGGACGGTGCCGATGCCCGTGTGGGTGAAATCCTTGTCAAGATACCTCGTGTAGTAGGTGGTGGCGGTGATATTACCGGTGGTCTGCCTCGTGTAACCGAGCTGTTTGAGGCACGCAACCCCAGCAACCCTGCTGTTGTGGCAGAAATCGATGGTGTCGTTACCATGGGCCGTCTGAAGCGTGGTAACCGCGAGATCACCATTACCTCTAAGGTTGGTGACGTTCGCAAGTACCTCGTGCCCATCTCAAAGCAGATTCTGGTACAGGATAACGACAACGTTCGTGCCGGTACTCCTCTGTCTGACGGTGCCATCACTCCTGCCGACATTCTGGCCATCAAGGGTCCCACCGCCGTTCAGGAGTACATCGTTAACGAGATTCAGGACGTATACCGTCTGCAGGGTGTAAAGATCAACGACAAGCACTTCGAGGTTATCGTACGCCAGATGATGCGCAAGGTTCAGATTGTAGAGCCCGGTGATACACGCTTCCTTGAGACACAGATTGTGGACAAGCTCGAGTTTGCTGAGGAGAACGACCGCATCTGGGGCAAGAAGGTGGTTGTCAATGCTGGCGACAGCGAGACAATGCATGCCGGCCAGATTGTTACCGCACGCCGTCTGCGCGACGAGAACTCTCTGCTGAAGCGTCAGGACAAGAAGATCGTGGAGGTTCGCGATGCTATGCCCGCCACATCTACCCAGATCCTGCAGGGTATCACCCGTGCTTCTTTGGCTACAAGCTCGTTCATGAGTGCCGCATCCTTCCAGGAGACAACCAAGGTGCTCAACGAGGCTGCCATCAACGGCAAGAGCGATTACCTTGAGGGTATGAAGGAGAACGTAATCTGCGGTCACCTGATTCCTGCCGGTACCGGTATGCGCGACTACGAGAAGATCGTGGTAGGTTCTCGCGAGGACTACGAGCGCACTCTGGCCAACCGCAAGGCTCGTCTCGACTTTGATGATTTTTAGCAGTTACTATTAGACTATGATAAATAAGCGCTTTGCCAAGGTGTAACAACTTTGACAAGGCGCTTTTTTAAACTGAAAACTGAAAGGTGAAAGGTGAAAACGGAAAACGATAAGAAAGACGATAACGATGATGATAACGATGTTCGCTCACCTTTAACCATTTAACCTTCCACCTTCCACCTTTCACTTTTAACCTTTCACCTTTCACCTTTCACTTTTAATCTCTCCCCCCTAATCGTTCCCCAATATGATTCACGAAATAAAACTTAAGGTTCGCGACTACGAATGCGACCTTCAGGGCATTGTCAACAATGCCAACTATCAGCACTATCTCGAACATGCCCGTCATGAGTTCCTCCTTGAGCGTGGTATCAGTTTTGCGCAGATGCACGAGGATGGCATCGATGCCGTGGTGGCACGTCTCAACATGGAGTTCAAGACTCCGCTGCGCAGCCGCGACGAGTATGTATGCAAACTGGATGTCAAGAAGGAAGGCATACGCATAGTATTCTATCAGGAAATCTACCGTGCAAGTGACAACAAACTATGTGTCAAGGCCAAGGTTGACTCTGTGTTGGTCCAGAACGGACGTCTGATTTCTTCTTGCCAAGAACTGGAGGATAAACTTTTTGCTCCTTCCGATGCTCTCTAATCTGGACAGGCGCATCTTTGGCATAGCATTGCCCAGTATTGTCAGCAACATTACCGTTCCTCTGTTGGGATTGGTAGATGTTGCCGTTACAGGCCATATGGGAGGTTCTGCCGCTAGTGCCACAGCCTCCTCCCTGCCAGCATCATACTATGTTGGTGCCATTGCTGTGGGAGGCATGCTTTTCAATGTTATTTATTGGATGTTCGGTTTCTTGAGAATGGGAACCGGAGGCGAAACCGCCCAGGCCTGGGGCCGCAAGGATTTAGACGGAGTGGTACTATTGCTCGTGCGTAGCCTCCTCCTTGCCCTTGTTCTTGCTTTGCTGCTAATGGCACTTTCTCCATTTGTGCGTGAAGGTGCCTTGTGGTACATAGCGCCCGAGGCAGAGGTTGCAGCGCTCGCGCGTACCTATTTTAATATATGTATATGGGGAGCCTTACCAGCTCTTGGCCTCTTTGCCATGAACGGATGGTATATCGGCATGCAGAACTCACGCTTCCCCATGATTGTTGCCATAGCGCAGAATCTTCTGAATATTGTATGCAGCATAGTCTTTGTCTATGTGCTGGGCATGCGCATAGAGGGTGTTGCATTGGGAACCTTGTTGGCGCAATGGGTTGCGTTCGCTTTTGCCCTTGTCCTTTGCTTGAAACATTATGGGAAGTTATGGAGGAGAGAGTCTTTCTGTATGCCTCCGTTCGGCCGCCTCTTGCGCCAGGCACTTGCTCCTCGTAGCACAAGCAACCGCCAGAACTTCTCCCTGTTCCTGCGCACCCTGTGCCTGATTGTAGTGCACTTCATGTTTATTGCCGCTGGAGCAGCGCAGGGCAGTGTGGAACTGGCGGTCAATACGCTGCTCATGCAGATGTTCACCATCTTCAGCTACTTTATGGATGGTTTTGCCTATGCCGGCGAGGCGCTCGTAGGCAAGTCAATTGGTGCAGCCAACAGCGAACTATGCCGCACCGTGGTACGAAGACTCTTCCAATGGAGTGGGGTAGTGGCATTGTTCTTTGTGGTATTGTATGCTTTGGGAGGCGAGTGGTTTATGTCGTTTCTCACTGACGATGCCCAAGTTCTGGAAGCTGTATCCCGTTACCGGCATTGGACTTTGCTTCTTCCTCTGTGTGGCGTGGCGTCCTTCTTGTGGGACGGAGTCTACATTGGTGCAACCTCCCCGCGCCTCATGCTCCTGTCCATGGCCATCAGCATGGTTCTTTTCCTTGCCGGCTATTTCCTCCTCATCCCCCTCTATGGCAACCATGGTCTGTGGATAGCCTTCCTTTCCTATCTTGCCTGCCGAGGCATGGTGCAGACGCTGACATATCGGAAGATTTTGCCTTAATCGTTTGGTCGGTTCGCTCAAAAACGCTACTTTTGTGTGAGGAATAGAAATTTAATAAATCAAAACCACAATAACATTATGTTGTTTGAACAGATTAGCAAAGACATAGTCGTGGCCATGAAGGCCAAGGACAAGGTGCGCTTGATGGCATTGCGCAATGCCAAGAAGTATTTCCTGGAGGCACTCACCGCCCCCGGTGCGGACGCCGAACTCTCCGACGAGCAGGCGCTGAAGATTCTTTCCAAGTTGGTGAAGCAGGGCAAGGACACAGCCCAGCTCTATGTGGAGCAGAACCGTCCCGACCTGGCAGAAGAGGAGATGGGACAGGTCCTCGCCCTCGAGGCATATCTGCCCAAGGCACTCACTCCCGAGGAACTGGAGGCAGAACTCCGCACCATCATTGCCGAGGTTGGTGCCACCAGCGCCAAGGAGATGGGCAAGGTAATGGGCGTTGCCAGCAAGCGTCTCGCCGGCCGTGCCGATGGCAAGGACATTTCTGCCAAGGTGAAGGAACTGCTGGGATAGGAATTCTGCCAAGGTAATATAAAATCGGGGTATGCACTGGTGAACAGGCACACCCCGATTTGTCGTTTCTGTCTGGTATTGGTCTTGTGGGTCTGCTATTGTCCCCGTTTAGCTACAATCCAATCATTACACCCGCCGACAATCCGTTGAACTGTGGACCGTATTCGCAATGTATCACGTTGCAGGGACTGTATTTCACATATGCTCCCAGTGACTTCCAGTGCAGACCCATGCGCAGGTCTATGCTTACGGGGCGATGCTTTATCTGTTCGCTGCATTCCTCTATTTTCCTGTTGTCAAGTTCGTATTTCGTCTTCAGGCTTCCGTATGCATTCCAGTTCAGTATGGCAGCCGCACTTATAGCAAAGTCCTTATGGAATTTATATTTGTATTCCAATGGGAATGTGATACTGAATATCTTCAGGCGCGAGAAGTCGATATTGGCATTGTCAGGATAGGGCGACAGGGAAATGCCAGCGCCATCCTTTACAAAACGGGTGTATCCTGTCATTCTGTAGTTCTTCCAGTTGAATCCCATGCCGATACCTAATTTGTGACGCCCATGGTTGTATTTGCGTCCACAAGAGAAGAGGTTGAAGAAGATCTCCATTGAAGAACCCATACTCACATTCATGTCTTGAGGTGTGTTCAGACCGTTTACAAAGCCAAACCCCAGACCACCGATATTCAGAAAGTTCTCGGACTTGGATTTGTGCTGTGTTTTTTTCAGTTGGATGTCGTCGGTGAGTACGGAGAAACTCCAGCTGTTTGCTCTGTCTTGGGCATACGTAGTCACGAAATTTACGGTGCAGAGAAGGAAAAGTAAGAGGTTTTTCAGTTTCATTGTCTATTCGTGTTTGATATTTATATTATGTGTTGTCTAATGCTTGGTAAAAGTTTTGCGTAGCTGTTTTATGTCGGCCCTACCTTCCATGTAGATTAAGGTAATGTTGTTGTCATTTCCTTTTTTCAGTGCATTGTTACGGTAGAAAATATAGCGGTTGATGCCTTTCTTGGTAGAAGAAAGTTGGTAGAGTCCATAGTATAGACGACCATTTGTGTGGTTTGATTCGTGGCAGAATGCATCCTTGACATCTTTTTCTATACTTGCTTCAATCATTAGGCTTGTCTTGTCTGATGTTTGGACGGTAAGGCTTTTGAATAGGCTGAGATGGTAGGTTTCTATGCTTGCTCCGCTTAGATGTACTTTTGTAGCACCTTTTAGTTCCATGTCGAACAGTTCGTTTATTTTCAAATCAGTCTGTGCAAGCAGCATTGGCGATATCAGTAGCCACAATGCCAATAATATTACTCTTTGTGCCATATCTGTTATTCGGAAAGGGTGTTGAACATGTTGTGTAATTGCTCTTCCATGTGTTTTTCGTTTTCTTCGGTTACGGTGACGCTTTGCATTGACTTTTTCATCAGCGACAGTACTTCGTTTCGGTCTGTGATATGTTTGCCATCGGCATAGGCAATGCATACGTCCGGATATTCCGTCGGGCGTGATGATAGCAAAGTGTGCCCGATGAGAAAGTATGCCATCGTCGCGCATGCCGCCATTCCGGCTATCTTGGCGTAGAGGTATCTTTGCCGGCCAATGCCTTTTACTGTATCTTTGGTGGTGCAATGTTGTCTTTTTCCCGTTGCAATAAATCCCATGACAGCCTTTATCTCATCGTAACGGCTGTCGCTGCCTTCCTTTGAGGTAAGGAAGTGCTTCAGGCTTCTTTCCTCCTCCTCAGTTGTCTCTGCGTTGTAGTACCGTTCTATGAGTCTGTCCCAATATTCGGCCTCGTATGTGTGGTAGGTGTTATTCATGTTGAAGTTGTTTATAACATTCACGAATGGTCTTGCGTGCTCTTGATAGTTGCATCCTTACGGCTGGAGGTTGCATATCCAGCAACTTGGCTATTTCTTCGTAACTCTGCTCCTCATATTCTCTCATCCTCAGGATGTCTTGTTGCAATGGCGTCAGTTTCTGTTTTACTATTTCTTCAATACGACAGAAGGTTTCCTCTCTTTCCAGTTCTTCTTCATGGGATGGGGCGATGTTTTCTTGCGTTTGCCCTGTTTCCACATTCCTGTTGGTGTTCCGTTTCCTCAGGGAACTTATGCTGATGTTTCTGGTCGTCACGTAAAGCATGGCCGATGCATCTTCTTCATCTTTGATTCTCTCCGATCTTGACCATAGCCTTACGAATGCTTCTTGTAGGGCATCTTCGGCATCTTCGTGGCTATGCAGTATGCGACGTGCTGTGTCAAGGAGCATATTCTGCATTCTGCCAAAGGCCAAAAGCAGGGGATGCTCTTGGCTATCCTGCTTTTCTTCTCCGGTAGGTTTGGTATGCTGTGCCTGACTCATGTTTCTTTGTTGGACGTAATTGTATGTATGGCTGTTATTGCCCTGTCTCTACTGATATAACGCAAAGGTATTGCTTTTGTAACATGTAAAATCAGTTTTTTCCAATATTTTTATTCATTCTGAGGGAACTGCTTGGTCAGGGAACTCCGTGCATAATAAAGGGAATACCGGTTTATGGGAACAAGAAGAGGGCATTGCATGATTGCAATGCCCTCTTCTATGTGTATGTGTGTAATGCAGGGATTTTGCCTTACTTCAGCTGGTCGGCAACGAATGCCTTCATCTCCTCGCCGCGAAGGTTACGCTTCACGATGGTACCATCGGGGCCGAAGAGCATAATCTGTGGAATGCCCTGAATGCCGTAGAGTTCGGTGGCATTGACCTTGCCGTCGCGGGGAACGTAGATCTGGGGATAGGTGATACCCTCTTCCTTCAGAGCCTCCTTGAACTTATCTTCCTGATCCCATACGTTCACGCCCAGTACCACGAACTTCTCGCCGCCGAACTGCTTCTGCAACTCGATGAGGTTGGGAATCTCGCGCTTGCAGGGACCGCACCATGAAGCCCAGAAGTCGGCGAGCACATACTTGCCCTTGCCCACATAGTCAGAGAGCTTTGATTCGTTGCCTTCCAGGTCAAGGCCGCTGAAGTCAACAAACATCTTGCCTTCCTTGGTCTTCTCGGCAACCTCGAGGAATGTGCGCAGGTCGTTTACGGCCTTAATCTCGGTGGCATACTTCACCTCGGCAATAACAGAGTCCAGCTCGGCCAGGTCGTTATAGAACTCGCGTACTACCATACCCAGGATGCGTGCACCCACGAGGTTCTCCTTGTTCTCGCTGATACCCTTGCGGTAGATGTCGTACAATGCCTCGATGTCGCCCTGGATAGAGTCGCGCACCTGGGGGTAGGCGATACCCTCGGCCATAAGTTTCTCTGCTTTCTCGTTAAGAGCCTTGCTTGCCTCGGATACAGTCTGCATGATGGCGTTCAGCTGGTCGTTCAAGCCGCCGTTGTCGCTCACCTCTGCGGGAGCCTGGGTCAGGTCTGCGGTGATGGTTGCACCGTTCTGTACCATTACGGGCACCTTTGTCTTCTCCACGCTGATCACGTATGCACTCTGGTCGGCTACCAAGCCGGCAAAAGCAAATGCGCTGTCTGCAACTACGCAGGAATCCACTGTTTCGCCCTCTTTGTTCTGCAACAGAGCCAACTTGCCTTCATACTCTCCTGTTGTCTTGCCCTGGATAGCATACTCCTTGGGACCACAGCTGGCCAGCAGCAGGGCAGGAACGGCAAGATACATCAACTTCTTCATAATCCTTATTAATTTATATTTGGTTAGTAATATAGATTCAACGGCGCAAAGATACTACATTTTGATGTAAAAGGTCTAATGTTCAATTAATTTTTAAGTTTATTTGTCCTTTGACGGACTTCTTCATGCCCCACTTGTCCAAATGCGCTCCAATAACTACGAATAAACGTTAAAATCGCCCCATTCTCGCAAAAATACGATATCGGTGTATTGCGATATTCATTGTCTTTCCCGTACTTTGCCCTTGCAAACACACTAAAACGCTTATTACTGATATGAGACACAAGGAGAACACGCTTACCAGATTGGAGTTCCAGGTTATGAAAATTCTTTGGGACCTTGACCGTCCAGCCTGTGCATGGGATTTGGTCAACGAGTGGCCAGAACCTAAACTTGCCTACACCACCGTGGCAACCTACTTGAAGGTGCTCTACGAGAAGGGGTATTTGACATACTCCAAAAACAAGGGCGAGGGCAAGACTCACTTGTTCGAACCTCTGGTGTCGCGCGCGGAGTATACGCGCCGAACTATGCAAGGTGTGAAGAAGGACTTCTTTGGAGGCAGCCTGAAGTCCATGTTCAGCTATTTTATACGCGAAGAGAACCTTACTCCTGAGGAGATCCAGGAACTTCTCGCCTCGGTGGAGAGGGAAGAGTAATGTTTGTCAATTAGTCAAATCTTACTACTCCGAATTCTCAGACTTCTCCGATTATACAAAAAAACTCTGAAAACCTTATTTCATGATAGAAGCAATATTTCTTTATTCCATTCGTTCTGCCTTTGTGCTGACGTTGCTCTATGTGCCGTACATGCTTATTCTCAGGAGGGAGAGTTTCTTCCGCCTGAACAGGGCAGTGCTCCTGCTCATACTCCTTTTCTCTGTGATGCTTCCCATGCTGGATGTCCACTTCCTGTCTTTGGACAAGCAACCTGTGGTGCAGGCAGCCAAAGAGCAGATGGTGCAGGTGGGCATACCCGTGGAAGGATACCACCTTTTGCCCGAATTCAGCGTACAGGCCCAGCATGTTCCCGTTCAGGTTTCATGGTTCCATGTCGTATCGGTACTCTTCTGTTTCGTGGCTATGGCCATGCTCCTGTGGCGTATTATGCAGATTCTGCGCATGAACTATATTGTCAGACGTGGTAATCTATGGCATGAGGTAGAAGATGGCATCGACATACATTGTCACGCCGGCGAGGTGTCTCCCTTCAGTTGGATGAACCATGTGGTGATTTCCGAGCGCGACTTCCACGAGAACGGTCGTGAAATTCTCCTGCACGAAACAGGACACATCCGCTCTCTCCACTCATGGGACCTGCTCCTGCTCTCCGCCGTGCAGATACTCCAGTGGTGGAATCCCCTTGCCTATGTCTTCGCCTCCAGCCTGCGCGATGTGCACGAGTACGAAGCCGACGACTATGTCCTCCGCCATGGCATTTCGGCACGCGACTATCAGTTGTTGCTAATAAAAAAAGCTGTTGGCACCAGCTCCTACACTTTTGCCAACAACTTCGACCATAGTTTAACTCTAAAACGTATCACTATGATGCAGAAAACCAAATCCAGTGTGTGGATGCGCAGCAAGGTGCTGTACATCATCCCTATGGCAACCCTGGCACTCAGTGCCTTTGCCACAAGTGAACCAACGTCCCTTTCCGGCAATGATGTTGCCAAAGACGAGGACAAAGTTATTAAAATTTCTTCAATGGTGCAAGCCGGAGGGGAAGAAGGTTCTGCCGCACTACTCCATGACGATCCGGACACCGTATATTTCCAGAACGGCCGTCAGGTGGATGCCGAGAGCCTCAAGTCCCTTGCTGCGGAGAACATCGCTTCGCTCACCGTGGTTAAGAATGGTGAGGCTGCCAAGTCTCTTGGCCATGCCGGCAAAACGGTGATTGCGATTGAAACCAAGACAAAGTTGGACACTCTGAAGGTCAACATTGTGGAGAATCCAGCATGTAATGCCCAGTTCAAGGGAGGGGACATGGCTTTGATGCAATGGCTCAGAAAGAATGTCAGGTATCCCCAAGCTTCCCAGTCATTAGGAGTACAGGGAAAGATAACCGTACAGTTCTATGTTTCTGAAACAGGTAGGATATTCAATGTGAGAGCGATATCTATTGATAAGAATGAACCTCAGAGTGGTCAGACCCTGGAGGAGTTGATCGTTCAGGCCTATGCCAAGGATATGGCAAAGTTGGGCAAGACTCTCTCTGCCGAGGAGACCAAGGCGCACAAAGTTGCTGTTATGGCTCTGGTTAAGGAGGCCGAAAGGGTCGTGCGTGAAATGCCTGCATGGGAACCCGCTTTTATCGACAAGGACAAGACCAAGCCTTGCACCGTGAAGTTCGCCATGCCAATCATGTTCAGGTTGGGATAATGGAGAATAATTAGGTTAGATTACGGCATACTAAGTCGTGGGGAGAGGGTGTGAATATAGTAGCACCCTCTCCTGCTTGTCAGTATGGATTGCTATGAAGCTTTTGGCGTCATCGGATGTGATTCCCATGGTCAGCCCCGTCCTCTTACTATAAGGACTCCAGTCCCCTTACTACGAGGACTCCAGTCCTCCTACTATGAGTACTCCAGTCCTCCTACTATGAGTACTCCAGTCCTCCTACTATGA
>ERZ808030.61-NODE-61-length-11492-cov-4.774595_pt1 | contig 11492 bp, 13 predicted proteins | sample MGYA00380186_ERZ808030 | MGnify/ENA primary metagenome ERZ808030 (study PRJEB31490, sample SAMN06133386) | cow dung metagenome | isolation source: M7 | host: cow | place: China: Chengdu | collected 2015-05 ...
CTACGTGTTCTGCTGCCCATGTCATTTCAGATTCCTGTTTTGTGAATTTTTCTGCCGGTACTTTACATACTGGACAAGCTGCTGGAGCTGCATCTCCTTCATGAACATAACCACATACATTACATACCCATTTTGCCATAATTTTATATCTCCTTTGTTTTATAATTTTTTTTGTATTATAGTAGTGTCTATTTCAAACGTTTTCTTTTGGACTTCCAATTTTTAACCGATGTGTCAACCAAAGCATCAAAAACAAAAAAATCAGTTTAGGATAAGGAGTTATGAAATGCAAAATATTTTACCAAATCTCAATATCGCACCAATAACATATCCTGACGGAAGTTTTAGACATTATGAAATTTCAGTAATATCAGATGAATATGTAATACGTGACAAAAGCTGTGATATTATCGAAAATGATATCGTTGAACCTTATTATACTTATGGTTCAGTTTCTGTGACAAACGAAAATTACGATTGGGAAGAAAATCCCCGTGGTTTTGAAGCGGTTCTGCTTTCAACGTTGCCGCCTGATGTATTTATCGCATAAACGAACCAAAATATGAAACTATGTAAGGAAGTGCAAAAAATGATTTATAACTTTATGAACATTATCAGCCTGTATATTGCATTTTTCTTTTTCTTATTTACAGGCAAAACATTTTAATTTTAAGGGGATGCCGTGAATGGTGTCCCCTACTCTTTTAAATATCTAAAAGGAGTGAAACCATGATTGACCAGTTGAAAATTGGTGCAATAGGTTCTTATGACAAATTCGGTGCAAGTGTAAGAGAAAGAAAAATCGGCAATCCGAAAAAGAAAGTCATAAAAGATACTGTTGCATTTTCAAATAAAACATACGATTTTTCAAAAATTGACGGTGAATTATACTGGGAAGAAAGAACACTTGAATATATTTTTGAAATTCTCGCTGATACGCCTGAAAAACTTGAAGAAAAGAAACAGGCGTTTTTGTCATGGGTTATGAATGTACAGGGAGAAAACCTGTATGACCCATTTATTAAAGATTTTCACTTCATCGCTACTTATGATGATAGTGATCCTGATGATTCAGAAATTGAAAAATCCACAATAAAAGTTGTTTTTATGGCTTTTCCTTATCAAATAGCAAATCATGCTAAAACCTACACAATAGGGATAACACCGGACGGTGAAACATCTTTTGAAATTGAAAACAAGTCAAGTCATCGTATTATTCCGACTTTGAAATCAGATGTTGCATTATCTTTCAAACATGGTAACACAACTTACAGCGTTTCAGCGGGAACAACAACCGATGACGATTTATATTTTGAACCGGGCAAATTCGTTGTCACAGCTAAGGCAACAAGCAAAGAAGGAAGCCTGACCGTTGAATTTATAGAGGAAGTGTTCTGATTATGTTTGTTGTAAATCTTATAAATGACAAAATCAAAACTACTATTCATGACAGAAAAGAAAAATTGAAAAGCGGTAACGTTGTTCAGGGAATCAATACAATTGATTCCTTTTCTTTTACAATTTTACCTTCAAACAAGGGCTTTAATTCGATATTTGATTTTACAACCCTTGTTGAAGTGTATAACCAAAACAAAAAGCGTTATGAATTTCAGGGGCGTGTTTTGTGTTCAAACCCTGACATGGCTGAAAATGGGCTGATTTCAAAAACTGTAACGTGTGAAAGTTTTTTCGGCTTTTTATGTGATAGTCAGCAGCCTTATGTTGAAGAAAAGAACTGGACTGTCACAGGCTTTTTAACTCATGTTATTACTGAACATAACAGGCAAGTTGAAACTTATAAACATTTTAAAATTGGTGATATAACCGTTACTGACCCGAATGATAATTTGTATATGGGTATTCAGCGTGAAAACACGTGGAAAACCATACAGGAAAAACTTATCGGAAAACTTGGCGGTGAAATCCGTTTCAGAGTTGTTGACGATGAAATATATATTGATTACTTAGATAAAATCGGTGTAACCCGTGCAACAACTATTGAACTTTCAAAAAATATGAAGTCAATTACAAAAGAGGTCAACCCGGCTGAATATATAACAAGGCTTATTCCTTTAGGTTGCAAATTGTCAAAAGAAGAAACTTCTGTTGATGAAGAAGGCAACACAACAACACAAACTGTTGAAACTGAAGAACGCCTTGATATTTCAAAGGTGAACGGCGGGAAAAATTACATTGATTTCACAGCTGGAATTGAAGCATACGGAATTCATGTTGGGTATGTAATTTATGACGATGTGACCGATGAAATGAACCTTCTGAATAAAGGTCGCAAATGGTTTGAAGATAACAGCCGTGTTCAGGTCAAGTATTCTGTTAAAGCTCTTGATTTGTCTTTAATAGGGCTTGATATTGACGATTTTGAAGTGCATAACTATCATCCGATTATTAACCCATTGCTCGGTATTAATGACACAGCAAGGGTTATAAAAAAGACAATAGATGTTTGTGAAGAAGTGCAATCTTCTTTTGAAATTGGCGATAATTTCAAAACATTAACTGAAGTTCAGCTTGAACAGAAAAAAGAGTTTGAAAATCTTTCAAATGCAGTTCAGAAATTGCAGTCAACAAGTAACAATATAAAACATTATGTTTCGACTGTGAAAACGGGCTTGACAAATAGAATTGACGGTATTAACGGCATATTCTTTTATATTCGATATTCCGAATATGAGGACGGGCATATTATGACCGATGCACCGAATGAAAAAACACAGTATATCGGAACATGTAGCACAAATGTTGAAACTGCCCCGGTTGATTTTCGTGATTACACATGGGCGTTAATCAAAGGTTCTGACGGTGTACCGGGTGTTGACGGAAGCTCACAGTATTTACACATTAAATATTCAAATGACGGTTCAACCTTTACTGCAAATAACGGTGAAGTTGTGGGAGACTGGATAGGAACTTGCGTTGATTATACGGAAGCTGATCCAGTTGAATTTTCTGCTTATACTTGGAAGAAATTCAAAGGGGAAAGCGGAACGGGTGTTTCAAAAACTGAAGTATATTATTACCTTTCAGATTCAAACATCACACAAACGGGCGGTTCTTGGGTTACAACTCCCCCTGAATGGGTGAACGGTAAATATTACTGGCAGAAGCTCATAACTACTTTTACAGACGGAAAAACAAGCGAAAGCACCCCTGTATGTGTTACAGGTGAAAAAGGTACTTCCGGCAAAAGTATTGTCAGCGTGACAACTGAATTTTACTTGTCAACAAGCAAAGAAACACAAACGGGCGGTTCTTGGGTTACAACTATGCCCGTATGGTCATCAGGTCTTTATCTGTGGACAAGAAACAAAATTGTGTATGAAAATCCGTCAAGTGAAGAATATACCACACCTATATGTGACAGTTCGTGGGAAGCGGTAAACGAACTTGAAGCAAATGTTAATGAAAGACTTGACGGTGTTAATGAAACGATTATTGAAGAAACAACAAAAATGACAAACACCGCTGAAGAAATCATTCTTGAAGCCTTAAAATCGTATACAACAACAAATGATTATTTAAGTTTCAAGGAAACAGTTGAAGCACAGTTAAAAATACTTTCTGATCAGATAAGTTTGAAATTCACAGAAACCATTGAAGAAATTGAAAACGTCAACGGCACATTACAAAGTCAGTTAAACACTATAACAGCACACTTTCTGTTTGAAATTGACGGTTTTACAATAGGGCGTTCAGACAGTCCCTATAAAATTGTTATATCTCACAATAGACAAACAACATACGCAAATGATGTTGAAGTACAAGTCATTGATGCTGTTACAGGCGAAGTTTTAACACCGAAATTGACCGTTACCGAAAGGTTTAACTTATTCGGGTATGTTATTGAATCAGATGCTTTTGGAAGGGTTAATTGTGATTATATCGGCAATTATACCGGTTCTGATATGGAAGATGACGAAAATGCAGAAAACGGGGGTGAAAGTTAATGGCTGTTAGTATAAGCATAGGAATTAAACAAAATAGCCGTGATATTGCAAACAACGAATCAAGTGTTACTGTAACAGTTACGGCAAAGTGGACTTATGGTTCTTTCAATAAAAATTCAAAACCCGGCTGGTTAAAAATTGACGGTGTAAATTATCCTTTTACTTCATCATTCAACACCGGGGAAACAACAAGCGGAAGTGAAGTTATATTTGAAAAAACTGTTGATGTTTCACACAAATCAGACGGCACAAAAACGCTTTCTTGTTCTGCATCGTACACTTCAGGTGTAAGTAGCGGAACAGTAACGGCTTCTGCTTCAAAAACGTTGACAGCAATTCCACGAATATCAACGCTTTCTGCTAATGACGGCACATTAGGAACATCACAATATTTGACCGTTTCAAGGCAATCAACAAGTTTTACACACACAATTACGTATAAATGTGGTACAGCATCGGGAACAGTTGTAACAGAATCAAGTAGTACAAGCATATCATTCACCCCGCCTGTTTCTCTTGCAAGTCAAAGCAAAGACGGGCTTTATGTTTCTGTTGTATTTACAATAACAACATATAATGGTGATGATCCTTTAGGTTCAACTACTAAAACAATAACTTGTTATATTCCTGATAGTAGTGCCACAAACCCTACTGTTTCATTATCCGTAACTGATGCAATGGGTTACGCAAGTACATACGGGGGTTATGTTCAGAACAAGTCAAAGTTTAAGATAATAGTTACTGCATCGGGTAAAGAAGGCGCAACCATAAAAAGTTATGAAACCACTATTGACGGAAAAAAATACACATCTAAAGAGTTCACAACAGATGTAATACCGAATAGTGGTTCAATTACGATAACAACAACTGTTACAGATTCAAGAGGAAGAAAAGCGACTGCATCAACCACAGTTACAGTTTTGTCATATTCGCCCCCGAAAATTACAAAACTGTCGGTATATCGTTCAAATTCCAGCGGCGGCACCGATGAAGCAGGAAATTATATAACGTTAAAGTTTAGTGTTGAAGTTTCATCTTTAAACAATAGAAACACCGCTGCTTATAGCTACAAATATAGAAAAGCAGAGTCAACAGGAACATACACAACACAGACCATCAGTTCATTGAACGGCGTGTATAAAAGGGATGATGCTTACGTTACATTTGCAGCGGATAAATCATCAAGTTTTGATGTTTCTTTATTGGCAACTGATAGATTTGAAACAGTTGAAAAATCAAGCACAGGTCAAACGGCAACAAAAACATTTTCAATTTTTTCAAAGGGTTTAGGCTGGGCTTTCGGTAAAGTTGCTGAAGTTAGAAATGCTCTTGATGTTGCGTGGAATATCATTGCACGTAAGGATATTTACATGGGTTATTACCACGATACAGAAAAAAACATCTTTTTCAAAAACAACGCTGAACATACCGGGAAAACATATTCAAGTAACAGCGTTTATCCTCATAATTGTAGAGTTTATGGCGGTAGTTCAAGTAGTCCAATAGGAATAGGGCTTTACGATACAAAGAAAAAAAGAAGAATTTTCGCTTATAATGACCATGAAAATTATGTTGAAACACAAGTGAATATCAGACAACACGTTTTTCAAGCTTATCCGGGAACAGCAGTTCCTATTTCTTCCTTAAATTCTTGGGTGAAAATTAGTTTAACTGCTTCTTCTTTAGACGGTGGGTTAAATCCCTCACTTGATAATGGAACATCATCATTGTTCAAATTTTTTGAACTTACAACTGACGGCGGCATTGAATGTAACCGCAGCGGTTATGTAATGATTTCAGGGCAGTTATATTTAGACGGTTTGACGGCGGCTGATAGTAATACTGTCGGTGCTTGTATTTCCGTTAAAACTCTTAAAGATGACGGCACATATAATTCTGAAGAATATCTTACTTGGAACTATGTTAAACATGCCGCCGCATCAGCTTATATTCCCATTGTTCCACTTGTTGTTCCTGTTACGGCAAACAGTAGATTTTACCTTTTAGGTAGAAACGCTTCAGCACAAAAAGGAACGTCAAGCAGCACATACAAAACAACGCATCTGACAATTCAATATGTAGGTTAAAGGGGTGAAAATTAATGGATTTACCACATGAACAGCGATTAACGGCGGTTGAAGATAGGGCGAAATCAAATTCACGCCGCCTTGACAAAGTTGAAGAAAGACAAGATGAACTTGGTGAACTTGTTACATCTGTAAGGGTTCTTGCAGAGCGTGAAGAAAACGTTGAAAATGACGTAAAAGAAATCAAAAGCGATGTAAAGACCTTGACCGAAAAACCCGGTAAAAGGTGGGACAGCCTTATTGAAAAGGCTATTACCGCCGCCATTGCTATTTTGGTAGGTTTTATTGCTGGTAAATTAGGTTTCGGGGGTTAAGTATGAAAAAGAAAGAATTTTCTAAAAAACTCTTAATCTGTGACTATATTATTTTTCTGTTGCTTGTCCTGTGTCATTTGATATGGGGCAACTTAACAGAAATTATTGTTGCGTGGGCTGTTCAGCTCGGTATTTCTTCAGGCTTTTACTATTGGAAAGCAAAAAGCGAAAACAGAACGAAAATACCGATTAAGGTTATTAACTCTTTACCACCTGAGATCAGAAAAGAACTTGATTTAACACAACTGATTTCAAATATTATTTCTATGGAATAAGAAAGGACTGTGACAAATGAAAGTTGTTGAATTTATAATCGCTCATTGGAGTGACATTCTTTTAATCATCGCTGCTATTGCATCGGTGATTTTTGCTGTTTACAAGAAAGATTACAACATTGTAAAAAAACAGATTTTCAGCCTTGTAACTGAAGCTGAATCAGCATACGGCGGCGGTACGGGTATTTTGAAACTGTCAACAGTTATTACAGTCTTATACCCGAAATTACCGAAACTGTTCAAACTGTTTGTTACTGAAAAGCAGCTTGTTAAAATCATTGAAACTGTTCTTGCTGAAGCTAAAAAGAAATGGGCTGAAAATCCTGAATTAACAAAATTCATCGAACCTGAAAGTGAGGATATTTAATCATGGCTAAAACAAATAAAGGTCTTGTTGAATATGCAAAAGCACAGGTCGGGCTTCCTTATTGGTACGGCACTTTCGGTCAGACTTCTTCAGAAGCTCTTTTGAACACTAAAAGAAATCAATACCCGAAATATTATGATCAGAAAAGCTACAAAGTCGCTTTTACAAGTCAGTACGGTAAAAGGGTTCATGACTGTATCGGACTTATTAAAGGCTATTTGTGGAGTGATAACGCAACATCTGCACCGAAATACAAAGCTGCACAGGACACTTCAGCAGACGGAATGTTGAACCTTTGCAAAGAAAAAGGGGCAATTTCAACCATTCCTGAAATCCCCGGTGTTCTTGTATTCTTCCCCGGTCATGTGGGTGTATACATCGGCGGCGGTTATGTAATTGAAGCACGGGGGCATGATTACGGCGTTGTAAAAACAAAACTTTCTGCCCGTCCGTGGAAAAATTGGGGTAAATGCCCGTATATCACTTATGAAAGCAAAAAGGCAACAACAACCCCGTCAAAAGTCAAAAAGGCTTACACCGGAACATTCCCGACATTACCCGCAAGAGGTTATTTCAAAAAAGGCGATAAGGGAACACAGGTTAAAAACTTGCAGAAGTTCTTGAATTGGTACGGCAATTATAACCTTGTTGTTGACGGTGAATTCGGTGATAAAACATTTTCAGCAGTTATGAAGTTTCAGACGGCTGAAAAGCTCACTTCTGACGGGCTTTTCGGTGCAAAATCACTTGTAAAAGCAAAAACAATAAAGAAGTAATACTGCAATATTGAAAATGTTTTACTTTTCAAGGCAAATTCAATGTTTTACAATTTATCTGTAAAAGTTATCAACAAAATCAAAAAGCCCTAAACGGGTGAAATAAAAGAAGATTTAAGGCGGGCAATTTGCCCGCCTTTTTTTGTTTATGTACCATTTTTCTTTTTGTGTCTTAAAGGGGTATTTAGTGCTTTTTCAAAATCCCACCCATATTTATATATTCTGCAATATAACACACTTGCGGGAATTTTCTTTAATTCAGCCCATTGTGATATATTAAGCGTTTTCCCGTTATATGAAATAATTTTATTGTTTGACCGATTGTTTTGCTGTTCTTTGTTAGTTATCCACCTACAATTTGAAGGTTCATAGTTGCCGTCATTGTCTATGCGGTCAATAGTAAGATTTTCTGCATATCCATTTGACATAGCCCATTTATAAAAGGCTTCAAAGCTATTCAGCCATTCATTACAAACCTTGATTCCTCTACCGCCATAACATTTATATTTTTTACTATTAGGGTTATAACATCGCACCTTCATTGCGTGCCAAACATTATAAATGCGTGGGTGTTCAGTTGATAATTTTGCAGTATGTTTTTTCACTCGTTTTTCAACACAATGCCCACAGTTTTTAATAAATCCATTTTTAAGAGCTGGGGTTATAATTGGCTGTGTTATGTTTCCGCAATCACATTTACAAACCCAAAAAGCATTTACAATCTTATCCGTGCCAACTCTTTCAACAACTGTCAAGTTTCCGAATTTTTGACCTGTTAAATCTTCAATATTTCTCATAATTATACACCTTTTGAATTTTTAATAATGTTTTCTTTTTCAAGTTTATATGCCATTAGTTTAATTAAGTATTCAGGACATTCACGCAATCCCAGTTCCCAGTTTTGAACCGTTCTGTATGGGATTTCAAAATACTTGCTGAATTGTGTTTTGTTCATTCCTGATTTTTCCCGGAGTTCTTTAAAGGTCATTGTCAAAATATCCTTTCAAGTGTTCTGATACTCTTTTTCCGCAATTCCTCACGGGTGAAATTTTTGTTGTGTTGCAATATATCTTCTATGAGGTATTCTTTGTAGGCTTTTAACTGTGCCTTTTCAAGTTCGATTTTTTCTTGTTCTTCCCTGTGTCTTTTTTCCTGATGTGCAAAGTAAATTTCTTTGTCTTGCGGTGTCATTCCTGCGGTGATTTCGTTAATGTTCATCTTGTTACTTCCTTTCATATAGTGGGCGGTATTGCCGCCGCCCTCGGCTTTGCGTGAAGTTATTGCATTATGCGTTGCAAATCTGAATTATCCCATACAGGAACAGACTTGCCGTTGTTGTAAATTCCCCAAACGCTGAAATTTTGCACCTGTACGAAGTGTTTTACGATTCTTTCATCTGTTGTTGTTTTTCCGAGATTAGTGCCGTTCTTGATAAGCACATAAACATTTTTGCTTTCGTTCTGCTCTGCTTTTGATTCAAGCATTGCTTTTCTCTTGATTTCGGTAATCTGTAATGCGTTCATTTTCAAAATCCTTTCTTTCGGCGTTGCCGTTCCTTAACTGTGTCTATATTATATACCCATTGAGTATAAAAATCAATACTTTTTACTGAATTTTCTGACAATTTATGCACTTTTGTAACAATGCACAAAAACGCAGCAACACTTTGTATAATTTGCATAATAAAAAACACCGCCGCACAGCCTGGGAAACTGTACAGCGGTGTTTTGTTGTTCACGTGTGATATGTGGGTTATTAAATTGTATTGATATTATATCAAAATAATGATATAATGTCAATAATTTACAGTTAAAACCCTTGATTTTAAGGCTGTTTGTTTATATCCAACATCAATGAGCATATGAATATGGTCACCAATGTTGGATATGAAAGGGCATAAAAATTTATACCCTTAATTTAACGTCAAGTTCTATCGGTGGGTTAGTCCAATTTGCCCCGGTTGGTAGTCCGTCAGGCTTGATTCTTTTTCCGTTTACTGTCACACGTTTTGCCGTACTTTTTATTCTTTCGGGCTTTTCTCTTTTATATTCGATTCTTTCAATGCAGGCTTTCAAGAGCCTGTTTTTTGTTTGTGCATCTATTTCAGGATTTTTCAAGGTTTCAAGTGCATTTTTAAACTTGTACAATTTTTCTTCATAGTTAACAGGTTCGGGCGTGGATTCGTAAGCCTTGCACAAAGCCTGTTGAACTTCATCTTTTTCCTTTAAAAGTTTTTCATTTAACTGTTTGAAAATTTCAGGCGGCATTCTTTGTGCCGGGTCAGGGTCAGACTGTTTTTCCCATTGTGAAAGTTCTTTTGCTTGAAGGTCTTTCATTTTCTGTTCAAGCGTTTTTATAAGTTTAGCGTGTAACTTTGCTGAATTGCCTTCATCGTTTGAAAGTCTGATTTCAAAATCTTCAATGCAGTTTTCTAAAATCTCACAAACACGGTCAATCATTTCTTCATATATGCAAGAACCTGAACCACAATGAACCTGATCGTCACACAGTAACCTTGCCGGGCTTTTTTCTTCGTCATCTTTTGTCTTGTAAGTCCTTAAAGTCATTGCACGCCCACATTGACAGTATAATAACCCTGCAAGTGGATTTCTTACTTTTGTTGTAGGTTTCGCCCTGTGGTTTCTGCCTTTCTTTTCCTGTGCAGCGTTAAAAAGTTCTTCAGAAATTATCCCCGTGTGTCTGCCTTCATAAATCAGATATTCACCGATTTTTGATTTTGGGTTTGTTTTTCTGATTTCCCCGTCCTCAACAATCGTTACTGTTTTTCGCCAGTTCCATTTTACTTTACCGATGTAATGAACATTTTCAAGCATATCTTTCATTGCAGCTGGTGACCAATATTGCCCTTTTGGTGGTTTTACACCCATGTTGTCAAGATAATGTGCAATGTTTGTTCTTCCCATATCCTTATTGACGTACAAGTCAAATATCAGTCTGACAATATCCGCTTGTTCTTTGTTTTCTTCAAGTGTCGGACATTCTTTTTTGCCGTCTTTAACCCATACTTTGTTATATCCATAAGGTGGTATTGATGCAATATAATTACCTTGACTGACCGAAAGCAAACGCCCACGATTCAATATTTTCTTTGTATATTTTAAGTAATCGTTTCCCCTTTTCAGTTCAGCTTCAAAGGCGTTCCAGTCATATTCATCACGTAAATTATACATTCTTTCAGGTGTTATAACGTAAGTGTCAGTAAGTTTCAATAACTTCATCAAACGCCCGATATCTTCTAAATCGCCACGGGTTAAACGTTGTGGTTCAACTACCTTTACAGCCTTATATTTCGGTGATTCTATCAAACGCAAAACCTTGTTTATTTCAGGGCGTTCTTTTATTGTTTCACCTGATACAACTTCCCTGAAACGGTTCTTTTCGGGAATTTTCGCCCCTAAATGCCTTTCATCCCATTCATCAAGAATAGTTTCATGTTTTGCAAGAACTTCTTCAACTGTTAATAATGGATCATCACTTTGACTTTTTCGCAAATAGTCAATTATTTCTTCAGGCTGAAACATTTCAGCATAGTTATAAAATTGAAACATCTTTCATAATTCCCCCTTTTTTTAATATTCTTTAATATATTCGACACAGTTTTCTTTTTTCTGCTCACCCCCCCTTGATATAATCTGACTATATTATTTCTGACATATAAACATTTCTTTTTGCTCTTTCAGTCTATCT
>ERZ808030.62-NODE-62-length-11398-cov-6.505874_pt1 | contig 11398 bp, 18 predicted proteins | sample MGYA00380186_ERZ808030 | MGnify/ENA primary metagenome ERZ808030 (study PRJEB31490, sample SAMN06133386) | cow dung metagenome | isolation source: M7 | host: cow | place: China: Chengdu | collected 2015-05 ...
ATTAGGGGTTCATAATCACTCAAACACTTAGAGTTTCATTCCATAGCAGGAGTGGAACTCTATTTTTGATTATTGCTGTCCAGTAAAACCAGGAAGCGTTTTTCAAAAACAACATTTCCCTGGACAGCCAGCTATCGTTTGCGACCACCGCCAAATGGGATATTAACAAACCGTATATAGGGGTATTTATAATTGGATAGCCAGCTTATTTCTGATCTATTTTTTGTTCTCTTTCTTGGATATGGTGATTTTATAATAGTAGCCAAGGACTTGGAAGACGCTTCCTCTTCTTTTAATTCATCAAGAATCTTTCTTTCTTCTTCTGTCATATTGCGTTGCTCCCGTCTGATTTACCAAACCACCCGTTATTATTTGAACTAGTAGCAATGCCACACCACTCCAGAAGCCGTTGCATTTTTCCACCGCAGGAAGAACAAACCTGTTTTTCCTTCTGCTCGTCATAATCTTTTATCGGGATCTCTTTTTCTTCTTCTGCCCCGCAATTCTTATTTGTGCAGATAAATTTATAAACCATATTTACCCCCTATTGCTTTTTTATTTCTATTCCGATTTCCCAATCTTTATTTATTTTTTTTAACTGTGAATGCAGGTGCAGAAGGCTTTTGAAGGTTTCTGCCTTTTCAAGTTTTTCTTTAAACTGTTATGAAAGTTCTTTGTCTTTGTATGTTTCTAGTATATGTTTTATTTATGTTGTTAATGTATTTCTCTACAACTACACCGCACGGTTTTAATACAACTTTTTTCGGGACGATGTAGGCATCGTCCCCTACAGCCGTTATCCTATATGGTCATTGTGTTAATACCTTATACAAGCTCGGCATACGGGAAAGAAGTCCATCCCGTCGGCAAGAGTTACGCATCTATAGTAGATGACGAAAAAACTGCTTTTCTCGGCGGGGTGAAAATAAAAACCCGCTACCATCATGAAGCTACATTTGCAGATATGGACGGGTAGCGGGGATAATGGAGAAAACCACTTGCTTTTCCAAGGCCATTTACTTATAATTTAATTAGGCAAACAATTAGACAAACTTGAATTTTTTAGAGTAAAGGAGCATTTATATGAGATTAGATGGATATGGTTTATTCGTAAATGATATGGCGACAATGATTAGATTCTACAGAGATGTACTTGGCTTCGAAATTAAGGAAAATGAAAACACTGATAATGTATATTTGATAAAAGATGGTACATTGTTTCTTTTGTATGGCAGAAAAGATTTTGAGAAAATGACAAGTAAAAGATTTGAATACTTACAAGGAATTAATGCACACTCAGAAATGGCTTTGTATGTAGATACTTTTCAAGAAGTTGATGAACAATATCAAAATGCAATTAGTAAGGGAGCTACTTCGCTTCTTGAACCAACAACAGAACCTTGGGGACAGAGAACGTGTTTTATAGCTGACCCAGAAGGTAATGTTATTGAAATTGGTTCTTGGGATAAACCATATGAAGAGAAAGATAAATAGAGGATAAAATTATATCTTTGAAAGTAGAGCGACAACTTTCAGTTTGACGGAGAGTCAAATTTCAATTTGGCGGAGGCAAACAGATGCAAGATACAATTTTTGTAAATCAAAAGCCGTATACGGTTGTGCGGTTGTTGGGACACGGGAAAGGCGGATATTCCTATCTGGTAGAAGAGAATGGATGCCAATATGTGTTGAAACAGATTCACCACGAACCATGTGAATATTATTCCTTTGGAAACAAAATTGAAGCGGAAATCAACGATTATAACAGGTTGTTGCAAACTGGAATTCGATTACCACGAATGTTGGATGTTGATATTGAAAACGAAAGAATCGTAAAAGAATATATCGATGGACCAACGATATACGAATTAGTGAAAGATGATGCCATGGATGCTTCGTATATCGCACAAGTGCAGAAGATGGCACAGATAGTTTATTCCGCTGGATTAAACATAGATTACTTTCCAACAAATTTCGTGGTTGCGAATGGGCTCATTTTTTATATCGACTATGAATGTAATCTATACATGGATGAATGGAATTTTGAAAACTGGGGAATCAAATATTGGTCAAAAACAGCAGAGTTTAAAGAATATATGAGTTCCCATTAGTTATTCAAATTCCAATATGTAAAACGGATTGAAAAACTTGAATTTGCCGCACATTAGTTTATTTTAGAAAGAGCAGATATTATGGAATTTAACGAAAAATTACAGGAACTGCGAAAGCAAAAAGGGCTTACCCAAGAAGAACTTGCAGAGGCTCTTTTTGTGTCCCGAACTGCAATTTCAAAATGGGAGTCAGGCAGAGGATACCCCAATATAGATTCTTTGAAAGCAATTGCAAAGTTTTTCGGGGTAACGATTGATGAACTGCTATCGGGGGATGAATTGCTGACCATAGCAGAAGAAGATACCAAGCAAAAGGAAAGCCATTTCCGCGACTTGGTATTTGGATTGCTCGATTGTAGTATTGCAATGTTCTTCTTCCTGCCTTTCTTTGGGCAGAAAACAAATGCGATAATACAGGAAGTGTCACTTGTATCTCTTACCGAAATTGCACCCTATTTGAGGATTGCATATTTTGTTGTCGTAACTGGAATTATTGTATCGGGAATCTTAACGCTTGCTCAGCAAAACTGCCATGAAGCATTTTGGGTGAAGAACAAGGGGAAAATATCACTATTGTTAAATGCTGTTGGAGCACTTCTCTTTATCATAAGTTCACAACCGTATGCAGCGGCATTTTTGTTTATATTCTTGGCAATAAAGGTGTTAATGCTTATCAAATGGCAATGATACGAAGCGTATCACCCGTGTGACACCCTGTTTCTTGTGGTTGTTCATACCTTCTCTTAAAATGTGTTTAGGCGAGAGCCAAATAGAAAAAGAAAAGGTAGGTTGAACAAAATGAAAAAAGAAAACCAAAAAAACTTTCGCATTGCAATATGCATGCTTATAGCATTTGTAATGTGGACGGTAGCAATTTGCTTTGTTGATGTACAAGCAATCGGACCACAAGAATCAACCGTTGGATTTGCAACGATTAACCAGTTTGTTCATAATCTTACAGGTGTGCATATGTCCCTGTATACTCTTACGGATTGGTTGGGACTGGTGCCTCTTATGTTTGTAGTAGGGTTCGGCACTCTCGGACTTATTCAATGGATTAAGAGAAAGCACCTCTTGAAAGTAGATTATAGTATTCTAATTCTTGGTGGGTTCTATATCGTTGTGATGACGGTATATGTCCTCTTTGAAATGTTTGTTGTAAATTACAGACCTGTATTGATTGACGGATACTTGGAAGCATCTTATCCATCGTCAACAACAATGCTCGTAATGTGCGTAATGCCGACTGCTATCATGCAGTTTAATGCCCGTATCAAGAACGGTATTCTCAAACGGTGGGTTTCTTCTGCGATTACCGTATTTATTGCCTTTATGGTAATTGGTAGATTAGTTTCGGGAGTGCATTGGTTTACTGATATCGTTGGCGGTGCATTATTAAGTGCAGGACTTGTAATGCTGTATTGCTCCGCTTGTGGACTTGAAAGAAAGGAAAAATTCTAATGAATTATATTAAAAGCGAAAAATATCAAACCCCTGACTTAATGAAGAAAATAATGGGACCTAATCCGTTAAAATTAGAAGAAGAACTTTTAATGGGGCATAAAATCAAAGATGGTGCAGTCGTATGTGATTTGGGAAGTGGTCAAGGTTTGACCAGTGTGTTTCTCGCAAAAGAATATGGCTTTAAGGTATATGCCGCAGATTTATGGAGCGACCCTTACGAGAATGCTCGATTTTTTGAAACGATGGGACTTTGCGAAGAACAAATTATCCCTGTCAAAGCAGATGCCACTGATTTGCCTTTTGAAAAAGATTTTTTTGATGCTGTTGTTAGTACGGACTCTTATAATTATTTTGGACGGGACACTCGTTATCTTGATGATAAACTTTTGCCCTTTGTAAAAAGCGGTGGCTATATTTATATTACTGTACCTGGTATGAAAAAGGATTGCCACGATAACTTACCGAAAGAACTGTTGTTGTCTTGGACACCAGAACAACTTGATTACATACACGATATTGATTATTGGACAAAAATCGTTAGCGCTTCGCAAAATGCAGAAGTCATTTCTATAAAAGAAATGGAAAGCAATGAAGAATGTTGGAACGATTGGCTTATGCAGGAAAACGAATATGCTGTCGGGGATAGAAAAGCAATGAATGCTGGCGGCGGAAAATATTTGAACTTTATTGCGATTGTGCTTAAAAAGAAATAGTTCATATTTATGAGGTGCTTCTGTGATAGATATTAAAACTTGGATAGACCTGTTTTTGAAAGCATTAAATCAAACTTTTGAAAATCGAGTGTGGTTTGTTGGTTTGCAAGGCAGTTATGGCCGTGGTGAAGCAACAGAAACAAGCGATATTGATATTGTTGTGATTATAGATGAATTGTCTGCTACTGACGTTCGAACCTATAACAAAATGTTGGACACACTTCCGCACAGAGAATTGATTTGTGGGTTCCTTTCGGGCAAAAAGGAAATTATGAATTGGGAACCTTCTGACCTGTTCCAGTTTTGCCATGACACCACACCAATCGCAGGAAGCCTTGACAAGGTGATGGCAGTTATTGACGAAAGTGCTGTGAACAGGGCAATCAAAATCGGTGCCTGCAACATATTCCACGGATGTGTTCACAATATGCTCTATGAAAAAAGCGAGGATATTTTGCGAGGCTTATATAAATCGGCTTCTTTTGTTGTACAGGCAATTGCTTTTAAGCAAACAGGAAACTATATCAGCCATCAAAAAGAATTGCTCGAAGTTGTATCATCTGATGAGCGGGGCATTGTCGAAACCTTTTTGAACTTGAAAAATGGTGGAACGGTAGATTTCAATTCAATGTCCGAAACATTGTTTACTTGGTCTAAAAAATGGATTTCTGAAAACAGTTAAATAAATTCCAATATGTCGAACAGTTTGTGAATCAAAAATCAATGATAATGAAGATATGAGGAAATTACAAAATTTCCTCATATCTTTTTTTAATTGCTCATAATTACTGTAGGAACGAAAAAACTTGAAACATTTCTCCGTTCTGACAAGAAACCGCACTACGAATGGTCTTCCGTAGTGCGGTTTTTGCTGTTTTGGTCTGAAAATTTACTTATGAGGAAATTTTGTAAAATCGCTGGTTTTTGTTGAATCCGAATCGGGATTCTTTGCTCCTAAAACATCACGAATATACTGCTTGAACATCTCAATAAATGCCTGTTGGGATTCCTCGGTAATTACGAGTGCTTCGGGGTTTGTAATCATACTCTGTACTCCTTTCTTTTTGGAGAAAAAACTTATGAGGGAATTTTTAAAGAAAATAGTTATGAGGAAATTTAGTAGAAATCTTGAATCATAAGAATCATGCGGAATCGCTAAACTCCTTTGCATTTTTCCGAAATCATACTTAAGGAAACAGGAAAGGAGGCAACATTATGGGATTACTAACCGAAAAACTAAAAGCGAAATTTGAACAGTTTCCTCTTGGGAGTCAGGAGGGAAAAGGGTTTGATGCAGAATGTATCGCTAAATTCTTCGTTGCAGCGGCGACATGGTTTATCACAGAGGCGAGCAAAGAGGAAGACGATTATATTCTCTTTGGCTATGCAGATTTGGGATTCGGCCCCGAATGTTCTGAGTGGGGTTATATGAGTCTGAACGAATTGGAAGAAGTCAGAACACCAATGGGGTTCAAGGTGGAGCAAGACCGCTATGCAGAGGGTAAAACGGTGCGAGAGCTCTGTGAGGAAATTGGACTGGAATATGATGATTTCTTTTCCAACCGTAACGACTACGGAATTGAGGAGGATGAACTATGATTGTAGAGTCTGAGAACATGAAAAAACTGCGAGAAAGAAATCTCCTTGCGGAAATAAGAGCGAAAACCATAGTTATACAGGATGCCCCTCCGAGAACACCTGACACAAAGGAAATAATGAGGCAGTTAGAGCATGACAGCATTATAGATGAAATTTTCGGGGAAGATTAAAGAAAACAGCACACCGTTCAGGCGGTGTGCTGTCGTAATTATGCGGTCTGCTTAACAGACATTCTGTTAAAAGTTTCAATGACTTCGGCATGGGCTCCTTCAATATGGCAATGCTTGCACTCGATATGTCTGCCACGGATTACACAAAGGTAGCAGGACTGTTCATAGTGGAAATTTGCCTGACGAATGGAGTTGGAAGCATACTGCTTCTCTACACCGATTTCTTCAAACTTGCTCATTGAGTCAATCTCCTTTCTGATAGATTCAAAAAAGAGAAATAATTCGTTGAGTTGTTCGACTGTCATTCTTTGGGGTGGGGAATAGCAATTATTTCCCTTGACTTACTTGTGGTGCTGATGAACACTAACTACTGTTGGGTTTTCGCATAACATACCTTTCTGCCCTTGACCCTGGGTGTAAGGAGATAATATTTGATAAAGTGGGGCGGAGGGAGACCTCCGCTTCTTGCTTTAACCGAGGTATATACTGCCCTGAATGGCTTGCATGGTGTCCTGTTTGAACTTTTCACTGACATCGGTATAGATGTCCATGGTGGTGCTGAAATCGGCATGACCCATGATGTCCTGAATGAGTTTCAGAGGGATGTTGCTACCAGGCTTGCAGGACTCTTCCATGAGGCGAGTGCAAAAACTGTGTCGCAACTGGTGGTTAGTGATGTGAGGAAGTAACTGAGGTGTTCTTCCAGCCTCTTTTGCAAGTGCTTCCTCCTCGCGGTTGTAGTCACGAATGATTCGCTCAATAGCACTATTGACACTCTTAGGAGAAAGAACCGTACCATAACGATTGGTAAAGACCCAGTTTCCTACACCATCAATAATGGTATTTGCCGTGCCGACTTCTTCTTGGTGCTTTTGTTCTGCCAAAAGTGCCTCGCGAACTTCTGCGAACATAGGGATTTTACGAATGCCCTTTTGAGTCTTAGGAACAGGCATGACACGGTAATAGCACATTTCATCTTCCCATTTGCGGTAAATCAGAGTGCGGTGGACAGAAATGGTGTTTCGCTTGAAATCACAGTCTCTCCACACGAGACCCGTGCATTCCCCGATTCTGAGGCCTGAGCCCAATAAAACTATAACGATATTGACCCAACGAGAATATTCCTCATGGCTTCGCATAAAGTCAATGAATGCCTTTTGCTGTTCTGCAGTCAAGGCATCTTTGGTGCTGACCCTCTTTCTCCCCCAGTTACCACCGTCACGAATTTTCTTCATAGCACGAGGGCAAGGGTTAGTGCGAATGATATTATCTGCCACAGCATCCTCAAAAATAGGATTAAGAACGGTGTGCATGACTTCCATAGAATTTGGCTTAAAGCCTTTTCTCGTGATGAGTTCATTGTAGAACTTCTGCATTACAGAATAGTTCAGGTCGCTCATAATCTTTTTGCCGATGGTATTACGAGCATATTTGTCATACATGTAGATGTAGTTCTGCTTGGTAGAGGGTTTAAGATGAATCTTGCCCTCAATATAGACCTGAAAACGGTCGTTGAGGGTTGCAGACTTAGCGATAAAGGACTCAATGGAGTCATGCTTGTCCTGAATGATTTCCTGCTCCATTTCTCGCAATGGTTTACATGCTCGCTTGCCCTTGGGAACAGGGTCGGCATTGGTCAGTCGCCAGCTGTAGATGCTTCGCCTCTCGCCATACCCATCATAATAGCGGTACTCATACTGTCCTGTACTTTTCTGCTGTTCGCCATCAAAAAGGATTCTACCCTTACTGTCTCTTCTCTTGATTGCTGCACTCATAAAATTGCATCTCCTTTCAGAATATTTCTCTTGGCATAGGCACTACCGAGGCAACCACAACTCTTAGTGTTACCTGACTTTAGGTCAACAGAACGAACGGTGGTAAATTTGCCACAGTCGCACTTGCATCTCCAAAGTGCCTTTCTGTCCTCTGATGTGCCTACTCGCTTCTTTACGGTCAGATAACCGAATCTCTGTCCTTTGAGGTCTTCGGCATGGGTCTTGTGTTTCAGGCAACCACAGGACTTCTTATGTCCGTACATAAGGTCATGGGTACTTGCTAATGTAAATGTTCCACAGTCACATTTGCATAACCACATAAGTCTTCGTTTCTCGTTGTATGTCGGTCCAATAACATGAAGATTATTGATTTTAAAGCCAGTTAATGAATGTTTTAGTCTCATAATGTTCCCCCTTTACTTAATAGTGTAATGCAGACTCGCCAAGCACGAACTGCTCAAACAGCGGTCTCTTGATAAGTGTCTTAGTGCCAACATGGAGCAGATAGTTTGCTCTCGGATTGCTTCTGATAAGATTGCGGAGTGTGTGTTCTCCGATACCGAATACACCGCAAGCCTCCTCAACTGTGAGCATAACCTTATGCTCAGGGGCGATTTTAGGAATTGCCATACCGTAATTGTAATATTTGTCAAACATATAAAAATCCTCCTTATAGATGTATTGATTCAGAATTGTTGTCACAGAGTGCCCTTTCCGTATCAGGTCGGTAGGTTGCCTGTCGTGAGACTTGTGCGATTCACGACCTCGCAAATTTCCTTGTGAGGAAATTTTGTAAATCCGTTGAAAGTTTCTCGCCTTTATGCTATACTACTAAATGACCGAGAATTAAAAGCGACCAGTCAAGTCGCCTTTATGCTTTACCACTAATTTACGGAAAATATATTGCGGATGTATTCCGCCTTTACCACTATTATAGCGACGATGTTCTTCATTGTCAATACCTTTTCAGAAATTTGTGAGGAATTATTTTTATGGACACAATAAAGGGCTACGGAGTTATCATTCGTAATACTCCGATAGAGGAAAAGAATACAGTTGCTTACCAAGAACTTACGACCCTCGGATTAGAGGGCAATGATGCTGTTATAGATATTGTTCGTGCGGATTCCAGCACAAGACCCAAACTGGAACAACTAATAAGCACATTATCTGATAGCGACAGAATTGATATGTATTCTGTTGATACCTTGCTCCAAGGTGATAGCAAGAAAGCAGATGAATACTATTCTGCAATTCTCAGCAAGGGTATTGGCTTGCTTATCTTTGATTTTTCAGGGGCGATTGCAAGATTGTCTCCTTTTTCCACATACCGATTTGGAGATAGATTCCAAGGCGAAGATTTGCTTGTGAAGAAAAATCCCCCTTATGATATGCTTATCGCTGATTTCTGTAGATACATGGAAACTGCAAAGCCACAGAAGAACTCAGGCGGTCTCAGGACTGAAAGAAGATTGAACATTAGCAATGCTTTCAAAGACATCTACTTTGCATATGAAAGTTACCAAATTGACCAAGACACCACGATTTCACTTTTGGGAAAATATTGTGGAGTAGGCAATAAGGTCACATTTAGACTTATGGCACAGGATTATGAGAAAACAATGGACTATGTGTTTGACCTTGAACAGTATGCAGAGATAAACCCTGAAATTCTCAATCTGCCGAAACGATGTGGTGGACTTCCTAACGAGTATCACGAGATTCTGAATTATACGAATACATTGACAGATATTCCTCAGAGACATATTCAGATAGAGACTGCCATGACCCACTTAGGTTTTATTGGCGGTTATCAGGTATTCAAGAGATGGGAACTTGTAGCTCAGAAGAAACCTAAACCAAGAAAACCTGTGCTATATGACTTCAGTATCAAGGACTTTGAAAAGAAATATCAATCAGAGTGAGATGTACTCTTTTCTTTTGAATAGAGATATGCTATAATCGTTCAAGCATAGAAAAATGCTTGTGAGGAAATTTTGTAAAACGAGGGTAAGAGAAAAAATGCAAAATACCCCAGTTTTACCCCAGTTGCCCGAGGTTTTATGCCAGGATATGAGCAACTCATGAGCAGATATGCGATTAGTACTTTTTAAACGGTTGTTTTGAGGGCTTATGAGAGGTTATGAGAAGTTATGAAACATACTGAAATAATCCCCACAATGAAGCCGTTAGACTAAAAATTTTAACACCCTATGACCGCCAAAAGTCATAGGGTGTTTTTTATGTTATTAAACTGACCGACAAATTGGAATTTGTTAATCTGTTTTTCTTTGATAAACAAAGTTTATTAACTCATCTTCTCTTGATGTTCGGGTGAACCCTGCGTTTTCAAATAATTTTAAAGATGCATCGTTTGATTCATCAATAGAGATTTCAATTTTCTTATAATCAAGTTCGAAAATGTCATTTTGAATATCTTTAATTACCTTTGTTGCAAATCCCTTTCTTTGAAATTTGGGGAAAATCAGAATATCCATATAAAGCAAATTCTCATGCTTTTCAAGATGTATTGTACCAATCATTTCGCCATTATTGTGTACCTTGTAAAAATACACATTGGTGGTGCTTGTAACATAGAAAAAGTAATTATCACTAATGCTTATATACCTTGAAACTTCGGGAAACTGATATATAGTTTGCAATTGTGGAATGGCTATATCATTTTCATTAAGCAACTGTTCATAAGTTAAATCATCCATGATATATCTCCGTCAAATTGGAATTTGTCTTATTGTCAAATCAATTTGAATTTAAAGGTCTATGTACATAATTGTTGATGAAGTATGGAAACCCACTCTTTCATACAAAGGAATTGCTTTCATATCTGCGGAATTGAGTATTGTTTTAATTCCAGATTTTTTGCCTTCTTCAATAAGGTATGTAAGCAGTTTTTCCATATACCCTTTGCCTCGGTATTCAGGCATTGTGTAAACAGCACATAGCTTTGCCACTTTGCCGTAAAGATTTATTTCATCAGGTATTTCTTCATAGCCGCATAACATAGCCATCGAAACAATCGTCCCATCAATTTCTGCCAATGAGCAGATGCAACTATTGTCGTTAATATGTTTTTCGAGGTAGTTCTGAATAGCACCAGACAATTCCTGCGGCAGATTTTCCTCATAATCCTGAAGCATCTTCAGGCGGAGTTTTACGATTATCTCAATATCATTTTTCGTTGCTAACCTTATTACCATAAAAACCTCTAAATTTATATTTTGCTTAATATGTTCTATTAAATATTCCCAATTAACATCCTCTGACAGTTAGATAAATTCAAGTTTATCGAACTGCTTACATTATGGCATACATTTGTGAATTTGGCAAATCAATACTTGTTTTACATAAGTCCCATGCACCAAATTACCACAAGTGCTGTTAACGTTACCAAAGTATCGATGGTCACACCGTAGAACATAGGTTTTAGGCCAGCTTTTTTGAAATCCAGCAGGCTGGTATTCAGGCCAATGGCCGCCAAAGCAGTAACCATCAAGAACTTGCTTGCACTCTTCATCACACCGGACACTGCGGTGGGGATGATGCCA
>ERZ808030.63-NODE-63-length-11300-cov-1.443108_pt1 | contig 11300 bp, 6 predicted proteins | sample MGYA00380186_ERZ808030 | MGnify/ENA primary metagenome ERZ808030 (study PRJEB31490, sample SAMN06133386) | cow dung metagenome | isolation source: M7 | host: cow | place: China: Chengdu | collected 2015-05 ...
AGAAATAGCAGCTTCTCCCATTGGATTATCTGGAACAGCTGTTACAAAAAAAGCATCTTTTCCAAGAATAGAAAGAGAAACAGCAACATTTGCTTCTCCGCCTGCGTAAGATGCTTCAAAACTTTCTGCCTGAACGAAACGCTGATATCCTTCAGGATTAAGGCGCATCATTATTTCGCCAAATGTAATAATTTTTTTCAGCAAACGCCAATAATTTATCTTATCCAAAGATAAAATCGGGGTGCGAATTTTGATTTTATATCAAGGTGTTATATTTTTGCAAAATATGGATTTCAAACTTGTATCGGACTATGCGCCGATGGGCGACCAGCCCGAGGCGATAGAGAGGTTGGTGGAACATCTTCGCGATGGTGTGCCCGCCGCTACGCTCCACGGCGTAACGGGCTCGGGTAAGACCTTCACGCTGACGCGAAGGATCATTGATTCGATAATTGCAGACGAAAATAAAACCATTGGTCGAATGCTCATCGTAACCTTTACGAGAAGCGCGGCGGCAGAGCTTAAAAAGAAGATTGCCGACGCACTCTCCGACGCTATCGCCGAGCATCCCGACAACGAGCACCTCCAAAAGGAGCTTCTCAAGCTTGGCAGTGCACACATCAGCACCATAGACTCCTTCTTCTCTGCTCCCGTTAAGGCAAACTTTGAAAAGCTGGGACTTCCCGCCGAAAAGAAAACCAAAACAGGCGGATATTCAACAAATGCGGAAATTCTCGAAAAGCTCCGCATGGCTCACCCTATTGTTGATGATATCCTTGAATACAGAAAGGTCGCAAAGCTCAAAGCCGAAACGGATGTCGGGCTTGTCCGAGCCGAAGCGGTCAATTGCTTCCGCATAGGGCATACGCGGGAAATCCTCGGTGACCTCGATGTTCTCAGCCTTGATGATGGCAGCCACGGCCAGATCCATGCGAACCTGACGCAGAGCGGGCTCCTTGGCCTCCTCCATCATCTTGGCCTCGTCGCCGCCGGTCAGCTTGATATACTCCTCATAGGGGATGCCCTGCTGAGCCAGCTGGGCGCGCATATTGGCCAGCTGCTGATCGATCTCAGATTCGATCTGGATTTCGCTGGGAGTGAAGTCCAGACTGTCGCAGGCCATGCGCAGCAGACGCTCCTGCAGTTCAGGAACAGCAGCAGACCAGCAACATTACCGTTACAATCGTTGATTCAAAGGGCGAACCGATCATCGGTGCGAACGTGGTAGAAAAGGGTACTACCAATGGTAGCATCACCGACTTCGACGGTAACGCTGTCTTGAACATCAAGCCAGGCGCTACTGTACAAGTATCGTTCGTAGGTTACAAGACTACTGAAGTAAAAGTAACCAAGAACATGCGCATTACTTTGAAGGACGACAACGAACTTTTGGACGAAGTGGTAGTTGTAGGTTACGGTTCTCAGAAGAAGGCTAACTTGACCGGTGCTGTAGCTAACGTAAACGTAGAAGAAGCTATCGCTAGCCGTCCGGTAACAGACGTTGCCAAGGCTTTGCAAGGTGTATCTCCAGGTCTTTCTATTACAAACAATCAGGGTGGTGTAGGTACATCATCAAACATTAAGCTCCGTGGTTCTTACGGTTCATTGAACGCTACATCAGCCAACAGACCGTTGATTCTCGTGGACAACGTGGAAGTACCAGACCTCAACCTCGTGAACCCAGACGATATTGAATCTATCTCTGTATTGAAGGATGCTGCATCATCTTCTATTTACGGTACACGTGCTGCATGGGGTGTAATCTTGATCACTACCAAGCAAGGTAAGGTAAACGAAAAGGTACGCCTCACCTACTCTAACAACTTCGCATGGCAGTCACCGACTGAACTTCCTGAATTGGCTTCTACAGTAGACAATGCTACCTTCATCATGGAAGTATTGGGTCGTCAAGGCAAGACTTCAGGTTCTTCTGTAGGTTTCTACGTAGATAAGGACTATATCGGTCGCCTCCAGGCTTGGGAAGACAAGTACGGTGGTATGTCTCAAAAGGAATTGGGTGACATCCAGTTGGGTCGTGACGTTGAAATCATCAACGGTAAGACTTATTGGTATCGTCCGTTCGACGCTGTAGACGAATTTACTAAGAAGTGGACACCACAGCAGAACCATAACCTCTCTGTATCTGGTGGTTCGGACAAGACTACTTTCAACATTTCGTTGGGTTACATGAAGCAGGAAGGTGTGATGACATTCAACACTGACCAGTATGACCGTTACACTTTGAACAGTAACATCACTACCAAGATCCGTGACTGGTGGAAGGTTCGTACCAACATCCTCTTTACACGTTCAGTAAACTCTCAGCCGTACAAGTATACATCTGGTTATACAGACGTATGGTACTACTTGCTCCGTTGGCCACGTTGGTACCCTTACGGACAATACGAAGGTAAGGACATCCGTTCGGCTGTAACTGAAATCAAGCAAGCTAACCGTGAAACAGTGACTAGCAACTATGTACGTGCGAACTTGGGTACTACCATCACTCCGATCAAGGGCTTGGACATCAACTTCGACTACACATTTGCATTGTACAACCAGAACCAGCACCGTGCCGGTGGTATCGTGGAAGCATGGGATATGTTCGTAGGCGACCCACTCCACACATGGAACTCTAACGTGTATGGTTCTTCTCACAACAAGGTTATCCGTACTAGCCAGTATACTATGAACAATGTATTCAAGGCATACGCTACTTATAACTTTGACATCAAGGACGAACACAACTTCAAGGTAATGGGCGGTTTCGATGCTGAAAGCCGTGCTAGATTGGGTCACTACTCTGAAGGTCGTGGTATGATTTCTACTTCATTGCCAGAAATCGGCTTGACTACTAACGAAGAATACGCTCGTACAAACGGTAGCTCTTATAACTACAACAACGAATTTGCTGCAGTAGGTTTCTTCGGTCGTGTAAACTACGACTTCATGGGCCAGTACTTGTTGGAAGCTAACGTACGTTACGACGGTTCTTCTATGTTCCCTGACGGTAAGAAGTTCGGTTTCTTCCCATCATTCTCTGCAGGTTGGAGAGCTTCTGAAGAATCATTCATGCAGTGGGCTAAGCCAGCGATGAGCGACTTGAAGATCCGCGGTTCTTGGGGTACAATCGGTAACCAGGACGTTGCTGCCAATACATTTATTTCTACCATGGCATCTGGTACATCAGGTTGGGTAGTAAATGGTGTGAACTTGCTCCGTTTGAGCGCTCCTACCGTTATCTCTTCTGCATTGACTTGGGAAAAGGTTACTACTCTTGACCTTGGTTTCGATGCTCGTTTCTTCAACGGTGAATTCGGCGTAACATTCGACTGGTACCAGCGTGTTACTTCTGACATGCACACTGCAGGTGTGACATTGCCTTCTACTTTCGGTGCTTCAGTTCCTAAGATCAACTACGGTGAATTGACAGCTACAGGTTGGGAATTGGCATTGGACTACAACCACAAGTTCGACAATGGTTTGGGCTTGAACGTACGCGGTTCTATCTCTCACGTAACTGAAGAAATCACTAAGTGGAGTGACAAGGATAAGTCTGTAACAGGTAACTACTTGGGCAAGAAGCTCGGTGAAATCTGGGGTTTTGAAACAGAAGGTATCTTCCAGACTGAAGAAGAAGTGAAGAGCCACGCTAGCCAGGCATTGTATGAAACAGGTTCATTCAAGTTTGGTGTAGGTGACATCAAGTATAAGGACTTGAACGGTGACGGTGTGATCAACAATGGTGACCCTAACAACAAGCAACACGGTGTAGGTACATTGGAAAACCATGGTGACTTGAAGGTGATCGGTAACTCATTGCCTGACTTCGAATATGGTATTACAATCGGTTTGGATTATAAGGGCTTCGACTTCAGCACTTACTTCCAGGGTGTAGGTAGCCGCGACTATTGGGCATACGGTAACGTAGCTATCCCATCAGGTATGTCAGCTCTCGACGCAATCTTTACTCACCAGACAGACTATTGGACTCCGCAGAATACAGACGCATTCTATCCACGTCCGACAGACCACAACTGGGTGAGCGATGGTCAGAACTTCAAGATTCAGGATCGTTACTTGTCAGACATGTCTTATTTGCGTTGTAAGAACATCACTTTGGGTTACTCATTGCCAAAGAACTTGTTGAAGAAGATCGACTTCCAAAAGGTACGTGTTTACTTCTCTGCAGAAAACATGTTTACATGGGACAACATGCACTTGCCAGTTGACCCTGAAACAACTTCTTGGAAGGGTGCATGGGCATTCGGTCGTAGCTATCCGTACATGAAGACTATCTCATTCGGTGTACAAGCTGTATTTTAATTAACCTCTAAATGAAACTATTATGAAAGTCAAAATATTAGGTTTAATGTTTGCCGGAATGGCACTCACTACATCCTGCGAGGACTATTTGACCCGTCCTCCAATGGACACCATCACAGATACCCCGGATTTCTGGGAAAGTGAAGAAAACTACCGTACCATGATGTGGGCGTTTTACGATATCTACTTCGATGGTTACAAGTCAAGCTGGACACGTACAGACTGGTTTGCTGAAACAAGCGTAGCTGACTGGGTGGACGATAACGCACAGCGTTCACCGACACACTTCACTAAGTCGGTTCCAGGTACAGACTCAGGTTGGAGCTTTACATATATCCGCCGTTACAATCAGTTGATTGATCGTGCCGCTAATTCTAACTTGTCTGAAGAAGCAAAGAACCACTGGTTGGGCGTTGCACGTTTCTTCCGTGCTATGGAATATGCGAAATTGGTCCGCAATTACGGTGATGTACCTTGGTTTGATACTGTCATCGAAAATACTGACCTTGAAAACTTGTACAAGCCACGTACTCCGCGTGCTGAAGTAATGGACAATGTAATGGCCGATTTGCAGTTTGCAAGCCAAAACATCCGTGTATCAGACGGTGTAGCAGGTTTGCATGTAAACAAAGCGGTAGCATTGGCATACATGTCACGCATCATGTTGTTCGAAGGTACATGGCAGAAGTACAACGCTAAGAATACTGCTAAGGCAACTGAATACTTGAAGGCTGCCAAGGATGCTGCTGACCAGTTGATGAACATGGGCAAGTATAGCCTCTGCGCTAATTTCAAGGATTTGACAACTTCTATCAGCTTGGCTGGCAATCCTGAAATCATCGTTTACCGTGAATATGAAGAAGGTATTTTGATGCACAGTTTGATGTCATTCCAAAATACGGAAGCAGAAGGTAGCTCTCCTTCTCGTTCATTGGTTGAAAGCTATTTGTCTGCTAACGGTTTGCCTATCCACCAAGCAGAAAACACTCAATACAAGGGTGACAAGTGGTTCTTCGATGAATTCGCAGACCGTGACCCACGTTTGTACGACAACATCGACCCTGCTGGTTTGCGCATCGAAGGTTCAGGTGTTGTAGCATATGCTGCTACCGGTTACTTCGCTCACTTGTTCGTTAATCCAAGTTTGTTGAATGTTCCTGGTGGTATGTCTTCTACTAACATCACTGACGCTCCGGTAATGAAGTACAACGAAGTATTGATGAACTACATCGAAGCAGCTGCAGAATTGGCTGACATGGGTGCATATACTTTGACTCAGAGCGACTTCGACAAGACTATCAATGCAGTCCGCAACCGTCCAAGTACTTCTATGCCTGCTGTAACTTTGGCTGGTACAAACTTGGCTGTTAATGGTATCACTATCAACGACCCAGATCGTGATAAGGGTACTATGATTGCAGGTGACTATGAAGTATCTCCAATTTTGTGGGAAGTTCGTCGCGAACGTCGTACAGAATTGCCATACCAAGGTATCCGTTTCCATGATCTTCGTCGTTGGGGTAAGTTGCACTATGCAGACATGAAGGTAAATCCTAAATTGAACCGCGGTGCTTACTTAGATAAGGCTAGATTCGTTGAATGGTATAATGAAACAAACGGTACTGCTATCACAGTGGACAACTTGAAGAGCGTACAATTGGACAGCGAAGGTTACATCAAGCCAGCTATCGATGAATCATTGCTCCGTACTGTTTAAACAAAGCATTACCTCTACCCAATCCCTACACAGGAAATCGCATTGTATCAATCAAATGGTTACACTTTGTCTCAGAACCCAGGCTGGTAATCAGTGATTCCTACTCATAACAAAATCGGGTGCATCGCAAGGTGCACCCGATTCTTTTTTCAAACGAGCTAAACCGGCAATAATATCCCCCAAAAGTTTCCTCATATCAAGAATAAAACGTATCTTTGCTATATTAAATACTACTACTATGAAAAAGCTTATATTCCTTGCATTTTTATTATGCAGTACCCTTTTGTGCCATGCGCAGAAGGATCAAGTAATCGTGGGTGCAGAACAGACATCCGAGTATTTCCCTATCTTGAAAGGCAAGCGTATCGCCATCTTCTCCAACCATACCGGTATGGTGGGTGACAAGCATTTGCTCGATGTTCTCATCGAAAACAAATTCAACGTAGTAGCCATCTTCTCACCGGAACACGGATTCCGCGGTGATGCCGATGCAGGCGAACACGTGAAGAGTTCCGTAGACTCTAAGACCGGTGTACCTATCCTCTCACTTTACGATGGTAAGGACAAGAAACCGAGTGATTCTTCCATGCGTAAGTTCGATATCTTGATTGTAGACATTCAGGACGTGGGCTTGCGTTTCTATACTTACTACATCACCATGTGCCGTTTGATGGACGCTTGTGCGGAATACAACCGCAAGGTGCTGTTGCTCGACCGTCCGAACCCGAACGGCCACTATGTAGACGGTCCTATCCTCGATATGAAATTCAAATCAGGTGTGGGTTGGTTGCCAATTCCAGTAGTACACGGCTTGACCTTGGGTGAACTTGCCCAAATGGTGAACGGTGAACGTTGGTTGCCTAAGTCACGCGTATGCGACTTGACTATCATCCCTTGCAAGAACTACACTCACCAGATTATGTACGAATTGCCGATTGCTCCGTCGCCAAACCTTCCGAACATGAAGTCTATCTACTTGTATCCGGCAACTTGTTTCTTCGAAGCAACTCCGGTTAGTTTGGGTAGAGGTACTGATCTTCCGTTCCAAATCTATGGTCACCCGAACATGACTGGTTACGACTATAGTTTTACTCCGCGTAGTGTACCGGGAGCCAAGAATCCTCCACAACTAAACAAGAAGTGCTACGGTGTGAACTTGAGCAACATGAGCGACGAAGAAATCTGGAAGCGTGGTGTGGACCTCACTTACATCATCGATGATTACCGTAACTTGAACATGGACGATCATTTCTTCCGTTCATTCTTCGAACTTCTCATCGGTACCGACTATGTACGCAAAATGATTAAGGAAGGCAAGAGCGCAGAAGAAATCAGAGCCACTTGGCAAGACGATGTAGAAAAGTTCAAGGTACAACGCAAGCCTTACTTGCTCTACGCTGAATAAAACAAAGAATTGAAAACCAATAAAAATCAACAAGAAAGATGACAACTGCTTGGATTGTACTTGCAACGATTGCATTCTACTTTGCACTGCTCTTTGTAATTTCATGGATTACAGGACGAAAGACTAAAAGTTCAGAATTCTTTACCGGCGACCGCAAGACACCGTGGTACATGGTGGCATTCGCCATGATTGGTGCCAGCATCTCGGGTGTGACCTTTATTTCTGTACCAGGCGCCGTCCTGAACAACGGTTATGCCTATATGCAGATGGTTATGGGCTTCTTTGTAGGTTCGGTAATTGTTGCTTTGGTCTTGATTCCAATGTTCTATAAAATGAATCTGCTCAGTATCTACGGATATTTGGAAAACCGCTTCGGTCTCTCCGCTTACCGTTCGGGAGCTTGGTTCTTCTTTATCTCCAAAATGTTGGGAGCATCTGTACGTTTCTTCGTAGTATGCGTGGTATTGCAAACATTGGTATTCGCACCATTGCACATCCCGTTTGAAGTGAATGTACTGCTGACTGTAGCCTTGATATGGCTCTATTCCTTCCAAGGTGGTGTAAAATCCATGATTTGGACAGACTCACTCAAGACTTTCTGTTTGATCGCATCAGTCGTTTGCTGTATCGTATTCATTGCCAACAGTCTGGATTTGGGCTTCGGAGGCATGCTAGGTGCTATCTCTGACCACTCGACCAGCAAGGTCTTCTTCCTCGAAGATTTCAATGACGGACGCTACTTCTGGAAGCAGTTCATCGCCGGTGTGTTCATGGTGATTGCTACCACAGGTTTGGACCAGGACTTGATGCAACGTACTTTGAGCTGCAAGAACTTCAAGGAATCACAGAAGAACATGATTGTCAGCGCATTCATCCAAATCTTTGTCATCGGATTATTCTTGGTGTTGGGTACTTTGCTCTACCTCTATAAAGACACTTACATGCCGGGTGAAACAGCTACAGGAGATGCCATCTTCGGTGCTGTAGCATGGAGTGAAAACTTCCCGTTGTTTATCGGTATCGTATTCATCATCGGTTTGATTGCGGCTGCTTATTCGGCTGCCGGTAGTGCCTTGACCGCCTTGACAACTTCGTTTACATTGGATATCCTCCAAGCCAACAAGAAGCAGGACGATGTACAGTTGACCAAGACTCGTAAAATGGTACACATTGCCATGTCTGCCTTGATGATTCTTACGATCATCGTATTCTACTACCTGAATGATGACAGTGCGATCAATGCTGTATATAGTTTGGCTGCTTATACATACGGTCCTATCTTGGGTATGTTCATCTTCGGTATGGCTTGCAAGAAGTCAGTAAACGACAAATGGGTACCTTTGGTTGCTATCGCTTCACCTATCATCTGCTACATTTTGCAAAGTAATAGTGAAGCATGGTTCGGTGGTTATCAAATCAGTTTCGAATTATTGATTATCAATGGCTTGATTACTGCATTGGGTCTTTGCCTGTTGATCAAGAAAAACAAATAAGCACATGAAACGTCTATTGAAATATGGGTTATTGGCTGCTGCCCTACTTCCTCAAGTAGGCAATGCACAAGAATTGTCACAAGACATCCGCCAGAAAATTGGCAGTTATCTGGACAATGTAGCCAAGAAGGAAATAGCTGTGGGCCGTGTCAAGATCGATTCGGTAGCAATCAACGGTAAGAACTTACAGTTATTTGCTAACATGAATTGGGCCGACTTCCCATTCCGTGAAGGCAATGTAGCCGAAATCTATCAGGGAGTATCGAATATCTTGCCAGCGGAATTCAAAGGATATAAGTTGGAAATCCACACCAACAAGCGTAAGATCGAAGAACTGATTCCACAAACGTTGCGCAGCAAGAAAGACAAGAAGGCCAAGGTATTCGCTCCTAAGGAAACAAAGCCTTTGGTTAGCAACATCTCGGCTCCTTATATCCCTACCAATGGTTTGTACAACCGTCACATCGCCATGTGGCAAAGTCATGGTTGGTATTTCGAACCAAAACTCGACCGTTGGGAATGGCAGCGTGCCCGTATCTTCCAGACAGTGGAAGACTTGTACACCCAAAGTTATGTATTGCCGTTCTTGGTTCCAATGTTGGAAAACGCTGGTGCCAATGTCTTGATGCCTCGCGAACGTGACTTGAATACGGCCGAAATCGTTATCGACAATGACGGAGTTTTGAGCGGTAACTCTACCTATGTAGAAAAGGTAGGCGACAAGAAATGGATGAAAGGCAATGGAGCCGGTTTCGCTCATTTGCGTAACGTCTATAAGGACTTTGAAAATCCGTTCAAGGAAGGTACCTACCGTGCAGTAGAAACCATCAAAAAAGGTACTGAAACAACAGTAGAATGGATTCCAGAAATCCCGACTTCGGGACAATATGGTGTTTATGTTTCTTATCAGACTTTACCAAACAGTGCAGACGATGCACTGTATACCGTTTACCATAAGGGTGGCGAAACCCAATTCAAGGTAAACCAACAAATGGGTGGAGGTACTTGGATTTATTTGGGTACTTTCGGATTTGATGCCGGTAAGAGCAATGCCTATAAGGTGGTATTGAGCAACCGTTCTGCAAAGGCAGGAAAAGTGATTACTGCTGATGCTGTAAAGATTGGTGGTGGTGTAGGTAACGTAGCCCGTGGTGAAAGTAACATCACCAGCGGTTATCCTCGTTTCTGTGAAGCATCCCGTTATTGGTTGCAATGGGCAGGCGTTCCTGACTATGTATATTCAGACAGTAAAGGTGAAAACGACTATACAGACGATTATAAGAGCCGTGGTATTTGGGTAAACTACTTGGCAGGTGGTTCGGAAGTGAATCCGGACGAGGAAGGTTTGAATATTCCGGTGAACATGTCGTTTGCTTTCCATACCGATGCTGGTACTACTTTGAATGATTCTATCATCGGTACTTTGGGTATTTATTGTACTAGCAGTGATAATGAAGTATTTGCCAATGGTTCCTCCCGCTATTTGAGCCATGACTTGACCGACTTGATCCAATCGAACATTGTAAACGATATCCGTACGCTTTACGAACCGAACTGGAGCCGTCGTGGCATGTGGAACAAGTCTTACTACGAAGCACGTGTACCTCGCGTTCCGGCCATGTTGCTTGAATTGCTTTCACACCAGAACTTTGCAGACATGCGTTATGGTTTGGATCCACGCTTCCGTTTTACCGTAAGCCGTGCTGTTTATAAAGGCATGCTTCAGTTCTTGTGCTCTCAATACAACATGGACTATGTGGTACAACCATTGCCTGTAGACCATTTGGCTTTGCAATTTGCAGGCGATAATGAAGTGGTATTAACTTGGCAACCGGTAGAAGATCCATTGGAACCAACTGCTAAGGCAGAGAAATACATCGTCTATACCCGTATCGGTGACGGTGACTTCGACAATGGTACTTTGGTAGAAGGAACTTCTTATCGTACCAATATCTCTTCAGGAACTATTCATAGTTATAAGGTAGTAGCCGTAAACAAGGGTGGTTTAAGTTTCCCTTCTGAAATTCTTTCGGTAGGGCAACCGTTCCAATCAAAAGGTACCGTATTGGTAGTCAATGGATTCGACCGAATCAGTGCGCCGGCTGACTTTGTGGCGCCAGCTCCTGGGGATAAAGAATTTGCCGGTTTCTTGGATGACCAAGACCATGGTGTACCATACTTGAAGGACATCAGCTACATCGGTAAGATGAAAGAATTCCGTCGTGCTATCCCATGGATGGATGATGATGCTTCCGGTTATGGAGACAGTTATGCCGACTATGAAACCAAGGTGATTGCAGGTAATACCTTCGACTATCCGGCAGTTCACGGTGCTGCCATCTTGAAAGCAGGTTATGCC
>ERZ808030.64-NODE-64-length-11217-cov-2.503501_pt1 | contig 11217 bp, 7 predicted proteins | sample MGYA00380186_ERZ808030 | MGnify/ENA primary metagenome ERZ808030 (study PRJEB31490, sample SAMN06133386) | cow dung metagenome | isolation source: M7 | host: cow | place: China: Chengdu | collected 2015-05 ...
GGTGTGTATATCGTGGGCGGCAAGACTGTGCTGGTAAAGTAAAGGTAACTGATTAAATATATATGCCACTTCTCTCATTTGAGGGAAGGGGTATTGAATATATATATATAATGTAATTGAAATGACTATTCTGAAGCGCGTGCGTTTGATTTTGCGATGGGCAGTGTGCCTGTTCTTCGCCTTTTCTTTCTTGTCAGTGCTGGCATATAGGTGGATACCCGTGAAGGTTACTCCTCTGATGCTGATAAGATGCTGCCAGCAGATGGGCAGAGGGGAGAAGATAAGGCTGAAGAATCATTGGGTGAGTATGGATGAGGGAATGACTCCGGATATGCCGCTGGCTGTTGTGGCAAGCGAGGACCAGAGGTTCATGACACATCATGGTTTCGACTTTGATGCCATTTCCAAGGCATGGGACGAGAGGCAGAGCGGCACGCGTAAGCGCGGTGCCAGTACCATAAGTCAGCAGACTGCCAAGAATGTATTCCTTTGGCCTGGTGGCGGATGGTTCAGGAAGGGACTGGAGGCTTACTTTACCATACTTATAGAGTTGATGTGGGACAAGCATAGGATAATGGAGGTGTACCTGAATGTCATTGAGACAGGGGACGGTATATATGGTGTTGATGCTGTAGCATGGCAACACTTCGGTCGTGGTGCCGACAGACTGACACGTGCCAATTGTGCCCTGATAGCCGCTACACTGCCTAATCCATTAAAGTTCAGTTCTAAAGAACCTTCGAGATATATGCTGAAAAGGCAGACTCAGATAATGAGGCAGATGAGAAACCTGGGAAGGTTGAAGATGAGGAGCGATGAACGGTGAATGCTGAGTGATTATGTGTGAGTGGTGATCGTTGACCCTCTCGATTTTCGATGTTTTGCCTTAGCCAAACCAATAGTAATTGGTGACGATATGCGATTATATTGCCCTCAAATTGCACTTGCACATTTATATGCTTAACACCTTTTTTGTCACTTCAACTTTGCAATTTCAGGAAAAAAGTGTATCTTTGTCAACGTAAAGTGTACGTTAGAAGCATGTAAATTGAACTTCCGAGTATGTTGGAGACCCTATTCAGAACACACCAGTATCTGCTGGAGCACCTGGGAGAGCCTGTCCGTCGTTCGTTGATGGACGAGATAAATTGGAAAGACCGCCTTATAGGAATTAAAGGCAGCCGCGGAGTGGGAAAGACAACTTTCCTGCTGCACTATGCCAAAGAGAACTTCTCAATAAAGGATAGGGCATGCCTGTACATTAACATGAATAACTTCTTTTTTCAGACCTACAGTCTGGTGAAGTTTGCCGGAGAATTCTATAAAGCTGGTGGTCAGGTGCTGCTTGTGGACCAGATATTCAAACTGCCTAACTGGAGCCATCTCTTGCATGAGTGCTATGAGAAGTATCCAATGTTGCGCATAGTGTTTACTGGCAGTACGGTGATGAGACTGAAGGACGAAAATCCGGAACTGAACGGCATATGCCGAAGCTATATCCTGAGAGGTTTTTCGTTTCGCGAGTTTCTAAACATAAAGGCAGGTACAGATATCAAGCCGTATACCTTGCGCGAACTTCAAAACAGGCACGAACGCATAGCAAAGGAAGTGTGTGCCAAATGCGACCCGCTGGAATACTTCAATGCCTATCTGCACCATGGCTATTACCCCTTCTATTTGGAAAAGAGAAACTTCAGCGAGAATCTGCTGAAGGTGATGAACATGATGATAGAAGTGGATATCCTGCTGATATACCAGATGGAACAGAAGAATCTGAACCGACTGAAGAAATTGTTTTTTATGTTGGCAACAGGTGGCACAGGGGCTCCTAATGTAAGCCAACTGGCTATGGAGGTACAGACTTCAAGAACAACAATAATGAATTATGTGAAGTTCCTGAGTGATGCCCGCCTAATGAACATGGTATACAGAAAAGGTGATGACTATCCCAAAAAGCCTGCACGACTGCTCATGCACAATACAAACCTGATGCATGTAATGACTCCCGGACGTGTGGACAGACAGGACATGATAGAGACATTCTTCATGAATGCAGTAAGTGCCAAGCACAAACTGAACGTGAGCGACAGGTCTTCCACTTTCATGCTGGATGGAAAACACCGTTTCCGTATAATGGATGAGGTGCCAAGGCGCAAGGCGACAGACGTAATCTATGTCTGTTCGGACAGAAGGGAGGGTGAAGGACAGGAGATACCCTTGTGGATGTTCGGCCTGCTGTATTAAAGATTCCAGGGGTGTTTTCTAGTCATTCTAGTATTTCTAGACAAATTAGACCATTTAGATTATAAAAAGAAATATAATTATTAACCGCTATCAGGCCGAGGGCCTGACGATAAAACAACAATAACAATGGCAAAAGAAAAGAAATTTGTGACATGGGACGGTAATACCTGTGCCGGACATGTGGCTTACATGTTCAGTGAGGTTGCCGCCATCTATCCCATCACTCCTTCGTCTCCTATGGCGGAGCATGTGGATGAGTGGGCTGCACAGGGCAGAAAGAATCTGTTCGGCGATACAGTCCTCGTTCAGGAAATGCAGTCTGAAGCCGGTGCTGCCGGTGCCGTTCATGGCTCTTTGCAGGCAGGTGCGCTTACATCTACCTTCACCGCCAGCCAGGGTCTGCTGCTGATGATTCCCAATATGTACAAGATTGCCGGTGAACTGCTGCCCAGCGTGTTCCACGTGAGCGCACGTACCGTGGCTACTCACTCTCTGTGTATCTTCGGTGACCACAGCGACGTGATGGCTTGCCGCCAGACAGGTTTTGCAATGCTGGCAGAGGGCAGCGTGCAGGAGGTTATGGACCTCAGTGCTGTGGCTCATCTGGCTTCTATAGAATCTCGTGTTCCCTTCATCAACTTCTTTGATGGTTTCCGTACTTCTCATGAGTACCAGAAGGTGGAGCTCATTGAGGAAGATGATGTTCGCGATTTGGTTGACATGAAGGCTGTGAGCGAGTTCCGTTCTCGTGCACTGACACCCGAACGCCCCATGGCAAAGGGTATGGCAGAGAACCCAGAGACATTCTTCGCTCACCGCGAGAGCTGCAACCGCTACTATGAAGCTGTTCCTGCCATCGTGGAGAAGTACATGGCCGCTATCAGCGAGCGCACAGGCCGCAAGTATGACCTGTTTACATACTATGGTGCTGAGGATGCAGAGAACATCATCATCCTGATGGGTTCTGCTACCGAAGCTGCACGCGAGGCTATAGACCACGCAAATGCCAACGGCAAGAAGTATGGTATGGTGAGCGTTCACCTGTATCGTCCCTTCTCTGTGAAGCATCTGCTGAAGGCTGTGCCCGAAAGCTGCAAGCGCATTGCAGTTCTGGACCGTACCAAGGAACCCGGCAGCAATGGCGAACCTCTGTTGCTGGACGTGAAGGATGCTTTCTATGGCGTAGATAATGCTCCCCTGATCGTTGGCGGACGCTATGGCCTGGGCAGTGCCGACGTTACTCCCACCATGATTCTGGGCGTGTTCGAGAACCTCGAGCTGCCTATGCCCAAGGATCACTTCACCGTAGGTATCGTGGACGACCTCACCTTCACCTCTCTGCCCAAGAAGGAAGAGATGGCTCTGGGTGGCAAGGGTATTTTCGAGGCTAAGTTCTTCGGTCTGGGTGCCGACGGTACCGTGGGTGCCAACAAGAACTCTGTGAAGATTATCGGTGACAATACCAACAAGTACTGTCAGGCATACTTCTCCTACGACTCAAAGAAGAGCGGTGGCTTTACCTGCTCTCACCTGCGTTTCGGTGACACTCCCATCCGCAGCACATACCAGATCAAGACTCCCAACTTCGTAGCATGCCACGTTCAGGCATATATGCGCATGTACGATGTAATCCGTGGTCTGCAGCCCGGTGGTCAGTTCCTGCTGAACACTATCTTCGAGGGTGAGGAACTGGTTAACTTCATTCCCAACAACCTGAAGAAGTACTTCGCTGAGAAGAACATCACCGTATATTATATAAACGCAACAAAGATTGCTCAGGAGATTGGTCTGGGCAACCGTACAAATACCATTCTGCAGTCTGCATTCTTCCGCATCACTGAGGTTATCCCCGTGGAGATGGCAGTAGAACAGATGAAGAAGGCTATCGTGAAGTCCTATGGCAAGAAGGGTGAGGACGTGGTGAACATGAACTTTGCCGCTGTGGATCGTGGTGGTGAGTATAAGGTGCTGCCCGTGGATCCTGCATGGGCCAACCTGCCTGCAGATGAGGCTCCCAAGTATGACGAGCCCGAGTACATCACCAGTCTGGTACGTCCCATCAACGCCCAGAACGGTGACTTGCTGCCCGTAAGCGCTTACAAGGGGATCGAGGACGGTGCATGGGAACAGGGCACTTCTGCTTTTGAGAAGCGTGGTGTGGCTGGTTTCGTGCCTGTATGGAACAGCGAGAACTGTATTCAGTGTAACAAGTGTGCATTTGTTTGTCCTCATGCTGCAATCCGTCCCATTGTAATGACCGACGAGGAGTTGGCTGGTTACGAGGGCGAGAGCATCGAGATGAAGGCTCCTGCTACGATGAAGGGCATGCACTTCGTTATCGCAGTGGACGACAAGGACTGTCTGGGCTGCGGCAACTGTGCCGACGTATGTCCTGGCAATCCCAAGAAGGGTGTGGCTCTGACCATGAAGGCATACGACGACTCTTCAGAGGAGGCACAGAAGAATGCTGCCGACTGGAAGTACTTCATGCAGAAGGTGACAAGCAAGCAGCACCTGGTGGACATCAAGCAGAGTCCCAAGAACAGCCAGTTCGCACAGCCCTTGTTTGAGTTCAGCGGTGCTTGTGCCGGTTGTGGCGAGACTCCATATGTGAAGCTCATCAGCCAGTTGTTCGGCGACCGCCAGATGGTGGCTAACGCTACTGGTTGCTCTTCTATCTACTCTGGTTCTATCCCCTCTACTCCCTATACAAAGAATGCCGAGGGTCAGGGTCCCGCATGGGCTAACTCTCTGTTCGAGGACTTCTGCGAGTTCGGACTGGGTATGGTGCTGGCCAACAAGAAGATGAAGGCTCGCATCAATGAGTTGCTGAAGGAGGTTATTGCCGGTAACGAGGCTCCTGCCGAGTTTAAGGAGGCTGCACAGCAGTGGATAGATGGCCAGAACGACAGCGAGGCTTCTAAGGTTGCTGCTGCCGCTTTGAAGCCTATGATTGCTGCTGGCGTTGAGGCTGGTTGTCCCGTTTGCCTGCAGCTGAAGGAACTGGAGCACTATCTGGTTAAGCGCAGCCAGTGGATTATCGGTGGTGACGGTGCTTCATACGATATCGGTTATGGCGGTCTTGACCACGTTATTGGTTCTGGCGAGGACGTGAACGTATTCGTTCTTGATACCGAGGTATACTCAAATACTGGTGGTCAGGCTTCAAAGGCTACTCCTATCGGTGCCATTGCACAGTTTGCCGCCAACGGCAAGCGCGTGGGCAAGAAGGATCTGGGTTTGATGCAGGCTACATACGGCAACGTATATGTGGCTCAGGTGGCTATGGGTGCCGACCAGGCTCAGTGCCTGAAGGCTATCAAGGAGGCAGAGGCATGGAATGGTCCTTCACTGGTGATCGCTTATGCTCCCTGTATCAACCACGGTTTGAAGGCCAAGGGTGGCATGGGTAAGAGCCAGGCTGAGGAGGCTAAGGCTGTAGAGTGCGGCTACTGGCATTTGTGGCGTTACAATCCCGCTCTGGGCGAGGAGGGCAAGAACCCCTTCCAGCTGGACAGCAAGGAACCCGCTTGGGACAAGTTCCAGGACTTCCTGGAGGGTGAGGTTCGCTTCCTCTCATTGAAGAAGGCTGCTCCTCAGGAGGCTCAGGAACTGTTTGACGCATGTAAGGAGGCTGCACAGCGCCGTTACAAGTCTTACATCCGCAAGACTCAGGAAGACTGGTCTCTGTAAACAACAAGAGAATGATACTTATGATATAAAGCAGACACCTCTTCGCCTGAACGACGAAGGGGTGTCTGTGGTTAAAAAGCAAAAATAGGATGAAACTGCTATACGTCATAGAACATATATCCACTGTAGGCGGTCTGGAACGCATTCTTATAGACAAGATGAATGCCCTGGCTGCCGAGGATGGTTTTGATGTTGTCCTGATGACGATATGGCAGGATGAAAACAGACCAGCTTTCCCCTTGGATAAAAGGGTGGAGCAGGTCTGCCTTGATGTAAAGCGTCCCAAGTCGGGATTCGGGTGGTTGGCAACAATGCCCAAGGTGCTATATATATATAATAATAAGGTACGCGCGATAGCACCGGATGTGGTGATACATTTCCGTGCCATGGGTGCTATGCTCACAGTCTTCTCCTTATGGAAAGGGTACACAGTGTTTGAGGCTCATACCGCAAGGCAATTCAGTAACCACAGGTGGCTTTATCCGTTGATGGAACGCAGGGTTGATGTAGTGGTTTGCCTGACAAGTGGCGATGCAAAGAACTACTCCGGAGCCAAGAGGGTAGAGGTGATTCCTAATTTTACCAGGACCAGCCATGAGGCATCTATGGTGAGAGAAAACAGGTGTCTGTTTGTTGGGCGCCTGTGTCCGGAGAAGGACCCGTTACGACTTCTGCGACTTTGGAAAGAAATTGCTGGCAGACATCCCGGTTGGAACTTGGATATTTGCGGAGAAGGGGAACTGGACAAAGAGGTTCGTGCAGAGATAGTACGCCTTTCCATCGAAGACAGTGTGCAAATGCATGGTCATGTCTCTGATGTTTCCAGAATGTACGCCCAAAGAGCAATGCTGTTGTTGTGTTCGCAAACCGAGGGACTGCCTATGGTACTGATAGAGGCGATGCGAAATGGTTTGCCTGTTGTAAGCATGGATTGTCCCTATGGTCCTGCCGATATAATCAAGAATGGAGAAAACGGTTACCTGGTGCCCATGAATGATGATACGGGCTTTGTGGACGCAGTGTCAGTACTTATCGGAGATGATGTGCTGAGGAAGGAGATGGGAAAGAAGGCTCTTGAAACCTCTGCAAGGTTTTCCGGAGAGGTGATAATCCGTCGTTGGAAAGAACTGTTTGTGAAGAGATGAAGATATTGTTGATAGGTGAATACAGTAATGTCCATTGGACTTTGGCGCAGGGACTGCGAATGCTTGGCCATGAGGTGACAGTGGCAAGTGGCGGTGACAGTTGGAAGGGGTATCCGCGTGATGTGGACCTGGCGCATGTCCTGACACTGAAAGGACATGTTTCCTTTGCATGGAGGTTGCTGCGTGCCTTGCCCAAGATGCGGGGATACGACATAGTGCAATTGATAAACCCCGTCTTCTTGGAGTTGAGTCCATGGCCCCACCGATATATCTTTGACTATCTTCGCAGGTATAACAAACATATTGTGCTTGGTGCCTTTGGCATGGACCACTATTGGGTGAAGGTGAACAGGGAACTGCGTCCGATGCGCTATAGCGACTTTAATATTGGCAATGAAATACGCACGGATAAAGTGGCGCAGACTGATGTGGACATATGGATAGGGACAGAAGCAGAAAGACTTTGCAGATATGTGGCAGAGAGAGCCGATGCCATAGTCGCAGGTCTGTATGAGTACTGGATAACATACCAACTGGCAGAGGGTGGAGCGTTGAAAGCAAAGACTAAATTCATACCTTTCCCTATACCCGAGTCCAATTCCCGCCCTACATTGGGAGACAAGATAAGAATATTTGTAGGTATCAGCAAGGGACGATCACAATATAAGGGAACGGATATTATGCTGAGTGCAGCTAAGCGCCTGGCACAAGCATATCCCGACAAGGTGGAATTGATAGTGGCTGAGGGAGTGCCTTTTGCTCAGTACCAAAGCATGATGGACGGGAGCGATGCTATACTTGACCAGCTTTATAGTTATACACCAGCCATGAATGCGCTGTTAGCAATGAGTAAGGGTATAATTTGTGTGGGAGGTGGCGAACCGGAACATTACGAGTTGCTTGGAGAGTGTGATTTGCGGCCGATTGTGAACGTGTTGCCCAATGAAGAAAGCGTATATAAGGTGTTGGAGACATTGGTGCTGAATCCGGAACGCATATCAGAGTTGAAACGACAGAGCATAGAGTATGTCCGTAAACATCACTGTGTGGAACGGGTAGCTAAGGAATACGAAAAACTTTATAAATCACTATGCAATAATGACGAGCCTTAGATAAGGTTCGCCATTTTTGTTCATGTATGAAATATGGTTATAATGTAAAAGTTACTGTCCCTCCTGTTTTACTCCTTTTTTAAGCGTAAGATAACTATATGCAGCAGTCAGCAGGGTTATGGGTATTCCTGTCCCATAACGTAGAACCATGTTGTCTGTGCAGCATAAGATCATGATAACAAGTACGAGGCATGAACCGATAATTATGGTTATCCAATTGTTGCACGAGATGCGGATATGGTAGAAGTATTTGTTCACAATACCTAAAATAACGGTATTGACTACTGCTACCACAGAAAGCGCCATGCCCATGCCTGGCAATCCCCATAGGCCATACATTAGATATGCGGCTCCTATGACCATAAGGTTATAGGTACTTTCCAGAATGAGAAACATCCAGGAATGTCCGTGTGCCAAAGACACGTATTCCAGTGGCAGTGCCACGGCACGATGCAGTTGGAACAACCCTGCCATTACGCATATGCCAGCCATGGGCATGAATTCCTTGGTGTATAGAAGAGGTATGGTGATTGGCAAGGCCAGGATGAAGCACATGACCAAGGGAGTGGTGACTGTGAAACTGACATGAATCTGTTTGTTCACGGTACGTGTCTTAAGTTCTGTGTCGTGACATGCACTGGTGAGGCGTGGGAAGTAGTCGATGGCGTACGAACTGAATATAATACCTACATAATACATGATCAGTGCATATCCATTCTTGTATAAGCCAACTTCACCTGTAGTCTTTATCACATGATATAGTGTTGTAGTGGTGACGGCAGTCATAATCGCAGTTGCTGCATAGGGTATGCCGAACTTAAGCAAAGGCATACCTTTTCTCCATGTTTCGGCAGAAAGGAAGTCCACGTGATAGGGCATAACCTGCGTGCAGAAATAAAGGTGCACAATGGCACTGATGGCTATGCAGACATTTATTGCCAGCAGTATGCCGTTGATGCCAAGGATGGAATACACAGCGAACGTACTGACTACTGCACCTATGGCACAGATAAGTTCAACTGTAGCAACCCGCTTTAGTTTGTGCATGCCTTTCAGAATGGCACATTCCCCGGCAGCAATGGGAGTGAGGAATGTTGCCGGAGCAAGCAATAGAACGTTGAAGTGTGTGGCAGTGTCGTTAAAAAACAGACCAGAGAAAACTGTTGCAGCCAAAAGGCAGATTGTAAGGGCGGCAAAAGCCACTGCCATGGACCAGGTGCGTATTACGCATGCCATTGCGGCAACCTCGTGCTGATTGGTGCGGCTGTCTATCTCGCTCAGTTGCTGGATGCTGGCAGTTTCAAGACCGATGTTGGTACATGAGTTTATAACATCCAGAATATTCTGGTATATGGCTATTAGACCTGCACCGATAGGCCCCAGAAAGAAGGCCGTAATCTTGCCTCTTGACAAGTTTGCCAGAATTTTCAGGGCTTCTACGCTTCCGAATATTCCTATATACTTAAGTATGTGGTGGGTGGATGTGTATTCTTTGTTCTTCATCGGTAGATCTTAGCTGGTTGCACGTGAAAACCGGGATTAGAATCGTGTGTTCACACGTGTGTATCCTACAATTCTGTCATACCTGCTTCCGGATTCCTTGTAGTAGATGAATACCTGGTATTCGTTTTCTGTCTGCCAGAAGTTGCCCATGGTGTCTGATGTTGCTCCATCGTCAGTAATGTACTGGTAGTCGTAGTATCCTTGTTTCAAGAGAACAGAGGCTTCATACATACTATATTCTTCGTTGTACTGCATCTGGCAGTCTTTAGAGAATTCTCCGTTGGACCATTCTCCATTTACATAGACCTTCTTGGAAAGGCGGGGAGACTGTAAAGCAAAGTGTACGATTACGTATTCCGACTGGGTGTCGTTGGCCTCCTGGTCGTCTGTTCTGGGATAGAACGTTCCGTTGTGGTCTTTTTCCGTAAGATAGCTATGGGGAACCTTGTCTTCCCACAAGATGGCATGGTGAAATGGTTCGAACCAGCGCATGTGGTCTACGTTCATGCCGGAATGGTTGACATCAAGTATCTCAAACTTGTGATATTCGTTGCCCGCAGGAAATATGAGTTCTTTGCAGTGCTTCCACTCCAGTCCGTTGGCTTTGTTTATGTCTGGGCGTATTCCGTCAACGGTATGGGAAGGGCGTCTGTTTTGCATGACAACAGCGTGGATCTGGTTGTAGGGGTCTGTTACTCTGCACGTGCCGTAGTTGAGACTCAAGGCCACTTGTTGGTGCTGTGCATTAAAATCAATGTCGGTATTGGATGATACCTGCATAGATACAGGCATTTCGTCTTCAACGACCTGGAAACGTACTTCTATGACAGGTCCATCGTCCATATCGTCCTCGTCGAAGACCAACAGTTTGTAGTTCCCGCTAAGCAGCACATTGGCATCCTTGTTGGGGAAGGTCATGGAATAATGGGTGTAGTTTTGGGTGGTGTTGAAACTGTATTCGTAGTCTTCAACGGGCAGGTCGTTGGTTCCATGAAGAAAATCGCTTTCAAACAAGCCTTCGGTGGGTTCCCAGTTGCGGGTGCAATGCTGTATGCGGTAGATATAGCGGTGATATTCGTGCGACATCTCGTCCCAAGAAATCCTGAGGTAGGACGTCTTTCCCAAGGTAAGCACGGGAGGGAGGAGAGGGTTGTCGTTGAGGCTAACCTGAAGCGTGCGTACATTCTCGTCAAAGACCCTATGCCGGCCATGTGCTACAGTGGTCAGCATAATGGTAGCTATGACGAGTAATGCGCGTCTCATGACAATTGGTTATTCTCCCTTTACTATGGGCAGATGCCAATGGAATTTTACAGCAAAGCAACGAACGGCTATAACAACGATGCTGGAGAAAAGGGCACTGATGTTAGGGTCAAAATCCAATACATGAAGTGCAGAATAGACAATGCCTCCGGCCACACAGGCAAGGGCATATATCTCCTTGCGGAAGATGAGAGGTACTTCGTTGATGAGCACGTCACGGATGACACCGCCTGCGGCACCGGTAACGGAACCCATGG
>ERZ808030.65-NODE-65-length-11205-cov-4.332315_pt1 | contig 11205 bp, 15 predicted proteins | sample MGYA00380186_ERZ808030 | MGnify/ENA primary metagenome ERZ808030 (study PRJEB31490, sample SAMN06133386) | cow dung metagenome | isolation source: M7 | host: cow | place: China: Chengdu | collected 2015-05 ...
AAAGTTTCCAAGAACCATCTACCACCGATTCATTGACCATCTTCAGTGCTTTTGCACTCGCTGCGGTGTCTGTCGCAGTGCTTGTCAAACTGTCGGTGATTTTAACGTGTCCCGCCACAGATGATGTTGCAGCCTTCGAAACGTGCGCAATCACCTCTGCTATTGCCTTTTTGATTTTGCCGAAAGCAACAGAAAGTTTTTCACCACTTGCCAAGTTCGTCAACGTTGACGAATCGGTGTATGTCGGTGTTTGGTCATTGGTTGCTACGTTGGGAACATTACCAAGACCGACTGTTGAAGCGGTGATTTTGTGAGGGTTCGATGCTTTTGTGTGATTGGAAATATTGGTATCTGCTATATCTGTTTTATCATGCAAAAACTGTAATTCCTCGTCAATGATGTCCATGTTCTCGTTATGAACACCTATATCATAGAAGTCATCGGCAGAAGGCTTTGTAAGACTAAAATTCGTTGTTTTGTTAGCCATTGTATTCGTTCACCCCATTTCTCAATACTTGATGCGTGTATGCGCTCAGCTGTTCGTGTGTGTATGCACTCCAAGTTGAGTGCTGTTCATATATCAGATGCAAGGCAAGAACCATATTCGCGGGAACAACTTTTTCGAGCATACTCTGCACATCTTTGAAGCTGCTTCGCGCAGTCAAGGCAACACCGACTTTTAATGTGTAGTTCGGTGCATCCAATTCCACTGAATAACCATCTTTGCCGCACAGACTTTCCAATCTGTGTTTTAAAGAGGTCATTGTATAGGGAAGCTGTTCATTCATCCTCGTCAAGATGGTGAACTTTCGGTTATCCAATGAATATGTGGATTGTGGTACAATGCCGAGTATCTTTTCCCACCTTGCAACACCATATTCATCCGCAGTCTCGATGAATTGATTATTCTGTGCATTTTCGATTGCTTGAAACAGTTCCTCGACTTCCGGTTGAACAGCATCGGTCAAGATTGCTTTATATTCCCTTATCTCACGTAAAAATTCGGGAAGATAATCAATCAGATTTCTTTTATACATTGGTCACAGTCCCCCTTATAGGAATGTTGTCCTTGCCGATTGACAAATTGGATGCGACTCCGTTCAAAAGTGTGTCCGCTATATCTAAGACTCCTTCAAGGTCGAGAAGTCTTGTTTCTATTTGGCTGATTCTGACAATCAAATCATTTCCATCTGCATCCGACCACCCTTTTGCAAGTTCCTTGAAATAGTCATCGATTGCAGTGTGAACATTGGGTTCTATTGCCGCCCAAGTCCAATCACCTTGGAATGTGATATGTGTCTGTATATTGACAGAAGTCTCACCGCACCCGGCAATCGTGACAATATGACCGATTGGCGCGACACCAAGACCCTCTCCCTGACTTCCCACCGGGTCAATTATTCTTTGCACCTCATCAACAAGGATTTGTGAGGGTTTGGAATATGTGCTGTCGATTATAACCGCCTTGACAGTTCCACCGCCATTCCATGCGCGATGTATCTTCGTACCACCGACACCATCAATGGAGTTGATTTTTTCCTTGTAGTCCGCAACATTACCACCGAATGCTTGCGAATCGAACGAGTTGAAATATCGAGAACGCAAATGCTCAACATCTTCTTCGTCCTCACCGGGAATGAGGACATCTGTCAAAAGCGCGGTTTGCAGTCCGTCAATATAATCAATGGGTATCATTGCACCGGTTTCCGCGTTGCCGACAACACCCGATGTTTCACATCGCATCTTGAAGATTCCATCCTCAATCTTTTCGGTGACAATATAGTTCAATTCGTTCAAAGAAAATCTTGAACCAATCGGAACATCGATGTTAAACTCACCTTGTCTGACCGCATTTGTCGCGGGTTCAATGGTGATTCCTCGTTCATTACACCTTTTTATCAAATATTCTTTTGAAGATGTGTCTGCGAATGTTTCCATTAGCACACCATCTAAATTGATATAAGCATTTTGAAGTTCAATCGCAGTGGGTGCAGATACATCGTAGGCAATCGAACCCTCTCTTTTATCTACACCGCTGATTCTGTTAAGCATCCGCTGAACGATTGCTTCAAAAGTCAAACTTTCGTGCATTTTATATATTCACCACCTTTTCAGATTCGACATCTCCGTATATCGTGTGAATTGTGAATGTCAAGAAGACATCCCTTTTGTCTGCGCGATATTCAAAATCGTCAACACTGAGTATTCTGTCATCTTGGAGCAATGCTTCTGTGATTCTTCTTTTCAGTTCCGAAACCGCATAATCTATCGGTTCACCAAACAAGTCAAGAAGTTCAATTCCGTAATTCCAAGAATACATAATATTTGCATATCGTTCTGTGTTTAAGATTTTATAGACCGCTTGAGTCATTGCTTCTAAGTCATCACAATGACCATTGATGATATTATTTTCAACGTTTAGTTTGTATGTTTTTGTTGGCTGTCTCTCAACTGTCAAATCGGTTAAGAGAAGACCGCTTGTTGAAGGAATCATGTATTCACCACCTTGTCAAGTATCAAATACTTTTGACCGCCTTTTTTCTTCAGAAGAACAACCACATCGTCAACCTTTAGTCCGTTATGAATTGTTAATTCCTTTTTCCCGGAAACACTGTGGTTGTGTGAGTCAAAAGAACCATCTCCATTTCCACCGCTTGTGCTTTCGGTTGCCCAATCGATGCTGACCGGGACAGTGAAGTCCGTCACATTCCTTGTCAACACCAACTGAGCAGAACCAAGGGTCAGCTTCTGTTCAACGGACACTTTAAGAGGTGAAGTGCTTATGACCTTTCCGAGTAGGAAGTCGCAAGGTTGACTTGCTTCAACCGCATTTATTGCAGCAACCTTTATTGCATTGTACAAATCTGTTGAATTAAGCAATAAATTCACCTCCCCCTCGAAGTGTCAAGTCCATCAAATGCATATCGTTCTTGATTTCGTGTTTGCACTTTTCCACAAGCATATACGACTGAAGTATTATATCACCGAGATTCAAGATTACCGGCACCAAGCAACCCGCTCTGACCCTAAAGTCACCAAAGGCATTCTTGATTGATAGATTTCGCGTTTTTTGGTTATACAAGGAAAGAAGTGCATCAGCTTTAGCCTTGCCGTTTTCACCTTCGTTTAACTGTTCGTAATATTGGAGAAGTCCCCACTGATTGATATTTTCGGAGTGCTTTGCAACATACTTTTCTCTTGTGCCGGTTTTTTCGTTGTCATACGTGAGTTTGACTTGGTTGTAAGTGTTTGAGTCAATGCTTGAAGTGTAATCAAGATTTTCTGCAGTTGTTTCATCAATTAAAACATCGACCTTCATGTTCTCAATGTCCTTCAATGTCATCTTTCCGAAATCGTCATACAATACAAACATCTTTCCTCTGTTGGTCAATGTCATATCCAATGCGGTCTGAATCATATCGAATAAAGATGTGTTTATTTCTGTTCTTGATTCGATTTTGTACCCGGTGTCCTCAATTACACCAGTCTGCAAGTGATAGTCTTCGGCAATCATTTTGATGAATTCACCCACTGTTTTATTCTCATATACGCAAGTGTCTTTATTCTTCAAATACCGAAGTTGGTCATAAGCTGTGACATCGATAATCGGTTCTTTGCTTCGTTTCTTCGTGAAGACAAAGCCATAAAAGACCTCTATTCCGTCAACCCTCAGTCTGACTGCATCACCTTCGGTAAAGTCTATAATGTCATCCTTGACCACTTTGAATGTCAGTTGTCCGGGTGCGCCTTTCCTATCGGTTGACCACGTGATACCTTCTTGAACAAGAGGTGCATACAGTTTGTCATTATGCTGAATAAGGAGTGCAACGTTCAAACTTGACCACCTCTTCCTCCGTATCTCAACCAGTTTATTGTTATGCGCACATCGTTGTTGACCACCGCTTTTCTTCCGGGTGTCTTGGTGTTCGCAACTTCCCAAACATTCTTCATGTTTTCGTCTATTGTGAACTGATATATTAAACCTTCCTTGACCGGTTTCGGTATCAAGGTCACCTCAGAACCCTTATCGACTTTGATTGTGATTTGATGTGTAAAGTCCTTATAATAGACTCTATTGTCTTGTGTATATTGGAGTTGAAAATCTCCATAACACTCAGGTACTCCCATATACAAGACAGTCACCATCTTTTTATCTGTTTTGGGAGCAGACTTGTTGGGAACGGATGAACCACTTGCGCTTTCCTTTGGTACATCGGTATTCACAGCATTTGATGTTGTCTTACCGGGAATGGTCAGCACTTGCCCCTCATAGATTAAACTTGGGTTCGCAATCTTGTCCTTGTTTGCTTCGTATATTGTGGTGTACTTTGAACCATCACCATAATATTTCTTTGCTATATTCCAAAGACAGTCACCCTCGACAACAGTATGTGTCTTTACCGAATCCTCCGTGGGTGTCGGGGAATTTGCGGTTTCTCTTGTTTTTTCGACAGATGCTGTTCCACCAAGAGTGGACACTTTAACAACCTTTGTGCCATATTCCCTATACTGTTTAAGAGTAACGGAAACGATGACATCAAAGCCTTGTTTCGCATCTTCTTTTATAGTGTAACTCTCCAATGTTACCGGCATATTGGTGTCATATAAAACCCTCCCATTTTCACCTGGGAGGGTTCTTGTAACAATCCACTGAAACACCTTTTTTCTTTGTTTCAGCATTTCAAGTCTGTTGAGATACCACTGCGCATTCTTCCATACGATGTTGTATTCTGCAAAGGGATATTTCACATTCGGAAGAAGTAAGTCAAAGGTGATATCCGTCAGTCCGGGACTCTTTTGAAAATTAATCTGCTCACCATTGATAAGGGTCAGTGTTTTATTCTGACCCTTTACTTTTATATTAATTTTCGAGGGTGTAACCGGACATAACATAGAGCCTAAATACATACGATATGCCATTATACGTGTACTCCTTCCGCTGCATTTGCCATTGCTTCATTGACACCGATAACCAAGTATTCAACAACACCATCCAAGTCCATATTATTGCTGATATTGTTGTTATTGGTCATATCAACCTTGATTTCCGCAGTTGTGAATCGGTTGATGATATCTCTTTCAGCAAGGTCTTTCATATACTTCAAATCCTCGTTGGTGACACTTAGTGCATCCACTATCTCATCGGTGTTTTCCAAGATTGCGGACAAATCAGTGTTTAATGCATCACCAAGCGCACCCTCGAAACTCGAACCGAAATCATATCCGGACATATATGCATCAGAATATGCCCATCTTCCCAGACCCAACGATTCAGCACTAAGGTTCAACTTGGAGACTTTATCTTCGTATTTGCCATTGCCATATTTGAGTGCGAGTTCGTTGGTCATATTATCCAAAGTGGAGCGCCAACCTTGGATTTTATCCGCGAAATTCGTGCCGAACAGAGAGTCTATTGTTCGTGCAATAGTTTCGAGAATGCCGAGAATATTGTCTGCCATATCACCGAACAAGTGAATGATTGCACCAACCGGGTCATTGAGCACATTTCCGAAAAAGTTCGCGAATGCTGCAAATCTGTTCCACAGATAGTCTACCAACCCAAGCACCGAATCAACAACTGTGAGGAATGCGTTCCAACCGAGCGCAAGTGAAGCCATCAACGCACCGAAAATAACACCGGTTGCGCTTATGCTCTTGCCGGTCAATTTATTAATCGCAGCAACTACCGCATAAATCAAAGCTATAACTACAAGTATCAATGCGATTATCCAAACTAACGGACAAGCCATCAACGCAGCATTAAAGCCATATTGTGCAGCCGTTGCAATTTTGGTCACAAAAGCAGAAATTGTTTGCACAGCATTATAGATTAACACCGCTGCTGCACAGATTCCGACTGCAGTTGCAACACCAATTACAATGGGTTCAAGTGTCTCCCAATTTTGAGCCATGCTGTTAATCAGTTCAAGCACCGGTTGTGATGCCATATACAATTCATTCATCACACCAGTCCAAACTTGACCCCACGTCATTGGCATTGCTTCAAACTTTTTGTTCGTTTCGTCTGCTGCAGAGAGTAGAGCATTTTTCACTATCTTCGCAGTGATTTTTCCCTCTCCCGCCATCTCTCGAATTTGACCTATCGGAACTTCGAGATAGTCTGCAATAGACTGAATAATAGGCGGTGCTGCTTCAAAAATTGAGTTCAACTCATCACCTCGGAGAGTTCCCGAACCAAGAGCCTGAACCAACTGTCGCGTTGCACCTTCCATTGCAGCGGTTTCCGTTCCCGCTACAACAAACTGTTTATTAAGCTGTTCTGCAAATGCAACCATTTCCGCTGTTGAACTAAAAGCATCACCCGCATTCAATCCAAGTTTAGAAACCGCATCTGCTGTTTCTTGATACGAACCTCTTGACCTCTGTGCTGCCGAATAAATCATCTGCTGAAGTTTTTCGGTGGTCTGCAATCCATCATTCATCATGTTAAGTCTTGCAGTGGTCTGCGTGTATGTATCAGACAACCCCACAAGTTCTTTCAAGCCTTGAAGTGATGCATACGCACCAACCGCACCGGTTATTGATTTGGTCAGTCCATCAGCAGCGGAAGCACCCTCTTTGATTTCATCGTTAAATCTGTCTTGTTTGCTCTCGTTTTTTCTGATTTCCTCACCGAGTTGATTCATTTCTTGCTGTGCAAGGTCAATAGCACGTCTTGTCTCATCAATGGTGGATGGGTCGAATCCGTTTTCCATTGCGGAATCAACGGATTGGAATATGCCAACCATATTATTTAATGCACCGATAATTCTGTTTACCGGTGAGGAAACCCTATCGTATAATTCAATTGACGAGGATATTGTTGCCAAATATGGTCACCACCCTTCCTTATTTTTTGCGTTTGGCTTTCTTTGCTTCTGCCTTTTCTTTTTCTATCCTTATCGATATCGCAGCAATAACGAAAGCCTTCTCTTCAATACCCATATCACAAAAAACCGAAGGTAAGATGCGGAGTTTATGTAACGCATAATACGCGTAATTTGCCTCGGCATCACCTTCGTTGATTAGTTTTTTGCTTCTTCAACCTTATCCTCCAAGGTGGTATTGAAACCATTGAAGTTCTGAATGAATGCAGCAAAGTCATTGAATTCGTTGGGGTTGTCAACCATTTCTTTAACGAGGTCTTCGGGTGTCATTACTCCGTATGAGTCCTGAAGTTCCTTATCGTAAAGATTAGGTTCAACAACGGATGCCGCAACCATCTTCGCGATATATTTCGCAGTGTTCAGTTTAGGTCTGAACAGATTAGGTTTACCGGTGACCGGGACATCTATCATACAAGATTCCCTTATATTTTCATTTTCTGCTGTGGTCAAGGGTTTGATTGTCCACAGAAGAGCATTTCCTTCTTCGTCAACGAGTGATTTGGTTGCAGCATAAGTTGTGTTCTCTCTTACAACCTTGTTTGATTTCATAAATCTGCTGAAATTTGACATATTTATATACCACCTTTTCAAATAAAAATTTAACCCCCATTTTTACATGGGGGTTATAAAGATTAAACTATCATTCCGGGAAGAGGTTTGAATCCTTCGTTCATCTTGAAGTCTTCAAATGTGAAATCTATATCTTCATCGAGATATTCACCATCGGCATCGAACTTTGCGAGAATACCACCATCAATATTACAGTTGATAAATGTCATACTCTGTCTGCCGGCTGCACTTGTGGGGTCTTCGTTGATTACCTGAGCATCAAAGTATACATCCTCACCGGTGTCCTTGTAACGTGCCATCATCTCTCTGAAGATTGAAGTGTTGTAATGCATCGTTCCCGAGCCGGAACCCTTCCAACCGGTTGATTTGTTTCCCGAACCGGTCTTGCCGAGAATAGGCACTTCCGTCTTTGTCTTTTCGAATTTTGCTTCAAAATTTATAAGCTGCATAAAGTTGTATCTCTGTCCATCAATAGTGATGAAACATTCAGCCAACTTCGCAGAAACCGCGTCTTTCGCGTTCATCTTAACGTTATTAAGCATCTTGGTTCACTCCTTTCTTATCTGATGACAGTTGTGCTATAAAGCTTCGTCATCGTTCCAATAGGTGTGACAGCATCGTGTACTACTATTGACTTTCTGTCTGAACCTTGCACAACCTTTACATCTGTATCATTGAAGTTCTCGATTGCTCTTGTGTTCTGAAGTGCTTCGTGATGCTTAACCACATCAACCCAAAAACTCTCTCTTCCCGACTGGTCATTGGGAATCTTGCCGAGATATTTTGTGTTGAATATAACAGCAATATCTGTCGCAATCTGGTCGATGATTCTTATGGTCTGATTATCTTTGAACACCTCACCCTTTGTCTCGGTAAGAGTAACAAGGGAGTTGATGTCTTCAAGAACTCTGACGTCAGAACCAACCTTGTGAAGTGTAAATTCACCCGCCTTAATTGCGTTTTCAAGCTGTGTCTGTGTATAACTTACATCAACTGTGAACTCACCATCGTAGATTCTGTTCAGTGTTGACTTGTTTATTTCGCATCCCGCTTCAACACCGGTCACCCAATATACAAGTGATGCCTCGGGTACACCGCTGTCAGTAACCTTGTTCTTGACATTGATAACACCCTCATAATCAGCAGCCTTGTTATAAAGAACAACCTGGAACTTAGCACCAACCTCGTCACGCATTCTCGCGCAGAAATTAACATACACGGACTTGATATCATCCTCATTTGTCACTACACCGAGTGTATTGAACGAATAGGATTCAATCTTGTCAAGATATGTCTGATGTGCATTTCCGTCCACTGTGCCATTTGTACCGCCCGAAAGAGGTGTTGCGGCTGTGTCAGAAAGCACCGCACCGATGCTGAATGTAACGAAGTCATTCGACTTAAGTTCACTTGCTACCGATACAGTCTGTGTGTCAACAATAGTAGTGCCGAGAATGGTCTGTACATCGTAACGCGATTCATCATCCACGTTCTGCTGAATTGCAATCTTCAAGTCATTACCACGCACACCGCTATATTTCGCAGTCGCGTATGTATTACTTGCCTTCGAGCCACCGCCATTGAGACGATACGCATACAAGGTTGTAATGTTCTTGAACAAGTCACGAAGTCCCTTCAGCTTTTCGTGGCTGTTGTAATAACCGAATATTGACAGTGAGTTGGTTGCGAAATCCGAAGCGGAAACTTCGAAAACTTCACCCTCAATACCCCAATCAAGTTCAAGGGGCATCGTGACAATTCCTCTGTCTGCAAGGTTTGAACTTGCGGACTTAACCGATACAAAATTGATGTATGCACCGGGAAGAATTTTGTTCTGCGCAGTAAATGCGCCTCCACCTAATGCCATATTTAGTTCACCTTTCCTTTCATAAACTTTTTAAGAAGGGAATCAACCTCGTCAAAGGTGTATTCCTTGTCATCATCGAGAAGCACCCCGAGAACATCCCTTCTGTATTCGTATTTCTTTGAACCGAGAATACGTTCTTTACTAAAGACCGCCTTCGGTTCGATTGTATTTGTTTTCTGCTTTGCCATTTGCTCATCCTTTCACATCGAGTTCGAGATACTCCATATAGGTCTTATCCGTTATGCTAATTGTGAAAAAGTCATAATTAACAAAGAAATGCAACACACCACCATCCATTTCACTTGACATATTAGTTCCTCGCACCAAATCACCATCAACATCAATCAATTCAAGAACATTGTACAAATCTTCAAGGATTTCAAGACATTCTGAATTCGGTTCGTTGGTTTTGGGGAAGTAATGAATGCAGAATTGATTGGTTCTGTAATATCTCTCTCCCAAGAATCGTGAATTTGTGGGATTCAAACAGACGATTGCAAAAGAACCATCTTCCAATCCTTGTTCAACCGCTTCTGTGTATATCTCGCGGTCTTCACCGAAGTTGGAAGAAAGTGCAAGGCAAATTCCATTGATTATTTTGTTAATCATCTGAAAATCTCCCCAAGTTTTTTCTTCAGTTTGTTTTCAAGAATTCTCGGTGCATCTCTTTGGATTTCATCTTCCGAAATGGTCAGCATAAATTTACCTTCAACCCAACCTTCTCCACCCCTTGTTCTATGCCCAAATTCAACGTATGAAGCATATTCAACCGGGTTTACAATTTCGATTACATAAGTATCTCCGAAGTGATGCACTTTGAGTTCTTGTGCAAAAGAGGATGAACCTTTTCCGCTTGTCCATCCTCTTCTTAATGTTCCACCTTTTTTCCCCGACGTAGTAGGGTACTGTCCCACCGGGGTTCTCTTGACAACCTTTGCGAGAAGTCTTGCTGCAAGTTCCTTTGAACAAGATTCGATAAACAAATCAAGATTTCTGCCGGTAAGGTGCTTTTCCATCTCATCCCTTAGTTTGACGAGTTCTCGAACATCGACTTTTCCGTTCGCACCCATTAAGACCACCCCTTGAACAGTTCAAGTGGGATTTCTTGATGCGAAGAATACACCGCAGGTTTACCACTGCTCTTGTATTCGGTAGTCACACCATTCTGTGTGATAGTCAATTTCGAGCCGGGTTTCACCGAGATATCCGGTGATAGATACACAGTAATTACTTGTGTGACAGCACTTGCTGTATCGGTTTGATTGGTGGAATTGACAGTCTTGTATGACATTCTGCATGGTTCGTTCTCTATAACCACAAGCTCACCAAATGCAGTTGACTTGTTCTCTTTCTTGATTTTTTGGTATTCTGTGATTGTGCAAACCCCATCATATAAGGATTCGACAGCCTTTCTTACTTTTACCATTTTAGTTGTCTGTAACATACGAACTCACCTTTTCCTTTTGTCAACAGATAATTAACCAACTGATTGAACTTCTGTTCATCGGTTGCATTGGCATCAAAAGAAATGCTGACATCCCCTTCGGAGATTGATGTGATTGCACCACTTAAATCCAAATTTGAAATTTCAAGTCTTCCTGAATTTTTGCGGTTCATTAAGAACTCACCACACGTCATATCAGCCGCGACATTATACAAACCTTCGGGAATGGAAGTGGTGTTGCATGAATTCTTGATTTGATTTTCAACACTTAACATCACAAATGACAGTTCCCACGAATCATCCTCAATCGGCAAATAACCGAAGGATATCAGTCTATTCAGAACCGCCCTTATAGACGATTCTGAATGACTTGTATTGGGGAGGATATTTAAGATTTTCTTAATCATTTCATCCATGCAATATCACCCCTTATTTCT
>ERZ808030.66-NODE-66-length-11107-cov-2.384678_pt1 | contig 11107 bp, 11 predicted proteins | sample MGYA00380186_ERZ808030 | MGnify/ENA primary metagenome ERZ808030 (study PRJEB31490, sample SAMN06133386) | cow dung metagenome | isolation source: M7 | host: cow | place: China: Chengdu | collected 2015-05 ...
CTTGGGATCAACAGCGATCATCCAGTTAGCAGCAGCACCCAGCGCCTGTTGGTGTACAACAACAACGAGAGCGGAGTGCGCATCAGCGACGTGCGCCTCAAGCATGCCGGCAAGAGCCACTTCCGTGTGAACGTGGACGGACAGTTTCTGCATGGCGGCCAGGGCACCGACTTTGAGGTGAGAAGGAACGACAGTATCTTTGTCCTCGTGGAGGTTACTCTGCCGGATACCGACACGGACACTGTTACCATGCATACCGACAGCCTTTGCTTCCAGTTGGAAAGCGGAGTGCAGCAGTATGTCACCCTTATCGCCGGCGGACAGAATGCATTGCACTGGCGAGGGGTTAGGGTTATAGACAAGGACTCTGTCCTTCGCAGCCGCAGACCTGTGGTTATATACGACAGTCTTTATGTCTCAGCAGGAAGCACGCTTACCGTTGAGGCAGGCACTCAATTGTATTTCCACCAGCAGGCCTCCATGTGTGTGGATGGAACCCTGGTGGTAAACGGTACGCTCGAGCAGCCTGTAGTCTTCCGTGGCGACAGGACAGGAAATCTCTTCGACTATCTCCCATACGACAACACTCCCCAGCAATGGGGTGGGGTGTATCTCCATGGTTCGGGGCATAAGCTCACGTATCTGGACCTGCATAGCAGCACCTTTGGCATCAGAGCCGAGGATACGGACATAGAGTTTGCCAATTGCGTGATACACAACACCGGTGGCAATGCCCTGTGGACAAAGAACAGCAGGGTCAAGGCATACAACACACAGATAAGCAATGCCTTTGGCAATCTCTATCAGATGATAGGCGGAGAGACGGAGATGACCTTCTGCACCTTGGCGCAGTTCTACAACTTTGATGCCAACAGAGGTTGGGCTTTGAGTCTGAGCGACTACGATGTGGAATATGGCGATACGATGTTCTACGATGTTTCGCGTGCGTACTTCACCAACTGCATCATCACCGGTTATGGTGAGGATGTGATATCGGGCAGTTTCCTGAAGGAGAGCAAGTTCCAGGATTCTGTGCGCTATCAATTCCAGCGCTGTTTCCTCAACACGGTATACAGCGAGGCTGATTCGGTCCGCTTCGTGCGCAATATCTACGAGAATCCCGAGGATACCATGTCCTACGGACGGCAGTTCCTCGTCTTCGACACCTATGCACGAATATACGACTTCACCCCCGACACCCTGGCACACTTCTGCGACAGTGCCGATGTCTATTGGGCAGAGGAGTTCCCGTTGGACCGCCTTGGCAGAAGTCGCCAGGCAGACGGACGGGCAGACATAGGAGCATACGAGAATGTCCAGCGCCAGACTATTGGCGAGGCAGAAAAGGAGGAGGAAAAGAAATGAAGGTGACCCTGTTGGTCGTGGGCAAGACCACCGACAAGCATATCATTGCCCTGGTGGATGAATACCTTTCACGCCTGAAGCATTACCTGCCAACGGACATTGAGGTAATCCCCGAACTTCGCCAGACAAAGGCCTTGTCCGAGTCGCAGCAGAAGGAAGCAGAGGCTTCGCTGATACTCTCCCGCATACAGCCCGGCGACAGGGTGGTGCTTCTGGACGAGCATGGTGTGGAGAGACGAAGCATAGAGTTTGCCTCGTGGATGCAGAAGAAGATGGTTTCGGGTACCAAGCGTCTCCTTTGCATAGTGGGCGGTCCTTATGGCTTTGCCCCTGCCGTCTACGACAGGGCCGACGAGAAGATATCCCTCTCGCAGATGACCCTCTCGCACCAGATGATACGTCTGCTCTTCGTGGAGCAAGTATACCGGGCCATGACCATACTGAATGGAGAACCATATCATCATGAATAATAACAATAAAAACATACAATTATGCTTAGCGTAGAAGAATTGAACGAGAGACTTATCGACCTGGCTTTCAGCGAGGATATTGGTGATGGTGACCACACCACATTGTGTTGCATTCCAGCCGACAGTATGGGCGAGAGCAAGTTGCTCATCAAGGAAGAGGGTATCTTTGCCGGTGTGGAGATAGCCAAGCAGGTGTTCCACCGTTTCGACCCCACCATGGAGGTGGAGGTGTACATCGAGGATGGTGCCCACGTGAAGCCCGGCGACATCGTAATGAGCGTTAAGGGCAAGGAGCAGAGCCTGTTGCAGACAGAGCGCCTGATGCTGAACATCCTTCAGCGCATGTCGGGCATTGCCACCATGACCAACAAGTACCAGCAGGCACTCATCGATGCCGGTACCAAGACCCGTGTGCTCGACACCCGCAAGACCACACCCGGCATGCGTATGCTGGAGAAGGAGGCCGTGAAGATAGGTGGCGGCATGAACCATCGTATCGGTTTGTTCGACATGATTCTGCTCAAGGACAACCACATTGACTTCTGCGGTGGTGTGCACAATGCCATCAGCCGTGCCAAGCAGTATTGCAAGGACCATGGCAAGGACCTGAAGATAGAGTGCGAGGTTCGCAACTGGAAGGAACTGGAAGAGGCTCTTGCCGAGGGTTGCGACCGCATCATGTTCGACAACTTCTCTCCCGAGGACACCAAGAAGGCGGTAGAACTCGTGGCTGGCCGTGCCGAGACCGAGTCAAGCGGCGGCATCACCTTTGAGACAATGATACCATACGCCCAGGCTGGCGTGGACTTCATCAGTTTCGGTGCCCTGACACACAGTGTGAAGGGACTGGACATGAGTTTCAAGGCTGCTGGTTCGGACAAGCTGGTGATAAAGTAATATAAAACTAAACAACAATTATGCGCAAGATATTTTCAGTTATCTGCCTTCTGCTCGTTTCGGTGATGGCCATGCCATGCACCAACCTCATCGTGGGCAAGAAGGCATCTGCCGATGGCAGTGTTATTATCAGTTACAGCAGTGACAGTTATGGCATGTTCTCCTCTCTCTACTACAAGCCCAGGATGAAGCATGCCAAGGGAGCTATGCGCCCCATCTATCACTACGAGACAAGCAACTACCTGGGCGAGATTCCCGAACCCGAGGAGACATATCAGGTAACCGGTTTCCTCAACGAGTACCAGCTCAGCATCATGGAGACCACCTTTGGCGGCCGTCCCGAACTGGATGGTGGTCCCGGCATGATGGACTACGGTTCGCTGATGTGGATAGCCCTGGAGCGTTGCAAGACCGCACGCGAGGCCATCAAACTCATCGACGAACTGTGCCAGGAGTATGGCTACCAGTGCAGCGGTGAGAGTTTCACCATTGCCGACAAGAACGAGGTGTGGATTATGGAACTCATCGGCAAGGGCAAGGAGGAGAAAGGTGCCGTTTGGGTGGCGCAGCGCATGCCCGACGACATGATCAGTGCTCATGCCAACCATAGCCGCATCCGCAAGTTCCCCTTGAAGGACAAGGAGAACTGCCTCTATTCCAAGGACGTTATCACCTTTGCCCGCAAGAAGGGCTATTTCAATGGCCAGGACAAGGACTTCTCCTTCTCCGAGGCATACGCTCCCATCGACTTTGGCGCCAAGCGCTATTGCGAGGCCCGTGTGTGGAGCTTCTTCAACAAGTGGGCAGCCGAGGACATGAAACCCTACATGCCCTATGCTATGGGCGAGGATGTTGACCCCGAGACAAAGCAGCCCATCGATGGCATTCCCCATGAGATGCCTTTGTGGGTTAAGCCCAAGCAGCTCCTGAGCACACAGGATGTGAAGGACATGATGCGCGACCACTACGAGGGCACTCCCATGGACATCACCGAGGGACTGGGAGGCCTGCCCTGGCAGATGCCATACCGTGTTACCCCCTTGTCCTACAAGGTGGATGGCAAGGAGTATTTCAACGAGCGCCCCATCAGCACCGTGCAGTCCAGCGCCATCTATGTGGCACAGATGCGCGACTACCTGCCCGACTATATCGGCGGTGTGCTGTGGTTTGGCAATGACGACGCCAACATGGTGGCCCTGACTCCCATCTACTCCTGCCTGGAGGCTGTGCCCGAGTGCTACAGCCAGAAATTGGCTGATGCCACCACATTCTCCTTCCGCAATGCCTACTGGATGTGCAACTGGGTGAGCAATATGGTCTACTACCGCTACAACCTGCTCTTCCCCGAACTGCAGGCTGTCCGCGACCGTCTGGAGAAGGACTTCAACAGCGTTCAGGCACTGATGGAGTCCAAGGCAAAGGAAATGGGCGAGGCAGAAGGAAAGAAGTTCCTCAGCGACTACAGCCTGCGCATGTCTGGCATGATGATGGACGAGTGGATGCAGCTGGCACAGCGTATCATTGTCAAGTACAACGACATGTGCGTCAAGAAGGTGGACGAGAACGGCGACTACATCCTCACCCCCGGCGGCGAGCCCGTTGCCCCCCAGCGTCCCGGCTATCCCCAGCACTACCTGCGCAAGATGGTGGAGGAGAGCGGAGAGAAGTATCTGGTAAAGTAATTGACATTGCAGGATTGCAGACAGGGCAAGACAGCACATTATTGCTCTTCTGACAACATATTGACCGGCCTTAGGCAACACATTGTCTGTGGCTGGTCAATGTTTTTTGTTCATCTTTATTCATCTAAGGCAAGATTTTTGCGTCAAAGTGGGGTGAGATACCTAAAAAAGAGTATCTTTGTATGTCAAAAATGCAAAGTCTACATGACAAAAACGGACAATATTGATTGCCACGGTTGCAAGATTTCCATGTTTTGCAGCCGCAAGGACAAGGACACGGCCCAGCCATGCGACACCAGTTTCGCGGCCGTAGGCGTCGCCTTTGTCCTGCCTCTCGTATGCATCGTGCTCATACTGTTTCTGGCACAGGGCAGGGTAGGCGAGGGATGGGCAGCCTTGGCGGTATTGCTGTTTCTGCTGCTCTACTTCCTGGTGATAAGGCTGCTGAAGATAGATTTCGGCAAACAGGCGACGAAGAGAAAATAATAAACTATTATAGTTATGAACGTAATTTTGATTGCGGTAATTGTGCTTGGAGTGGTGGGACTTGTTTCCGCTCTGGTCTTGTTCCTTGCCTCCAAGAAGTTTGCCGTTTGGGAAGACCCTCGCATCAAGCAGGTGTCCGACGTTCTGCCCCAGGCCAATTGTGGCGGCTGCGGCTATCCCGGCTGTTCGGGTTTTGCCTCAGCATGCGTCAAGGCAGCCGAAGGCGGAAGTCTGAGTGAATTGAACTGTGCCCCTGGCGGCCAGGCAGTGATGGAGCAGATTGCCGGCATACTCGGCCTGCAGGCATCGGCAGCAGCACCCAAGGTGGCTGTGGTCCGCTGCCAGGGTACATGCGACGTGCGCCCCCACGGAGTGGAATTCGACGGCGCTCATTCGTGTAAGGTGCAGAACATGACCGGTATGGGCGAGACCCAGTGCCAGTATGGCTGTCTTGGCGAGGGCGACTGTGCCAGCGTGTGCCTGTTTGGCGCCATCACCGTAAATCCCGCCACCCGCATTGCCGAGGTGGACGAGAGCAAGTGTACCGGTTGCGGCGCCTGTGCCAAGACCTGTCCCCGTGGCATTATCGAACTGGTTCCCCAGGGCCCCAAGAACCGCAAGGTCGTGGTCCTTTGCAACAACAAGGACAAGGGAGCCCTTGCCACCAAGGAGTGCAAGGTCAGCTGCATAGGTTGCGGCAAGTGCGTGAAGGTGTGCGAGAAGTTCGAAGCCATCACCCTCGGCGCCAACCTTGCCCACATCGACCCCGACAAGTGCAAGATGTGCCGCAAGTGCGAGGAGGCATGCCCCCGTGGTGCCATCAAGGCATTCAACTTCCCCCCAAGGAAGCCCAAGATAGAGGCTCCCGCCACAGAAGCACCTAAGGGTGCTCCCTCTGCAGAAGCGCCCAAGGCTGCTCCTGCACCCAAGGCAGAGGCACCCAAGGCCGAGAGCATTGTGAACAACAACGTAGAACCCGCAAAAGAATAAGGATACTGCCGTATGAAGACATTTAGAATGGGCGGTGTACATCCCGCCGAGAACAAACTCAGTGCTGGCAGTCCTATCCGCGAGGCTGCTCTGCCCAAGCAGGCCATCTTCAGCATGTTCCAGCACATAGGCGCACCAGCCAAGCCCGTAGTTAAGAAGGGCGATGTGGTAAAGGTAGGCACTCTGCTTGGCGAAGCCGGAGGCTTTGTCAGTGCGCCAATATATTCCAGCGTTAGCGGCAAGGTAAGCAAGGTGGATGTTGCCCTGGATGCCAGCGACACACGCCGCATGGCAGTGTATGTGGACGTGGAGGGCGACGAATGGGAGGAGAGCATCGACCGCAGCGAGGCGCTGGTGCGCCTGGAAGACCGTCTCGACCTTGATGCCCAGGCCATCGTGGAGAAAATCAAGCAGGCAGGCATCGTGGGCATGGGCGGCGCCACCTTCCCCTGCCATGTGAAGTTGTGCCCCCCTCCAGGCCAGAAGGCAGAATGCGTCATCATCAATGCCGTGGAGTGCGAACCGTATCTTACTGCCGACCACAGCCTCATGCTCGAGAAGGCCGATGAGATTCTCGTTGGTGTGGCCCTCATAATGAAGGCCGTTGGTGTGGAGCGCGGCTACATAGGCATAGAGAACAACAAGCCCGACGCCATCCGCCTGATGCAGGAGAAGGTGAAGTCATATCCCCAGATAGAGGTTGTTCCCCTGAAGGTGCAATACCCCCAGGGCGGCGAGAAGCAGCTGATAGATGCCGTCATAGGCCGACAGGTTCCTGCACCTCCAGCCATCCCCATCAGCGTTGGCGCTGTGGTGCAGAATGTGGGTACTGCCTTTGCCATCTACGAGGCAGTGATGAAGAACAAGCCCCTCATCTCCCGCATCATCACCGTAACGGGCAAGAGCGTGAAGAACCCCTCCAACCTGCTGGCACGTCTGGGCACACCCTTCTCCCAACTCATCGACGAGTGTGGCGGTCTGCCAGCCGATACCGGCAAGATTATTGGCGGCGGCCCCATGATGGGCAAGGCCCTCATTTCCTTGGACATCCCCATGACAAAGGGTTCCAGCGGTCTGCTCATCATGAACGACAAGGAGGCACGCCGTGCCGAGCCCGAGCCCTGCATCCGCTGCGCCAAGTGCGTAGGAGCATGCCCCATGGGACTTGAGCCCTATCTCCTGGCAAAGATAAGTTCGCAGAACATGTGGGAAGAGGCCGAGAAGGAGGACATCGTATCGTGCATAGAGTGCGGTTCGTGTGCCTTCACCTGTCCCAGCCATCGTCCCCTGCTCGACAATATCCGCCTTGGCAAGTCCACGGTGATGGGCATCATCCGCGAGAGAGCAGCGAAGAAGTGATGAGCGCTCCTATAATTATCTAGACTATCTAGCTCATATAGTCAATCTATCACTTCTAGCTCATCTAGTAAACCCTAAATCCTAAACCCCAACCTAAATGTCAAACAGATTAATAGTTTCACTCTCCCCACATGTTCATTCTGGCGACAGCATCCAGAAGAACATGTACGGAGTATGCATTGCGCTTGTGCCAGCCCTGGTGGCCAGTCTGTACTTCTTCGGACTCGGCGCTGCCGTGGTTATGCTCACAAGCGTGGTCTCATGTGTGATTTTTGAATGGGCGATAGCAAAGTTCATCCTGCGTCGTCCCCGTACAACCATAATGGACGGCTCTGCCATCCTCACGGGTGTCTTGCTGGGTTTCAACCTCCCCTCCAACCTGCCCCTGTGGATTATCGTCATCGGCGCCCTGGTGGCAATAGGCATAGGCAAGATGACCTTCGGCGGACTGGGTCAGAATCCCTTCAATCCCGCCCTTGTGGGACGTGTGTTTCTGCTCATCTCCTTCCCTGCACAGATGACTACATGGCCCGTTAGTGGCAGTGTGGAGTATCTCGATGCACAGACCGGCGCCACACCTCTCTCCCTCATGAAGTGGGCCATACAGTCGGGCGATGCCGGCGTGCTCCAGGATATGCCCTCTTCCTTGGAGATGGTTGTCGGCCAGCATGGAGGTTCGCTTGGCGAGGTTTCTGCCATCCTGCTGCTTCTCGGCTGCCTGTTCATGATAGCCCGCAAGATTATCACCTGGCACATTCCCGTCAGCATCCTTGGCACCGTGGCGCTCATCAGCGGCGTGCTGCACTATTGTGTCAGCCCCGTCTATGCCGATCCCATCAGCGTGCTCTGCAGTGGCGGCCTCATGCTGGGCGCTTGCTTCATGGCCACAGACTATGTCACCTCTCCCATGGTGCCCAAGGGACAGATTATCTATGGCATTGCCATCGGTGCGCTGACAGTGGTTATCCGCAACTGGGGCTCCTATCCCGAGGGCATGTCCTTTGCCATTCTCATCATGAATGCGTTCACACCTCTTATAAACACATATTGCAAACCACGCCGTTTCGGTGAGGTCATCAGAAAGGAGGCCAAGAAATGAAGAAACTTGAATCTACATGGTACAACATGGCCATTGTGCTCACCGTCATCTCGGTGGTTGCCGCTGCCGCATTGGCCTATGTCAACGAGGTGACAAAGGGCCCCATTGCCGAGATTCAGCAGAAGAACGAGGCACAGGCCATCAAGACCGTCCTCTGCGACGACAATGCCGTTATTACGGACACCATCGTCAATGGCGATGTCACACTCTACCTCACCGCCAACGGCGCGGCAGTAAAGACCGTAGACCCCAAGAACGAGAGTTTCTCTGGCGGACTGACCATCATGGTGGGCCTGGATAAGGAGTTCAAGGTGCTGGGATACACAGTCCTCGTCTCCAACGAGACCCCCGGTCTTGGCGCCAAGGCCTCCGAGTGGTTCCAGGAGGGCGGCAAGGGCAATATCATCGGCAGAGTGGCTGGCCAGTTCAAGACCAGCAAGGATGGCGGCGATGTGGATGCCATCACAGCCAGCACCATCACCTCGCGCTCTTTCCTGCGTGCCGTGAACAATGCCTATGCAGAGTATGCCAAGGCCGTGACTCCCGAACTGGACGTGCAGACTGCTGCTACAGGACAAAACAACGAATAATATTAGGAGGACTACAGATATGAATCAACTGAAAGTACTTTGGAACGGTATTATCAAGGAGAATCCCACCTTTGTTCTCCTCTTGGGCATGTGCCCCACACTGGGCACCACCAGTTCTGCCCTCAACGGCATGTCCATGGGCCTGGCCACTATGGCAGTGCTCATCTTCTCCAACCTGATAATCTCTCTCATCAAGAACCTTGTGCCCGACATGGTGCGCATACCCTCGTTCATCGTGGTCATTGCGTCGCTGGTCACTATCCTGCAGATGTGCATCAAGGCCTTTGCACCTGAGATAGACAAGTCCCTGGGCCTGTTCATACCCCTCATCGTGGTGAACTGCATCATCCTTGGCCGTGCCGAGGCCTTTGCAGCCAAGAACGGTCCCGTCAGTTCCGTTATGGACGGCATAGGCATGGGCCTGGGCTTCACCCTTGGACTCACACTGCTGGGCGCTGTGCGCGAACTGCTCGGTACGGGCAAGATATTCTCCCTGGCCATCTTCCCCGACAGTTATGGCGCGCTGGTCTTTGTCCTCGCACCTGGCGCCTTCATCGCCCTGGGTTTCCTGATTGCTATAGTAAACAAATTGAAGAACTAACAACATGGCATACATACTTATATTCATTACCGCGATATTCGTAAACAATATCGTGCTGAGCCAGTTCCTTGGCATATGTCCCTTCCTTGGCGTCAGCAAGAAGGTGGAGACCGCCCTTGGCATGGGTGCTGCCGTAGCCTTTGTGCTCACTCTGGCAACTATAGTCACCTACCTCATACAGGTCTATGTGCTCGAGGCCTTCGGGTTGGAGTATCTTCAGACCATAGCCTTCATCCTCATCATTGCAGCCCTTGTGCAGATGGTGGAGATTGTGCTCAAGAAGGTGTCTCCCTCGCTCTACCAGGCATTGGGCGTGTTCCTTCCCCTGATTACCACCAACTGCTGCATCCTTGGCGTTGCCATCCTTGTGGCACAGGGAACCTACAACACACAGGGACTGGAACCTAATCTCCTCACCGGTGTTGTCTATGCCATTGCCACAGCCCTTGGCTTTGCCTTGGCAATGGTGATCTTTGCAGGCATCCGCGAACACCTCTCTATGATGAACATCCCCCGTGGCATGCAAGGTATGGCAATAGCCCTTGTCACTGCTGGCCTCTTGGCCATGGCCTTCATGGGCTTCTCCGGCGTAGATGCAGGTTTGGCAAAAGCCCTCGGCATGTAGTAGTAGGGTAGAGTAATATAGAGACGAGGGTGTATCAAGATTAAACTTGGTACACCCTCGTTTTAGTTATGTTCTGCACATCTCCCCTCGTCTACTTCAACCATTTTGTTTTCCATGCCTCTACGAAGTCAGGAAGTTGAAGCAGCAGATTACCGTCGGGGTCTATGAACAGTTGTGTCGTTTCTCCCTCGCAGCAGAGCACACTGTCGCTCTCGCGGAATATCTTGTACTTGTAATCCAACCTGGCACCACGTTGGGGAACAAAGGTGGTATGCACCACTCAGTGGCGAATTATGCCGTTATTGCGAGGATGAGGCTCTATCGTACTGTTCGTTGCTGCATGTAGCACTGGAGATGCAAGTTTGTCGCCACTATTCTTAAACTTTTGTTGTACTATCAACAAGACTTTGGTGTAGTATCAACAAACTTCTGTTGATAGTACAACAAAAGTTTACGAATAATAAAGACTAACCTCCATGTCCAGCACGAATCATTCGAAAGAAAGGTAGGGAGCAAGACGAAGAATATCCTCTTCAGTAAAATGAGGCAACGACTTAAGCACCTCAATGCTACGGATAGGACCATGTATGCGACGGTAGTCAGCAATCTCCGAGGCACGGTAATAACCCATATAGGGATGCTTCATAAGTCTGCGTGTACTGAGATGGTTTATCTGCAACTTCTGCACGTGAAGTTATACGGCGAGGAAACGAGCGCGGAACAATTGTTATAGTTTGGGCAAAAAATAAACTCTTTGCCAACAAAATTAATGAATACGTTGAAGGTTATCAGCGTATCACCGGCGAGGAAATCAACCTGTTTGGTGACGTCGAAGAAGTTATCGCCTTGGGTGTTACTAAATGCCTTTGGCTTGACAGTGCTGAAAATATTTCAAAATATAACGATGAGCTTCAGGCTGAGCCTATAGACGGAGTTAATTTCT
>ERZ808030.68-NODE-68-length-11020-cov-3.514576_pt1 | contig 11020 bp, 4 predicted proteins | sample MGYA00380186_ERZ808030 | MGnify/ENA primary metagenome ERZ808030 (study PRJEB31490, sample SAMN06133386) | cow dung metagenome | isolation source: M7 | host: cow | place: China: Chengdu | collected 2015-05 ...
ATATTAACAAATTGTAAGCTTCCACCTTCATGTGAAATGTACTGAGTGTTGTATCCTGAAATTGTAGGTCCTATAGAAAGACCAATAGCTGAAACCTTGGATATGCTAATAGAAGATGATGCTGTCAAAGTTATCAAAAATGGATAAACTAATCTTAATTTTTCTGTAAGACTGGCAGCGTCAATATTTACTTTCTTAACATATTTAGAGGAAGGAATACAATTGACTGTTACATTTGCTAAAATCGTTGACATATTACCAGGAGACAAAGCATATATAGTTTCTACTACTCCGCCACTGCCACCAGCATCAAAATCAATAGTAGCACCAGAAGCCTGATTCAATGTGAAGCTACCCTTTGAAACACCACCCTGAGTAAGAGTAATAGTACTATTATTTACAGTAGGTATAGTGGGCTTGTTCTTAATAAACGCTGCACTTGATGAGCTAGTCTCATTCCAGTTAGACTGGGTGTCAGTAAATACTGCATTCGATGGAACACTCTTGGCAACTGTGTAACCATTTACACTCAAAGCATCATTTACAATCTGTCCGAACTTACCATTCTTATAAGCAAATATCTCATGTCTCTCAGTAAGGTAAATAGCAGTTGTGCTAGTTGCAACACCGAGGAATATATAATACTTGCTGTCAGCACTTGTAGGAATTGTCTGAGTTAATGGAGCTGTGCTATCAGGAGTAAATATGCTTCCGCTCAGAGTACCCTTAATGTAAACAGGTTTATAAGCTGTCAGTGTTATGCTTTGCGTAGTAGTTACTGTAAAGTTTAAGATGTCATAGTTATTAGTACCAGTTGCATTAGCTGCAATAGCGCCGTTTGCATACAGTATCGGATACGATATATCAAATGCTGTTCCATCTTTCAGATGATGATATACACCATCTTTACCAACAATTATGTTGGCCGCAACAATAGCAGTGCTACCACACTTTATGTTAGCATTAAATCTGTTCCTGTCATAGGTATTATCATTCCAATATCTGGAAGCTCCCATCCATACCCAATATGTACCATCATACATATAGTAGATAATAGTGTTAGCAATACCAGTGACAGCAGTACTGTTGCTAGTATAAACAGCATTGTTATAATAAATACTCTTTGCACCGCTTTCGTTTACATTCAATGTAACACTGGATGCTGAGTTAGTATTGGTAAACTTAACGCCAACAATAGTGCCAGCCTTAAGCTCCCATCCAGCAGTATCACCTAATGTAACTTCCTTAGCAGCTGTAGCAGCAGCTGTAGCACAAGTACCATAAAAGGCTTTCCTATTATTAGTATCTGTAGCTGCAAATGTTACGGTTCCACTGCTATTTGTTATAGACATGTTACTGCCAGCCTTAAGGTTAAGAGCTGTTGTATTGTTACCAAGTATCTCAGTACCATTTACCTGGATAGGTCTGTGAGTATTATTATCACTAGCAGCTATTGTTATCTTATCATTAGTAGCATCAGGAGTAAGTGTAATATTGCTACCAGCCACTAACTCAAGAGTATCAGTCTTGCTATCAGCAGCTACAGTTGTGCTTCCAACCTTTACATTGCTGAATGCGTTCTGGTTGACCTCAGCTGACGTAGCTATTGTCACCTTATCATTAGTAGCATCGGGAGTCAAAGTGATATTTGTCCCAGCTACTAACTCAAGCGTGTCTGTTTTACTATCAGCTGCAACTGTTGTACTACCTACCTTAACGTTACTGAAAGCATTCTGGTTAACCTCAGCACCTTCAGCAATACCATTAAGCTTATTTTTAAGTGTTGTGGTAAAGTTATTATCAGTATGTACATAGTTAGCGTCACTCACATAATTACTATCATTTGTGAGCTGACTTGTCTGAGTAGGAATTGTAGGCTTGTTCTGAATATATGCCGCACTTGATGTATTTGTCTCATTCCAGTTTGACTGAGTGTCAGTAAACACTGCATTTGACGGTACACTCTTTGCTACTGTGTAGCCGTTTACACTCATAGCATCATTTACAATCAGTCCGAACTTACCATTCTTATAAGCATATATAGGATGAACTTCTTGTAAGTACAATGTTGTACTAGCAGTAGCCATACCAAGGAACATATAATACTTTCCGTCAGCACTTGTAGGAACTGTCTGAGTAAGAGGAGTAGTACTATCAGGAGTAAACAGATTACCACTAAGAGTACCTTTAATAAATACAGGCTTATAAGCAGTAAGTGTTATGCTCTGTGTTGTGGTAATTGTGATGTGGAAAATATCATAGTTGTTGGTACCAGTTGCATTTGCATCCAATGCTGCATTTGCATAAAGCACAGGATAAGTTATATCAAAAGCTGTGCCATCTTTCAGATGATGATATACACCATCTTTACCAACAATTATGTTACCAGCTACAATAGCTGTGCTACCACATTTAATTGTTCCAGTGTATCTGTTCCTATCATATGTGTTACCACTATCATAGTAATTTAATACTCTCCATCCACCACCAGTAACATTAACCTTAGAGTTACCACCAGCAGCAGGATAAACACTGTTAGTCTGTGCACTGCTATCATAGATAAGGGTTAAGTACATAGCATTAGGATAATGTGTGGTAAGTCTTGATGTACCATTAACAGATACAGGATAGTAGTTAGCACCGTTGTCGATTGATACGAACACACCATAATCATGGCCAGCTACGGGAACCTTTATTACAATTATGTCTCCATTAGTAGCTGTAAGGCCAGTGTTGAACTTCCACAGAGCAGGGAAATATCTAGGGCTTGCACCGCTACCAGCATCTCTAGCAGCTGTACCACTACCTGTTATGATATCGTTGATAGCCTTAGTAGTTGTAACTCTACCCGTAAGAGTACCACCAGCAAGAGGGAGCTTAGTGCTATCTCTTGCGCTACCGTTTGCGAGAGCTTTACCCTGTGCTGCTGATAAAGAGTCAGATGTTGAGTCTGATGTAAGGTTGTTCTGGATACCACGCCATGATGAAGCTATTGTAACTTTATCGTTAGTAGCATCGGGAGTAAGTGTTACATGGTCTCCAGCCACTAATTCAAGAGTATCAGTCTTGCTATCAGCTGCTACAGTTGTGCTACCAACCTTAACGTTACTGAATGCGTTCTGATTAACCTCAGCTGATGTAGCTATTGTAACTTTATCATTAGTAGCATCAGGCGTAAGTGTTATATTGGTTCCAGCTGCTAATTCAAGAGTATCAGTCTTACTGTCGGCCTGGACTGTTGTACTACCAACCTTTACATTACTGAATGCATTCTGGTTGACCTCAGCGCCAGCAGCTATACCATCGAGCTTGTTCTTAAGCGTCGTGGTAAAGTTATTATCAGTATGTACATAGTTAGCGTCACTCACATAGTCACTATCATTAGTGATATCAGATGTCTTAGTAGGAACAGTTATATTACATGTAACATTAGTACTTGCATTAGCAGTAAATGTTTTAACCGTTGTTCCGTTCTTCTGAATAGTAAGTGTTGCATTGTTTACAGTTGGAATAGTAGGCTTATTGTTAATATAAGCAGGAGATGCGCTGTCAGACTCATTCCAGTCAGACTGAGTGTCTGTTGATGCTATTGTAACTTTATCGTTAGTAGCATCAGGAGTAAGAGTTACATGGTCTCCAGCAACAAGCTCTAATGTGTCTGTCTTAGTGTCAGCTGCAATAGTAGTACTTCCAACCTTGACGTTACTGAACGCATTCTGGTTAACCTCAGCTGTAGTTGCTATTGTAACTTTATCGTTAGTAGCATCAGGAGTCAATGTTATTCTAGTACCAGCAGCTAACTCAAGTGTATCAGTTTTGCTGTCGGCCTGGATTGTTGTACTTCCAACCTTAACGTTGCTGAACGCATCTTGGTTTACTTCAGCTCCGTCAGCAATACCATTCAGCTTATTCTTAAGCGTTGTGGTAAAGTTGTTATCTGTATGTACATAGTTAGCATCCGATACATAGTTACTATCATTAGTAATATCGGATGTCTTAGTAGGAACAGTTATGTCAGCATTAACACTACTAGCTTGGTTAGCTGAGAATGTCTGAACAGTTGTTCCGTTACGCTTTATTGTAAGAACGCCATCATTTACAGTAGGTAAATTAGGCTTGTTCTTTATGTAAGCATCTGACGATGAATTTGTTTCATTCCAGTCTGCTTGTACATTCTGTTCTGCACCAGCCTGGATTCCAGCTAATTTGCTGGAATCCGCATCTGTGAAGTTATTATCAGTATGTACATAGTCAGGGTCAGATACATAATCCATATCGTTATCAAGGTCTGACATCTCCTTAGGCATGAGTTTTTTAATCCATTCCTTGATAGTTGTACTGCTCCATCCTATCATATTGAACCTCCTTAAGCAGGTAATTCACTGGCAAGTGGCTTCATAAATAAACAACCACTGTCAAGTAGTGTTCTTATAAAGTCCTCAGATTCTTTGTTAACACCTGAAAGTTTAATGCCATCAGTCTGTGTGTAAAATACTTGTCTCGAATAACTAGTCTGGCCAGTAGGTTTTACAGTTCTGTTATCATTCATTTCAAGAGTCTCAAAGTGAGGTTTCTTACCAGCAGTACCATTAGATATATACTCGAATATAGATGGTACTTTAAACTGTCTTGTTGCATATCCATACATCTTAAAAAACTTGTCATAGACAAATTTAATATCAGACCTTAATGTATGGAAAGTTGCAACAAATCCTCTCTCGCCAACACCAACTAACAAACCAGGTCTTACAGATGTTCCTGAATGGTAGTTAGGCTGAGCATACGCTGATTTAGTAGCTGCAAAATTATCATATACAGGATTGCCTTCAATAAGACCAGCTCCTTTTGACTTAGTAGCAGCATCATGCATGTTAGCTCTTAGCATGGTATTCTGAAAAGCTAAATCAGCTTGCATAGATTCGTTCTTTCTAGCCATCGACTTATTACCGCCTCCGATAGCCCCTCCAATTGCACCACCTACACCACCTGTAACAAATCCTTCAATTGTATCGCCAGCTAAATCAAGTAATGACATAAATGCTGAACCTTTTGCTTTGTTCTTAGCTGAGAAATTCTGCAGATACTCAATACCCATTTCGTTCTGGAACTCAAGAGTATTCTCCCTAATCATCTTATTGCTATTCGAGGCCAAACTTTGTATGAAAGCATCAGTCGTATACGGCACTTGTGACCAGTTATTATCAGATACAATGTCCTTAGGATTTGCATCTAACTGAAGAGCACTCTGTGTCCCCCAGCTATGACCACCAAATCTCTGTTTATAAGCAACAGGAGCTGCTGTGTAAGTAAGGCCATCAGTATCATATTTAGCACCCAATGTCAAACTGAAATCATGTCCATCTGAATCTTTAGTCGGGTCAGGCATAATATACTCGTACTTATACTCCATGTAGTTATTTCCATCACTTGTTTCAAGTGACATATAAGAGTACGGGAAATAACAGAGTTTAGGAGAAAATGTAGTACCTGCATATTCTTTTGTCATAGGGAAATACATACCCTTAGCAAATCTATTTACGATATTATAACCAGTAACTCCAGAACTTGTACCAGATACAGTGTTATAAATATCTGTATGAGCAAGCAAATCAAAGATTGGAATAGGTATTGCATGCACACCCAGTATTGCACTAACCATATCAAGGCTGTTAAGATGGTCGATTATCTTCCTTATATAAGGAAATTCTGCAACAATCTGAACATAAGGTAATGCCATTCCACTTCCTAATGATGTGAATGTTGTAAATGTGCTAGTCTGTGATGAACCACTAACAGGATATCTACTATAACCTGTAGCATTAGCATCATTTAAGTAATAGCTTCCGCTGTCAGGGTCCTTGAAATATGCTGAGTATGTTTCATATTGTGATGACTCAGGGTTTATATTTATAGTATTCAAGCTATAAGGAGTCTTAACAATGTAACGAGTTGTACTTCTTATATCCTTTATAATATGAGCCATCTGTTTCCAAATCTCTTCTCCGAGTTTGTCATAATCAGGTGGAGTAAAACATATTCCAACAAGCGGATTGTTATTATACGATAGATTAGAATATGCAAGACCTCTTCCAAATACTGATAATGACCTTAATCCCTTTTCAACATTTATATTGGAAGCCTCAGTTGCAACATTATAGTAATTCGGCTCAACAGAGCTGTCAGCTGCCAATGGTTCAGGAGATGTCATCTTCTCAAACAATCCGTCTGCATCAGTAGCTCCAGCTCCGTATGAACCACCATCAACCATCATATTGGAGGGATACTCATTAACAGTAAGACCTTCTCTTGAAAGTCTGGACGGGTCAACATGGATATGTTTCAAATCCGTATGCCACCAGTCAATCTCATACTGAACAACAGATGTATCGTTATTCTGATAGTCTGTGTTACGAATTACACAATAAAATACTTTGTCACCATAATCAGGGTTAACAAAACTCAAATAGTTACATGTTTCAAGAGTTTCAAGAGGGGTAGTGACCTTAACCTCTTGATATCTCTTCTTAACGACAGTACAGTTTACATTAGAAGCAACGAGATAAGTTGTGAAAAAGTTATCTCTTTCCTGCTCTGATGCAAAGGTGTATACCTGACCACCGAATACATCGATGTCAGGTACACTGTATAGATTTATAGTTGAATTCGGTACTCTACCAGGCATATCTATTACCTCCCCAGTAAGATTTTATTTACCCTTGACTGAATAAGCTCGTAATCATATCCAGCCTCAGTAAGCCTCTTCCTTCTCTCAGGGTTGTTACCCCATTTTCCATTTATTACTTCCTGCACAATTACATCAATTGACTTCTTCTCATTTACAGGCTTAGATGCAACGGGCTTAGCTTCCTTAGCCTTTTTAGCCACCTCAAATGAGTCACCACGAGTAACAATAGCAGTGTGTCCTTTTGTACATGTTACGATGATGTCACCGTGACAAAGAATCATACCAGGAGTATATTTAACTTTGTCCTCGAAAAGTCCTGTCTTAGCGAGTATGTCAGGTTCCGTAGCAGTGTAGAAATCAGGAATCTTCTTCTTGCTAACTTCTCTTGTAATCTGACATACAAGACTTGAGCAATCACAATTTGTATCTTTCTTGCTTGTGGTCTTGTCAGTGTAAATCATTTCACGCTGAGTCTGTGAATACCCGATGTGCTTGTTATCACAAGCTTTCATCATTTTTTCACAAGCTTTAATGGCAAGCTTTTCGTCTTTCCAACGAAATACAAACCAACCTTTCTTGTTTTCGTAGAAGTCTTGCTGGCGGACTTCCCCCTTGTAATCACATACTTGTTTCTGCCTTTGGTCACCTGGTTTTCCACTTATGCCTCCGTTCTCATCACACCATGCATTACCTATCATATAGTTACTCATAAGCCTTCCTCCTTGTCAAATTTGTCAATCAGTTTCTGAAGAACTAAAGTGTTGTTCTGTATACTCTCGTTCAACGCTTTAATTTCTTCACTCAACTTGTCTGTTATTGTCTTGGTCTCTTCCTGGTGAGCTTTGCTAAGCTCCTTTATGTCATTTCTGTAGTTCTCGTTTACACGATTGAAGAACCAAGCAATACCGATACACGCAATTATGGGGAATCCCACTGTTGCAATAGCTTGTAAAATCTGACCGAAATCCATAGTTTTATTCTCCTTTCATTAAAATGGAGCAAGTCCATGAATCGGGTTATCAATCCGCACGCATCTCACGTACCATGTTCCAGGTAGATGCTCGTGAGATGTCAGACATGGTACATTGCTCCTGTAATTAATATATCATATATATTATACATTGTCAAGATAAAAATGAAAACAACCCACGGGAGCGAATCACCGCAGGCTGTCTTCATGATTGACAGGTCTATGTATAGGAGATATACATATCAATTTAATGAGAAATCGTCTGGCTTAAGTAAAGGTCCACCTACAACCTGATGTAATTTAAGGTTTACACCATTAAGTCTGAATCCAGGTCTGAAATCCTCAACATACATCTTTACGATTTCATAGTCATCGTCATCTATTTCAATTTTCTTTTTGTCAATGGAGGGGGCAAGCAGTAATGCCTGTTCGAGGACTTCTTTTCCTCTACCACTTAACCCCGCTGCTTTACATATAATATCATAACATATTGTTTCACCATTGTCAAGTGTTAATTCATGTTCTCCTTTCTTATTTACACTAACCTCAATATATGTCTTTTGTTTTACCCAGGTTGCTACAACGCCGTTAGATACTTCACAATCAAAATATCCTAACTTAGTCTTATGGATTCTAACGCCTTTAACTTCATCAGGATTAATATCTACGAGATGGATACTATCAGTATCAGAGTAACGATAGTACTCATAATTTGCTTGAGCTGCATGTATAATATAAGTACGTGCTATTGATGTGCAATAGCTGGCTGCTGGCATTGCTACGGGTACTTTGTCAGCTGCAAAATGTGTCTTAAACTGTAATACTCCATCATCGTCAGCGTAAACCCAACGGCTAGAGCTGTCCAAACCAGTTCCAAGGCGTCCGTATATCGAATTTAACATTAATTTTGAGCAAAGAGTGAGCGCTTTATTTCCTGTTTCCTTACCCTTAATCTTGTTAGACATCCACTTATCAATATAGTCATCAAAGATGCCTTCAGCTCTCTCAAATACAAGACAGTCATATTCTTCAATTATCTCAACGTCATACTGTTCGTTGAAGAGAGCGAAATCGACCTGTGTCATAACAAATTCCTGAGCAGTTGACTGGCCATATTTGTCTACTCTCTTACCTCTGATTCTATCAGTCTTAAGGCATTCATTGGCTTTGTACCATGCATTACGTCTGATGTGTATGTACGGAAGATGGTCATTATTAATATCAAAGTGAGCCTTAAATCTTCTGAATACACATTTGTTTTCAATTTCTTCCTGTGTAGGAGCACCTGTATGATATTCGGGAGCCCCGATAGGATACCAATGAGGGTCACTCCTGTCCTCGTTACTATGAAGAGAAAAAGGATATTCAGAATTTACATCTAATACAATGATGTTCTTAACTTCCTCGAAATAATCCTTAATAAGGTGTTTAAAATTATTTGCTCCTACTTCTGTTGCGTAAACCTTTCCAACTGCTCGCTCATCTCGATAACACCAACCCCCGTTATAGCTTTTCTGTGTGTATTCAAAAACATTCATTCCACAAGGAAGTTGTATCTGTCTCAAATCTGGAAAATAGCTATTAAACACTGGCTCTGTCATGATACTTTTCAGCTCTTCAAGAGCACATGAGGCTATTGTTGTCTTCTTGAGGTTATAAATGTTACGGCCCTTCCAAACGGCTTCTGATAACACTCTAACATCATTTTTAATGTAATCAAGTTCCTTAGCTGTAATTTCTCCAAACTCTCTATGATTAATTCCTGAGTACTTCATTTCAAGCTTCTGGAACTTACAGTCCATACCTTCTCCCAGTTCTCTTAATGTCATAGGGAAAATCTTTGCTGAGTCGAGAATATGTATTGTTCTGTCAGCAAATCTGAGAGTAAGACTATACCACTGATTCATCTGACTTACACAAATCTTATAAGTATACGGCTGGAATCTCATATCAAAGTCAGAGCCATATGTAAGACCATCATCTTCATCTTCCATTTCTTCGTAATCCTTAAGAGATGCACAAGGTGTCCAATGCTCTACATTGATAATATGAGACAAAATTGCTGAACCATCAAATCTAAGGTTGTGAAAATATACAATCGAATCAGGTTCAAGTGCTTCAAGTTTATTCATGAACTCATATATGTTATTGTAAACAAATACTGGTTCATTTTCTATTTCATCGGGTCCGACAGCCTTCATTATAGCGGCTGACCAAACCTCAGTTTTTGTCTGTTCTGTCATTCCTAATTTCTTTAAATCTTTCTTACTAAGAACCACTGTCTCAAAGTCTGCGACATATACTTCTGGTTCTTTCTTCTCCCTATCCTTACCTGTCATATGAAATCTCCTTATTAGAATTGTTCATCCATGTATCCACTAGTTATCTTTTCAGCATTGTTTTCAAGCTCCTCGAATTTCTCTGCACGCTGTTCATCGAGTAATATCATTCGTCTGATTGACTTTATGAGCTTTGTAATAGATACTGATATTAACTGTAAATACTTGTAATAATTAGAACCTGTCGCTGAGTTGATTAATGCTTTAAGTTCTAAGCCTTCTGCTGACTGATACCACTTCTCAATCTTAGCATACACAGTCTTATCGCTTTGCATGAAATCTCTCAGTTCCTTCACCAAGTCTTTACCGATTTGATTTCGGTTTCCTCTACCTCCTTCTACATACCATAAATCATTTAATAGTGATGACATACCACCCATACTAAGGTCTACTTGCTTGTTTCTGCTTTTCTTTAAAAACTCCTGTACATCTTCTGACGTCTTCATTACAGGGACATTTTCATAGTTATGATAGCTTGCGGTAGCCTTATTAAATTGGAGAGCAAATTCTTCCTCGTCTTTCTTTAATTCTTTTCCCTGACTTTCCTTTCGCATTATTTTATAAATCTGGTCAAGCGATTTGTACTCTGAATCTTTTGAAAAGTCCATTGTATCAGTACTACGCTCTTTGTCTTTTACGCTAACACTAATATGTACTAACTTATCATAATAATGTAGTTCACCCCATTCACGGAGGAGCTGAATTTTATTAGAACTAAGTTTTCCTTTGTTTGCCAATTCAACCTGAAGTTTGTTAATTGCTTCCATTTTCTTGTCATAGTCAACAAACTTCATTATCTTTACGTTAGAACTTTCAAGTTCATCAAGCTTTGCTTTATTCTTATCAAGATTCTCCTTTGCTTTGTTTATCAGATTTTGTATCTGTCGTGTTGATAAACCTGAATTTCTTTTGTGTTGTCTGTAAGCTTTCTTAATAGACTTGGCAAACTTCTTTACAGCTTTTCCAGCTTTCTTACTTGCCTTTCCGACATTCTTTAATGTCTTCTTGGCATCTGATGTATTTACT
>ERZ808030.69-NODE-69-length-10925-cov-2.462666_pt1 | contig 10925 bp, 6 predicted proteins | sample MGYA00380186_ERZ808030 | MGnify/ENA primary metagenome ERZ808030 (study PRJEB31490, sample SAMN06133386) | cow dung metagenome | isolation source: M7 | host: cow | place: China: Chengdu | collected 2015-05 ...
TAGTGCTCGTCGCTCAAATTCAACTCTTTGAGAATCGTCTTGACAAGGTTGCGGCAATCCGACGGCTCGTAGATCGTGAAGGTCTGCGGGAAGCCGATACGCTCGGCCTCGGTGTGCAGGATGCGCGAGAAGACCGAGTGGAACGTGCCCATACGGATATAGCGGCTCTTGCCCCCCTCGACCATCTGCTCGATACGCTCGCGCATCTCGGCGGCAGCTTTGTTGGTAAACGTGAGGGCGAGGATCGAATGGGGAGCCACACCCTGTTCGATCATATAAGCGATGCGCGATGTCAGCACGCGCGTCTTGCCCGAACCGGCACCTGCTATTACCAGCGAGGGAGCATCACAGCAAAGCACCGCCTCGCGCTGACTTTCATTCAAATCTTCTGTTATCATATCATTCCTGTACAAGGCTTACACCTTATTTATATATATAGGACCTACCACACAAAAAAGGAAACCAGCATTGCCAGCAATATTGCCCAAGGCCATCGGCTTATTCCGTATGTCAGCAATTCCAATATGTCGCGCACCGAACGCAGTGTACCCGATACCAGTCCAAAGACAAAGCACACCACCACACACTCTATGCACAGACTTTGGAACAACCCATGACTCCAAGGCGAAGGGAACACCTTGCCTGTTACTCCAAGTAGCGGACTGCTGGGAATTATGGCAGAGACAAGCAGCAGGATATTGGCTATGACAGCCACCACAGCAGCCGCCACAAGTCCGTCGGTATCCTTCACCGAAAATATTCTGCTCCTCTTCACACTGCCCAGAGCCATAATCAGCAGTATCACATACACGAGCAGTTCCGATGCAGCACGCTCTGTGCCATGCAGCCAAAGGTATCTCAGCAATTCGTCCATACTACAAGGCTGGTTCTATAAAGGTCATCTTCATCATATTCATTCCATGTCGGGACGCAGATTCTCCAAGTCGATGATACGCAACTGCAATGCCCTTGTCACCAGACGCGTAGCATTCACACCCGTGCGCTCGTTGCCAGGAAACAGGCGGTTTATCAGGTCCACCTGTCGCTTCTCCAGGCTCTTGGCGCCAAATGGCATTCCCTTCAGATTGGCAATCATGTCCTTGGTATAGCCCAATGCCAGATGGCGCAGGAAACGCTCGTCGTATTCATCTATGTCGTAGTCTATCAGAGCATCGTTCTGCTGCACTTCTGCCAGCACGCTCTTGCGGAAACGCACCAGGATCTTCTCCAGAATAGGTTCGTTGAACACCAGACGTCTGCCATGCATCACCAGCATCACATCATCACGCTGGAGCAGGTTTCCCGTCTTCAGTATTATACCGTCGGCACCTGCAGAAAGCGCCTCTATCCACAGACGCTCGTTCAGAATCTCGCCTGTGAATATCAATATCTTCAGGTTGCTGTATCTGTCCCTCAACTGTCGGCAGATGTCCACGCCCACCGTGGTGCTGCCACCCAGCCCCAGGTCCAGCAGAATCATGTCGGGCACACCCTGCCTCATAAGTTTCCACAGTTCCGACTCGTTCTGTGCCGTACCTATAATTGTTGCCTCAGGAATCTCGCTCTTGAAGATATGCTCTGTGCCTTTCAGTTCCAGCTGAACATCTTCGACGATAATAACCTTGAATTCTTCCATAGTGTTATGATTATTTCGTTGTTTTCTACATATAGTCTCAATCCCGGATAGCCACAGGCTGCATCATGCATACGCACTATCTCCCTTGCCACAAAGGCATCCAGGTTCCCTGCCTCTGGAGTGAACAGGTTATCCGCTATCTCCGCACCCAGTACGTGTATCCTTATTTCCAGAATCCTGCCCTTATCCTTCACCGTCACTGCCACCGGTGCACCACCTATGGCAGCACTAATTCTGCGTTTCAGTTCCGCCAGTACGCTTTCGTCCAAAGGCAGCCTTGCCGACGTCTGCCTCTGCGCCTGTTCCAGCAGTATGGTGTACACCTCGTTGTAGTAGTTCATCAGCGACCTCAGGTCGTCAGTGTCCGTATCCCTGTTCAATGCCATCTGCTGCACACGGGCAGGATAGTACATAGTCTCGTGCTTTATGGTGGACAGGCAGTTGTCCAGTATGCGGTTCTGTATATGCACGCGGTCCAGTTCATACTGCACACGGTTAAGCATCTCCTCCTGCTGCTGCTGCATATCCATCTGTTGCTGCAGTTCACCCCTGCGGCGGTTGGAGCGCCTTACCATCAGTACCAGAAAAAAAACAGAACAGAGCATCAGCATCGGCGTGAAGAACTGCGACCACGTAATCTCGCTCTTGAGCATGTGCAGTCGGCGGGCATATACCGGCAGGTTCGGGTCTGCTGTGTATATCCTGTGTAGCAGCAGGTACTGCACGTTATGCTCCCTGTACTCGTCCCACAGGCACAGTCCCTGCGATGCCTCCGCCATTCCGTTCTCTATCTGCATGCGCAGGTATATGCTGTCCTCCGGCACAAGTTTCAGTGCCAGTTGTCCATGCCTGCGTGCCTCTTCAAATCTTGCCGTGGCATTGTACTCATACATCAGTTCCTTCTGGGCCTTGGCAAGTCCATAGTCGGTCTGTGCATTCATTAAAACAGTTGAAATCAGGCACATCAGCACAGACATAACCCTTGGCAATCTGAACCAGAAACGACTGCCCTTGCCCTCTGTACTCTCCACACCGAAATCGCAGCACTGGAATCTGCTGGACATTTTCTTCATCTGCCCGATGATGCCCTTGCAGTTCATCAGTCCGAATCCAAATCCCTTTCCTTCGTCAGAACTATCCGAAACGGCCTTCGATGCTGCTATCTTGAACACCTTGCTGTTGTTTATGGTATCCACATTCTCAGCACTGATGCCGCAACCTGTATCCGACACGGATATTTCCACCACCCCGTCATCTGCCTTCACCATTATGCTCACCTTTCCACCCTCTGGTGTGAACTTGCGTGCATTGTCGCACAGAGTGTTTATCATAAACAGCGTCAGCGCCCGGTCGGCTTTCACATACACGTCATGCACTACAGGTATCTCCAGCGTCAGTCCCTTCCTTATGTAAGTGGCACGGCTCTTTCCGATTGTATCCAACAGAGGCTGCAGTGCGAACGTGCTGATATTCATAGCCACCTTGCCCTGCTTCACCTGTATCCATTCTGTCAGAATGTCGTTCACACGAAGGATCTCTGCCGACAGTTCGGCAACGTATTCCATATCCTTTGTGTTGAGCATTCTGTTTATGTAAGGCACCACATTCTCTGCCAGGCTCACCTTGGCACGGCGTTCTATGTTGGCAAGTTTCTCGCGTGCCAGCTCCATTTCCCTTGCACATGTCTCGTCCTTGGCAAGCTGCAGTGCCTCCTCAGCCTCGCGTTCCTGTCTCTTGCTGCGCCGTTTCACCTTTCTTGCCAGGATGAAGAACATTATGCACACCACCAGCATCAGGATGGCTATTACAGTGAGGTATATGTACAGCCTGTAGTTATACGACTGCAATTCCTCTGCACGAGCCTTCTCCTCCAGGTCTTGTCGTGTGGAGTTCACGAGCGACAGGTACTTTGCCCTGTTCTCCATGGCACGCTTGCTGTCACCCAGCGCACTGTATGTCAGCGACAGGCGCTCGTATATCGCCGCCTCCCAATATGGCAGACGCCTGGGCCCTATCCTGTGCTGCTCTTCAAGTAGAGTCAAAGCCTCTGCCAACGGTTGCAGAGCCTCCCCGTAGCGTTCCTGTCTGAACAGAAGCTCTGCTTTCGTTCGCAGCACATTGGCAGTCTGGAATCGGTCGCCATATTTACGGAACAGTTTCAGCGAACTGTTGGCAAGTTCCAGCGACAGAGAATCCTCCTCAATTGGTTTGCCGCCAGTAGCATACTGTCCCCTGATAAAGTCCATTCCCCCACCCCTGTTTTCGCTTATCAGCTTACGGCGGTCTGGGTTCTCCATGATGGAGGACAGCGCCTGCAGGCTGTTAGCCTGAAAATACAGGTCCTTTCTTCTGCGGCTTATTGTCAGCACATGTGTCAAGTGGTCAAATTCCTTCAGCAACACTGTCACACTGTCTCCTGCCAGAACTCCACCGGCTCCCAGCATATACATATAGCTACTCCATTGTGCCGTATCACGGGGCAGCATCATATAGGATTCCACATTCTTTAGTTCCTCCCTGGAAGCAGAATCCTGATGGGTATAGAAATAGTAGGTACTGGCACTGATATGCATTTCCGTCCTCGCATACAGCACCCTGTCGCTCAAATGCTTGGAAAGCAGATGCAGTTCCTCGTCTATTCTTCCCAGACGTATCTCTGCATTATGCCATGCCCTGTAGAAGGTGTGCAGTTCGCCGGTTCTCTGCGATATCTTCATCCTCAGCACATCGGCACAGAGCAGTTCCACCTGGTTGTTGGTCAGCGAGTCTATCCTGTCCAGTTGTTTCAGCGCCTCAGTGTACCGCATCTGCTGGTACTTCACGAATGCCCTATGGCTTATTGCCTCTGCCCTTCCGTCGGGATAGTTTGTGCTCGCCTCATACGCCAAGTCTGCATAGTGCATAGACGAGTCTACGTTCTGATAACGAAACACGTATGCCCTACGGTTCAGTGCGTCGGGCATACTCGTATCCTGCTGCCTGCACGAGACAAACAGTATTGTGGTTAAAATGGCAAGAACTATCCCTCTGTTCATCACCCTCCTCATGCAATTCTTTATGGTTCTCCCAGATGTTTGTCTATGCTATCGTCATCCTTTGCATTGAACATATTGTAGTGCATACCACCGTTTTCTGTTCTATTCTCCTCCCTGTTGTGCTTTTCCAGCAATTCGTCTATCTCCTCAAACTTCTCACCCATATTCAGGTTCAGATAGATTCTATACAGAGGTTTTCCCCATCTGTCTATGTCGTCGGGAGACAGTTCACGCACCTTTTCCATAGGTTCCAGCGAGCGTCGGTACAGAACCCTGCGCTTTATTCTCTTCTCCTCCACCAGGGCAAGATTCAGCAAGGATATGGCTTTGTTGTACAGAGCATCCACATTGTCCGGCTCACGGTCCAGGCACTCATTGCTCATTTCTATGCACTTGTTGTAGTCGCCCTGTGCCAAGGCAAACATGCTCATGGCAAACCAGTACATGGGTCGGTCCACATCCGTCCTTACCAGCGAATCCGTGCGTGCCAGTCCTCGCTCTATCATGCCATGGCGCATATAGTAGTCCATCAGATTCAGGAAGAAATAGTTGTAGCCTGGATATTTGTCCACAGCCTCATCCAGTATCTGTATCCATTGCGCACTGTCCCCAAGGTGCAGGAAACTTCTCGCCTTATACTCCACGAGTGGTGCCTGTTCCATAACTTCCGGTGTCAGGAAAATGGCCTTGTCCACATATTCCAGCACATGATACGGGTTGTTCTCGTTCATGCCGCACACAGTGGCCCAATACGCCACACGCCCTACTATGCTGTCCGTGTCGGTAGTGCATGTTTTCAGGAACATGTCGAAAAATCCGTATGCCTCAGCCCAATTGGATTTGCGGAGCATAAACTTACCTCCGCCCAGCAGGTTATCCCTGTGCTTCTCCCTCAGTTTTATGTTCTTGCTGTAGTATTTACGCTTTTCATCCACGGAATCGCTCTTAAGGGTATAACCATATATATTGAGCACCGTCTTGTACAACCTGACGGTATCTAAGTTCTGCTTCAAGTAGGCCTGCATGTTCAAGCCATCGTTCATGCTTTGCTGCAAGAGGGCACACACATGGTAGCCCTCAGCCTTTATCTTGTCTGTAGTGGTGGGCAATGCCAGACTGTCGCGCAGCACCCGTTCGGCATTCTCCTGCCCGGATGCAGTCCTGACAGCCTTATAGGCTTCTCTTATTCGCCTGTTTACCGTTGTATTCTTCTGGGCATGAACAGCAGAAACCGAAGAAACAGACAAAAACAATATTATGAATAACAGTCGAATCATTCTTGAATCAACAAAAACACAGTAGGTTCTATAAATTAGTATAGGTTTGTCCAATAAATTAGTTTATTCTACAGACCCCTCCGTCGCTTTGCGACACCTCCCCTAACTTCGGGGAGGAGCCCAAATGACGGAGGGGACCGTTAGATCAGTTCAAATATGCATCCATCTCTGCAGCCTTCTCCTTATCTCCGGTATTGTTGTAGATAACCTTCAGGGGAGAAGCCCATCTGCTGGGATCCTTGGTGTCAAGTTCACGATACCTCTCAAAGTAGGGTGCAGCCTTGGCGAAAAGACTTTTCACCTCTGCCTCTGCTTCATTGATGGCAGCCTGGGATTTCATCTTCTTGCCGCTGATGGCACGTGCCTTCTCCAGTGCATTCTGGTAGTAGCAATAGCCACAGTTATATACACCGTCGGCATATTCGGGATCAAGTTCCACAGACTTCTGGAAGAAAGTGATTGCGTTTGCGAAATCGCTCTTGCTATAGAAAGCAAAACCACGGCAGTAGTTAGCCACCTTGCTGTCGGGATACTTCTCCACCAGTTCCTTGGTATATGCCTCTACAGCCTCGTCACCTACGGTATTGTAGTGTGCCATCAGCTGCTGCATGCCTATCTCGCCCACCTCGCCTTTGGGGTCTGCGGCAATCATGTCCTTCAGTGCAGCAATCCACTCCTCGGTCTTGCCCTGCTCCTTCAGCATCTGGGGCTTTGCACGGAGCACGAAGTTGTGGCTGTCCTTGTTGTCGAACTGCAGAGCCAGGTCATAGTACTTCTCCATCAGTTCAGTGTTCTTGTCGTTGAAGGCAGTGAAGAAGATGTTGAAGGCAAACTGTGCTGCTGGATACTCGGGGTTCTTCACCATTTCGTTCTCAGCCACCTCGGGATACTTGATGGGGAAGTTGATGTATGCGTCCAGAGCCTTCTCTGCACCCTCCATATCCTTTGCCTCAATGCAGAACTGGCACAGGTATGCAAAGTAAGCATGCATCTTGGGGAACTTCATCTTCACGGCTTCGATGATAGCAGCCTGCATCTGGTCCTCGGGCTTGCCATAGGTCAGCTGTCCGTGGCATGCCTCAGAGATAGCGAACACAGCAGCAGACAGAGCAGCACGGTCATAGGGTTCCTTCTTTGAAGCCTTTACGAGTTCGCTGTTCAGGATCATTGTTGACATATAGTCCATAGCCTTATATGCCTCAAACTTCTTGCTGTCCTTGATGTACTCGGTAGAGAGAGCCTGTGTCAGCAGTCCCAGACCTTCCAGTGAACGAGTCTGTATCTTGGCTTCGTTCTCAATGAGCAGGCGGTCGTTGGAGTTCTCGCCCTTCTGCTGTTCCATCTGGATGGCCTGCTGCATGGCATTGACATCATTGTAGCATGCCATACCATCGCTCAACTGCTTGTTGGCCTGTTTGGTTGCCTCCTTCAGGGCAGCCTTTGCAGCCTTTGCAGCAGCCTTCTCCTCGGGAGTCTGCGCCATCACACTACCTGTCAGCAGTGCAAGGGCAATAGTGAAAAGAATCTTTTTCATAATTCTGTTAGTTTAAGTGGTTTGTTAATATCATTCATTAGTGCTATCGAAGTCAAACTCGCCCTGAACCTCATTCTGGCTCTTGCTTTCGCTTTCCTGCACAGGTGCCTCAGCCGGAGTCTCCACAGTTTCCTCGGCAGCGTTTTCATCCTCCTCATCGGAACGTGGAACCACGCACACATGAGCAATGCTGTCGCCTCTCTTCTTCAGTTCAATCACCTTGGTTCCCTGAGTGGCACGGTTCTTGGTCTCCTTGATATCGTCAACGTGCAGACGGATTACGGTACCCGACTTGTTGATAATCATCAGGTCGTCCTCCTCGGTAACAACCTGCAGGGTAACCAGCTTGCTGTCCTCGGGCAGGTTCATGGCCTTCACGCCCTTGGCATGGCGGTTGGTCTTGCGGTATGCCTCCACAGAGGTGTACTTGCCCCATCCCTTGTCGCTCATCACCAGGATGCTCTCGTTCTCGGGATCGTTGATTACTGCCATACCTATTACCTCGTCCTCACCGTCGTTGTCCAGGACAATGCTCTGCACACCGGTGCTCACACGGCCCATAGTGCGCACGTCGCTCTCGTTGAAGCGCACGGCACGTCCGTTGCGGTTTGCCACGATGATCTCGTCGCTGCCGTTTGTCAGGTTCACAGCTATCACCCTGTCCTCCTCGCGGATATTGATGGCGTTCACACCATTTGTTCTGGGACGGCTGTATTCAGTCAGACAGGTCTTCTTGATGATACCGTCCTTGGTGGCAAACACCACATAGTGCGACTTGCAGAAGTCGGGATCCTGCAGTTTGCGTATCAGCAGGCAAGCCTGCACCTTGTCGCCAGGTTCTATCTGCAGCATATTCTGAATGGCACGACCCTTGTTCTGCTTTGTTCCCTCGGGAATGTCGTACACTCTCAGCCAGTAGCAGCGACCACGGTCGGTGAAGAACATCATGGTGTTGTGCATGGTACCTGTGTAGATATGCTCTATGAAGTCGTTGTCGCGTGTTGCGGAACCCTTCGAGCCAATGCCGCCACGTCCCTGTGCACGGAACTCTGCCAGAGGAGTGCGCTTTATGTAGCCCATGTGGCTGATGGTAACCACCACCTCGTCGTCGGCATAGAAGTCCTCGGCATTGAACTCCTCGGCGCTGGGCATGATCTGTGTCTTGCGCTCGTCTGCATACTTCTCCTTCACCTCTATCAGTTCGTCCTTGATAACCTTGCGGCACAGTTCGTCGTCGGTCAGGATCTGGTTGTAGTATGCTATCTTTGCCTGCAGTTCGTCAAACTCGTTGTGCAGGTCCTCCTGGCGCAGACCAGTCAGCTGGCTCAGGCGCATGTCCACGATAGCCTTCGACTGCAGTTCGTCCAGATTGAAGCGTGCCTCCAAGTTGCGCTGAGCGTCCTGGGGAGTCTTGCTGGCACGGATTATACGCACCACCTCATCGATGTTGTCGCTGGCTATAATCAGTCCCTCCAGAATGTGTGCACGTTCCTCGGCCTTGCGCAGTTCATACTTTGTACGGCGGATCACCACCTCATGACGGTGCTCTACGAAGTTGCTGATGCAGTCCTTCAGTGTCAGCAGACGGGGGCGGCCCTTTACCAGTGCGATTGCGTTCACGCTGAAGCTGGTCTGCAGGGGTGTCATCTTGAACAGTTTGTTCAGCACCACACGTGCATTGGCATCGCGCTTCACGTCAATTACAATACGCATACCCTCACGGTCGCTCTCGTCGTTGGCGTTGCTAATGCCCTCCAGTTTGCCATCCTTCATCAGTTCGGCAATGTACTCGATGAGCTGTGCCTTGTTCACACCGTAGGGAATCTCTGTAACCACAATCTTGTCGTGCTGGTCGCCAGCCTCGATATCAGCCTTGGCACGCATGATGACACGGCCGCGGCCAGTCTCATACGCATCCTTTATTCCCTGCAGGCCCATGATGTAGGCACCTGTGGGGAAGTCGGGACCCTTCACATACTGCATCAGTCCCTCGGTGTCCATTTCGGGATTGTCCACGTATGCCACACAGGCGTCAATCACCTCGCCCAGGTTGTGGGTGGGGATGTTGGTGGCCATACCTACGGCAATACCGGTAGCACCGTTCACCAGCAGGTTGGGGATACGTGTGGGCATAACGGTAGGCTCCTGCAGAGTGTCGTCGAAGTTGTTGGTCATGTTCACCGTCTCCTTCTCCAGGTCCTCCATCATGGCTTCGCCCATCATGCTCAGACGCGCCTCGGTGTACCGCATTGCAGCAGCACCGTCGCCGTCCACAGAACCGAAGTTACCCTGACCGTCAATCAGCGTGTAGCGCATGTTCCACTCCTGTGCCATGCGCACCAAGGCGCCATACACTGAGCTGTCGCCATGGGGATGATACTTACCCAGTACCTCACCCACTATACGGGCACTCTTCTTGTAAGGTTTGTTGTGTGTGTTGCCCAGTCCCTCCATACCGAACAGTATGCGGCGGTGAACGGGTTTGAAGCCGTCGCGCACATCGGGCAAGGCACGTGCCACAATGACACTCATCGAGTAGTCAATGTAGCTTTTCCTCATCTCGGACTCAATGTCCACTTTGATGATTCTTTCCTGATCTTCCATTTATAAAGTTTTAGTAATGTTTCTTGCTTTTAGGGCACATACCCTATATTTTGCGCAAATTTAGCCATTTTTCGCGACTTATGCAAGAAAAGGGGAATTGAAAAGGATGACGAAAATGATAATTAGGCTTACTTGAAGTCAGCCTGGATAGAAAAGGTCAGATATAATTCTACAGATGTTTTGCCGCTTTGAGGGAGAGCAACAGGTTTCCATTGTAACAGAGAAACGAGAAAACATGCTGAACGTACCAGCAAAAGAGGATGTGCCTAATTTCGACACACCCTCTTCAAATAGCATTGCGCTTATCTCACTATAAACTTTTTTCCATTCATAATATAGATACCGGGAGCCATACGCAAAATATCACTCTGCTTGCACACCTTGACACCAGAGAGGTTATAGACATCCGCATTGAAGGTGCCGCTCACATTGGCAATTCCAGTTGCGTTTCCGTCAATAACATACAACATTGACCTTCTCATGTTATCAGGAACATGGAAGTATCCACGGAAACGTCCTGTAGGAACCATTGCCTCAGCATCCACATACCACAAGGCACCACCACTGATATAGTAGTAACCATGATCTGCAGGAAGAATAGTCTCCTTGTATGAACCGATAAACTCTACCCCATCGTACACGTCTGCAGGAGCATCTCCCTCTGGAACTGCCAAAGAGGTTTGTGGAATTTCATAGAATGCTGTCTTAACAGCACCTACCTCCATAGTAGAGCGTTCAATGCTACCCACCTGTATTAAATATGGAATATTGGCAATCATCTGCAGATAGCGCAGTGTCATCGGGTCAGGTTCCGCATGACGGACAAAGGCAGGCGCTTC
>ERZ808030.70-NODE-70-length-10870-cov-1.524692_pt1 | contig 10870 bp, 14 predicted proteins | sample MGYA00380186_ERZ808030 | MGnify/ENA primary metagenome ERZ808030 (study PRJEB31490, sample SAMN06133386) | cow dung metagenome | isolation source: M7 | host: cow | place: China: Chengdu | collected 2015-05 ...
GGATTGGTTACTTCATGATATCAAAAAGGATTACTATGACGACGAAGCCTTGAAAACATCTCTTGCAAAACGGTTTGTTCAATGGACTGGGTTTTACCGTGATCGAGAAATTGCTTACGGTCTTTCTTACTTGGATTTTTTCTATCGCGCTGACCTTATCCAAGAATATATACCTCAAAACAGTTGCGGCAATGGTTCGGCTATGAGGGTCAGTCCTGTTGGCTGGTTTTTCGATACTATGGAAGAAACTCTACGCTTTGCGAAACTTTCTGCAGACGTTACACACAATCATCCAGAAGGACAAAAGGGGGCTATGTGCATTGCTGCTGCCGTTTTTTTGGCTCGGCATGGCAAAAGCAAATATGAGCCTTAAAAGAAACGAAATGCCTACGCAGGATGCAAAGGTGCGTGCTCACAACTTTAATGAGGTTGCATTAGGCTATACAAAAGAACAGGTACTGAGCATGACATTTGCGGAACAGGTAAGAAAACTTGTAGAGCCTTACTTTAAGCCTTATTACAAGCGCACCAAAACGTTAAATGATATGTACATGGCAATACTTATGCCTAAATACATCGGAACTCCGGATAACACGGTTATATTCTCCGAGGGTAAACCTTACAATCAGAATAAAGCCCTGGATAAGAACAAAGACGGTAGGATTACCAAGGCTGAAGCCTGCCAGTATGTAAATCATTTGTACTTGAAAGGACAACGGGATATTTAGTTATGACTATAAAGGCGTATCTGATACAGACAGGGATCTTGGCACTGGTATTTTTTGCAGTGTTTTATTCAATTCGCCTTTATACGTTTAACGAGGTCCGCAAGCAATACAATCAGACTATAGAACGCTTGGAACTTGAACAGTTGCAGAATTTACAACAGTTGCAGTCACAACAGAATATCGTAGTACCCGGATATTTACAGAAAATTAAGACGTTAGAAGGTGAGCATGAAAAGACTCTTCAGGAACTTGAAACGGCGCAGTTTTCAAACACTGTTACCGGCGTTAATTGTGTTGTCAGCAATGCTATTCATGACAGCTTGCACAAAGACAGTGGAAGTCAAACAACAGTGCAAACAACCGGAAATAAACCCGATCTTATCTGTTACACCCGAGCCGAACTTCAGTCAAAGGTTAAAAGAAGTCTGGATATTGCCGCAGAATGCGACGCATTGAGCGTGCGCTATGCCACACTACTCGAAGTATGCACCCAGAAGGATAAATAAATGGAACTAAGAGACACTATACCCGGTATGTTATCGCTGGACTATAAAGAACGGTTTACAGCTGAATATGAACAGCTCTCTATTCGCGCTTCAAAGCTTGAAATATTCATTGATAACTATCGTAACAGTCGATTATCCTTCAAGCCTATATGCAGTATAGAACTACTTGAACAGCAGTTAGACATTATGAAGGCATATATTGCAGTACTGGAAGAACGGGCAAAGATAGAAGGCGTAAATGTGCGGTGATTTTCAGAATTTCAATACGCTGATAATGGATAAATACCCGGAACTTGTAGAGTACTGGCTAGAGATTTATCACGTTATGATACGTCAGGAACAGCGCATTGAAGATTTGAAAACAGATAACCTTAAACTACAGGGGTTAAACAATACCCTGATTAACATCGTGAAGACATATAACCTAGTGGGATTAAATCAGTATGGTAGGAAAAAAGAGAACACTGAAGCCGGGAACACCGGCAGACAAAACAGCGAAGAGCATGCCGGAAGTGAAACCGGCGAAGAAGAAACAGACGGTGAAGAAGAACAGAGTACATGATACTGAGAAGGCTGATAACAAAGCCAGTAAGGTAAGTATCGAGACAATACGTCGCCTTGCAAGTCATGGCCTCACTATTGAGCAGATAGGCTGTTTTTTCGGTTTTGATGAGAAACAGAACGTTTTTACTGAATTATGCGAGAAACACCCTGAATACCTGGACGCCTTTAATGAAGGTAAAGCACTAGGCATAGACATTGCCACAAGCTGTCTATTTCAGCAAATGGAAAACGGTAATTCTCAGAGCACAATTTTTTATCTGAAAGCTAAAGCCGGTTGGTCGGATACTCAGAAGATTGAAATGAAGGCAGAGGTTAAGACAAACAGAGTTGAAGACATGACAATGGATGAACTTTTAGCCCTGAAAGGTCGCTTAGAAAATGAGTCAGAAAGCGATACTGAATAGCATAAATCAGGAACTGTTGAGACGTGTTGAAGCTGAAATAACGTTACGGCGGGCACGTACTTCAATGATTGATTTTGTTCGCTACACTAAGCCGGATTACCTATTTGGTTGGTTTAACGAAGAATTGTGCGCTATTCTCGATCAGTTTATTGATGATGTGGTTAACCGGAAAAGTCCACGGTTGCTGATTAAGGCACCTCCGCGGCATGGTAAATCTGAACTTGTATCAAGACGTTTTCCGGCGTACATTCTAGGCCGGTACCCATGGCTTCAGGTAATGAACGCTTCATATAGTGCTGACCTTGCCAGTGCAATGAACCGAGATGTACAGGCCATTATGGATTCTCCGGAATATAACCGGATATTCCCGAATACCAAAATTAATGGGGAAATGGCCAAGCTGCTTAACGATAAATCGGTAAAAAATCTGAAGAAAACAGCCGATTTTGTGGAGACGAACGAACACGGCTATTTATTCTCCGGTGGCGTTGGTGGCGCCTTTACGGGCTTCGGAGCCGACGTTTTTATTAATGATGATTTAATTAAGAACAGACAGGAAGCGGATTCTCAGACAATCAGAGATACAATTTGGAACTGGTACACATCTACCGCATACAGTAGACTCTCAGACGGTGGTGGTATGATTATCATGATGACGCCTTGGCAATCAGACGACATTACCGGCAGAATTATTGATCGCATGAAAAATGGCACCGGGGATAATTTCACTGTATTTGAATTTCCGGCTATTGCTACCAAGGATGAGAAGTACAGAAAGATCGGGGAACCGTTACACCCTGAGCGTTTTTCCCTGGCAAAACTTGAACAGATACGCAGAACTGTAGGCATTAGAGACTGGTCAGCCCTATACCAGCAAAACCCTATACCGGATGAAGGCGGGCTGTTTAAACCGAACTGGATACAGTACTACGATGAATTACCACAGCATTATGACAAGGCCGTTATGTCATGGGATATGACATTTAAGGACACTAAAACTTCAGACTACGTATGCGGTCAGGTTTGGATTAAAGAAAAAAGTTGTTATTATTTAGTTGATCAGATTCGCGGACGCTTCGACTTTACGACAACGCTCAAAAAGTTTATTGAATTCAGCAATAAGCATCCGTACTGTAAAAGAAAACTTATTGAAGATAAAGCGAACGGGACCGCAGTAATCAACACGCTGAAAAAACATATATCCGGTATTGTGCCTATAACACCAAAAGAGAGTAAGGTTGCCAGGGCAAGCGCCACAAGTACATTATGGGAAGCGCATAATATATACATCCCGGACAAATTTAAAAATCGTTGGGTGGAACTTGAATATGAAGATGAATTGCTAAAGTTCCCCGGCGGACTACATGACGATCAGGTAGACTGTACAAGTCAGGCACTTAATGACCTGATGAGCAAACAGGAACACATCGATCCTTCAAACGTTGAAGCTATATTAAGGGGTTTTTATGGCTGAAGAAATTAAAAATACCGGTGAAATTCCGGCTGAAAATAAATTACACAAACTTGATCCGGTTGATATAGCGGTACAGCTGTCACGGCCGATCAATTCGAATACACCGGAATATATATCTGTTGAGATACTTAAAAAGCAGTTCGGTACTCCGATAACGAACGTGAACCACAAAAAGAGTGATAATCCTTTAGCGTATGATGAGTATTATCAGTCACTTACCGAACACGCAGCGCATGAAGGACAGTTTCCGTTAACGTCATTTGTCGGTTATCCGGTACTTGAACAGATAGCTCAGAACGGCATGATAAGAACCTGTATCCAGACAGTAGCCGATGATGTAGTCAGAGAATGGATAGAGTTAACCGGCGGTGAAAAGAATTCTGATAAGAAGCTTGAAGAAATTGACGACATCCTGAAGCGCAGGCACATAAAATCACTGATTAAAGACGCAGTAGCCAAGACCGGTTATTTCGGTGGCTGTATGATTTTTATCGATACCGGTGAAGAAGACACGGATCTATCATTGCCGTTGGTAATCTCTGAGAAGTCAGCAGAGATTAAAAAAGGCACCAAGGTTAAATTTGTGCTCATAGATCCGATTAACATTACACCTCTAGAGTATAACAGCGTAAATCCGTTAAAATCTGACTACATGAAGCCTACACTCTGGAATGTATGCGGAACTACTGTACATGGTAGCAGATTGATAAAGTTTACAGACAACGAACCGCCTACACTCTTAAAACCGTGTTATAACTTTTTAGGAATTCCGCAAGCGCAAATCTTGTGGGATTATGTACTACACTGGAATAAAGCACGTGTAAGCGCAGTTGAAATACTGGATAAACTGAACTTAACTGTTTTCAAAACTAACATGAGTGATTTACTCGGAACGCCGGAAGGCATAGCTATGTTAGATGTGAAGATGAAGGCATTTCAAAGGTACAGAGATAACAATTCTGTACTTGTATGCGATTCAGAAAATGAGGGTGTAGAGAATATCAGCCAGGTAATTTCCGGCGCAACCGACGTTGTACGTCAAGCCCTTGAATTCATTGCGTGCATTAACCGTACACCGGCAGTCAAGTTACTGGGTATCAGTCCTTCAGGATTTAACGCTACCGGTGAAAGTGATATACGCAATTACTACGACCATATCAAGGCAAAACAGGAACTATACCGCGACCAGATACAGAAAATCATAGACATCATTCAGCTGATCACTTACGGCAGTATAGATCCCTCAATAGGGTTTAACTTCAATGAGATAGGCGGGGATGATTTAGCCAACAACACAAATATCTTTAAGACTCAGACAGACGTTCTTAACGGTCTTATCGGTTCCGGTGTGATTGATAATGCGGAAGCAAGGGAATTTGTCCGTACTTCAGAGATAGGCGGACTTGATTATATAAGTGAAGACGCACCAAAACCGCAGATAGATCCCGAAGATTTAAAGGCTATGGCCGGACAGAAAGAGAAAGAGTAAAAACGTATGGCAGATCTTGACATTACGCAGCCGAACAAAGGCCTAGAGTTAAAGTTCCGGACGATAATACTCACGTATCTCTTATCGTTCCGGAAGAGTATTTTATTGCTGTTTTTGGTGTACCTTTTGAACTTAAAAAAAGATTCTGAAGCATTTCAGAAGGCGCAGAGTGTTACAAAACAGCATAGATTTAACGTTAAAAGTCAATTAAAAGACAGAAAAAACGCTGAAAAAACAACGGTCTCACAACAAAATGACGATGAATCACCCTATGAAAAACAGTTAAACAGTTATATTCAAGTTATAATATTGTTGATAGCTATGTTTGGCGGGAAGGGTCGGTTAAAATCATTACTCGCAACACTTGTTAAAGCCGAATTAACAGCAGTTGAGACGGCAATCAGGTGTGACCTATTGCAACCCGTATATTGTTACGTTAGAAACCAAGGCTATGCAATCACGCTCAGTATGAAGAATAATCTACTGAAGCGCGGAGTAAATGAGTTTAAGGCAGACAGCCTATTTTCTGACAGTGTACCGTTGTTATCCTACACTGACGAATTAGGCGAAGTTCCGCCGGTTCCGTTGCCTACACCGTTAATGCCGGTAGACTCAAAGCAGACTACTGACACGATTAACAGCATAGGACGGAGTATACAGGATAGCGTGATGCCAAGTAATGATGTTATTCAGCAACCGCCGTCTATACCTGACACAACGGTACCGGTTAACACCGGAACGGCACAACAGCCTTATATAGCTATTACAGAGCCGGAAGCGGTAACACCGACGGAAATCGTACCGCCACCACCGGCAGAAGGGATACCGGCCGGAAAAACCGGCATAACACCGCCTGGAGGGGGTGAAGGAATACCACCTACACCGCCGAAGTCAAAAGAGGGACAGGGCGGAAAACGGCCAAGAGGACGTTGGCTCTCTCAGAACTCAGAAAAGAGACTGAGAGAAATCAGCATACAGGCTTGCATACACGCAGCCAAAATGACATACAGAGTCATAGCACCATTAGTGCCGTTAGTTGTGCAGTGGATTTACGAAGGCCGGAACAAAGATTATATCCTGAACCAGATTGAGAACATGGCCGATTTACGAGGCAAGGCAGACGCAATAGTATTGCAGATAACCTTGATGACAAATCAGGCTATACAACGGCAGAATATGTTAGATTTAGGCTTTAAGTCCGCAAAGTGGATACACGTACCCGGCGAATTTACAAGCCGTAAGACCCATAAGAATTTTAACGGTCAGACGTTCGATCTTACCGAAGGCCTATTTGACACGGACGTGCAAAGAAACGTGTTCCCTTGTGAACTGTGGTATTGCCGGTGTGTAATGAAGGGGATTATACCGAAGGAGTTACTTTAATGTTTATTGAGGATAATGAAACTTTTGCTTATGAACCTTTAGCTATAGACAGGGGATCTGTTAGAACTGTAGATGATAACGGATTCTTACACGTTAAGATAAGTCCTTTAACCCGTGTACAGGTTGCGCCATACTACGGAAAAGAGATCCCCGGATGGCAGTCACTAGGCCTTGAAGCAGACAAAATTTATAAAGGATACCGGTCGGAGTCTGAACTTCAGAAAACAAGTACACTCAACTCTGTAAACGGGATCCCGATTCAGTTAAGACATCACCCAGATTTTGCGGATAGCCCGGCAAAAGAAACGCGTATAGGAGCCACCGGAACGGACGCAAAATTTACATATCCATTTCTCATGAATTCCTTACACTTTTTTGATAAAAAAGCCAAGTAACTCATAGAAAGCGACGCATTAAGAGAATTATCACTTGCCTACAGGTACAAGCCGGATTTTACACCCGGCAAGGCACCGAACGGGCAAGATTATGATTTTGTTATGCGCGACATATCCGGTAATCACCTGGCACTTGTTGAACAAGGCCGTGCCGGACATCAGGTTTTAGTTTATGACAGTAAACAGGAAATAGACGACATGGACATTGAACAGGTTACAGCGCTAGTGAATGACGCACTGGACAAAAAGTTAGCCGGTTTTGTCAATTCCTTGAACAAGCTTACTGAACGCGTGAACAAGTATGCGGGCAGTTTGGAAGACAAGGAAGAAACAAAGACTGAAGAAAAGGCCGAAGCTGAAGAAATTGTTACCGACAAATGTGGTGGCAAAAAGAAGGTAGCCAAGGACGAAGAGAAACCGGAAAAGGCTAAACAGGTTGACGAAGAAGGCGAAGAAGTCGAAGAAGTAAAAGAGTACGACGTTGAAAAGCTGAAGGACTCAAAGAAGGCTGAAAAGACTGAAGCTGAACCGGAAGCTGAAGGCGAAGAAGACGAAGCCGAAGAAGAAGTAATCGAAGATAAGAAGGCGAAGAAGGCAGAAAAGCCGGAAGAAAAGAAGGTTGAAACCAAAGCCAAGGATGAAGAAGCCGAAGAGATCGAAGAAGAAGAGATCTCTGTAGACTCAAAGAAGGCATTAAAAGACGCCGGCCTTGAAAATGCAGCCGATTATGTACAGAAGGCGTTTTTATCCGGTTGCAAGGATGAGAACATCAAGCTGTACGAAAAAGCCCGTAAAGAGGAAAAAGAGACAAAGAGCATTGCTCAGGATGAAAAACTCTTTACCGAAGAGGATGTTACTCAGGCCTACAACGTTGCAAAACAGGATCTCATGGCTGAGATTGAAGCTATTGAAGTATGCAAGCCGGTATTAGGTAATATAAAGATCGGAGCCTATGACAGCGCAAACGATATATATCTTGAAGCTTGCAAGGAATTGAATTTGACATGTGACAGCAATAACGCCAGAGACGTTTACAATGCCTATCAGATGTCAAAAAAGAATGTTTCCGTGAAAACTGGTACTACCGGCAATCGTGGAAAAACCAAGGACGGAATCGAAAGAATTTTCGATAACGTGTTCTCTAACATGTAACTTATTGGAGTAATTGAAAATGGGTTTACAGAAAACAGTAAATAACAGCCCTGCAATCGGGCTTGGCGGTCAGCCGGTAGTTCTCGGTCAGTCTGTTTACACTACCATGAACTTTATGTCAGACGGTAATGTAAAGGCCGGCGCTTTTGCTTTTGCACCTTCCGCAGCTACTACCTTTCCTGATAACGTCAAGACTGAATACGTAACCAACAAGGGTACCGCTTTAATCGGTTTTGTTGAACGTAATTTTGTAGGCACAGGCGCAAGTTCCGAAGTGTACGCAAAGGGTGTTGTTCTTAATATCGCTATCCGTGGCGACTACTATCTTGTTGCACCGGCCGGCACCACACCTACCAAGGGCTACAAAGTCATCACTACCGACGCTACCGGCGCAATTTCATTCGCTGCTTCCGCTTCTACCGGTGAAACTGATACCGGTTGGGTTGTTACTGAAGGCGGATCTGCCGGTGATACTATCGTTATCAGTAATCACGGTTAAAGGAGTTTACTATCATGAATTTATTTGAAAAGGCAAAAGCCAACGGCTTGACATTCGATGGCGCTCAGGGCTTCATGGCGTATGAAACTGACGATCTCGGTAACATCACTGTAGATTTTGATCAGACTGCTGACAATCTCGCTCAGGACGCTGCATTAACTACTGCACCAAACGTTAATATTCCGGCTGCTTTAACTACCTACTTAGATCCTCAGGTTGTGCCTATCCTCTTTAGTTCAATGGCTACTACTAAGGTGTTTAAGGAAGGTCGTAAAGGTTCATGGACTGATACTTCATTCCAGTTCCCTGTTGAAGAGTATGTAGGCGGTGTGACCGGCTACGGCGACTTCGTTGACAACGTCACCTCAGATGTAAACAACGAGTTCGTTGAACGTGGTAACTTCATTTTTCAGACCGTTTTACAGTACGGCGATCTTGAAGAAGCTGTAGCTTCACGTGCCAAGTTAGGCCTTGCGTCTCAGAAGCAGAGATCCGCAGCGTTTAACATCGCAAAGGCTCACAACAACATTAACCTTTACGGTATTGCCGGCCGTAATATTTACGGTATGCTGAACGATCCTAACCTGAACAGTGTTATTCAGCCGATCTCCGTAACTATCGGCGGTAGTAACTATTCTACCTGGGCAGACAAGGAAGCTCACGGCGCTGCTGATTTAGCTAACTACATCTACAATGACGTATCTAAGCTTTACGGTGAACTTGCTGATAAGAACGGCGGTAATGTTGACGCAAACAGCCCTATGGTACTGGGTATCTCTAACACCATGGCTCGTTATCTCAATGCTACCAACACTTACGGATTAACTGCTTTAGGCATGCTGAAGGCAAATTACCCTAACTTGAAGGTTGTTCAGGTTCCGGAATTAACCTCCGGCGGTACTAATACTCTGTACCTCACTGTACCGGAATTATTCGGTGTACGCACTGCGGAATTCAGCTACTCAGAAAAGATGGCATTCGGCCGTGTTGTTGCCGAGACCTCTTATTTCAAGCAGAAGGTTCGCGCTGCGTCTTCAGGCTTTATCCTGAAGCGTCCGTCACTCATTGCAAGAATGACCGGTATCTAAGATAGTAGACAGGATATGTCTAAAACCTAATTAGGACATAATTATAAGGCCGGATAACCGCCGGCCTTATTTCGAATAGACAGAAGGAATTTTTTATTATGGCTAAAGTAGAAAAGGCACCGGTAGTATCTAAGAAGGCTACTACTGTACCTCAGTCAGAAGACAATAAGATTGTTAATCAGGCAGAGACTAGCGACACTGTAACAATAGCTTGTCATTTATCCAGTGGCATTATCTTTGATTCATTGCCTACACGCGACGGCGGTATCAAGTCTGTAGAATTACCAGGTATCCACGATCACTTAAAGGGCAGACGTTCCGGTGTTCTTATTGGCAATGGTCAGGGCGGTAGTATTGCTGTAACCTTGGATCGCTATGACTGGGAAAACATCAAGAGAATGTACGGCAGATCAGCTCTCTTCAAGTCTGTAAACGGTCTTCCTCCACAGATTATGGAACTTGGTGGCGGTGTAGATGAATTTGAAAATTCTGACGCAGTACAGGCGCAGATTACCGGCAATGCACCTCTTAGAGAAGATAAGATCGTACCTGAGAAGATTAAGTAACAGGGCATAAAAAAACGGGGATTTTGATAATCCCCGTAAACAGTATAACCGGAGCATTGGTTATACCTCAATTTGCATTTGACACTTCCTACACCCGTAGGAAGTTCGAAAATTATACATCGAGGGGCGTTATCATGGCAATAGTACAGTTAAATATTTCAGACTTCCGCACGTTTTACCCTATATTCGCCGATTCAGTTCAATACCCTGATAACGTCATAACCTACGCCTTTAATCTCGCTGAAACCTACATAGACAATACAGAAAGTTCGCCTATTCCGTACGATCCGAGTAAAAACATTCTCCTGAGACAGCGTGTTTTATACATGGCCACATGTCATTTACTACAGTTAAACAGTCAGTCACCACAGCAGACAGGGGCAGTAACAAGTGCAAGTCAAGGATCTGTATCCGTCGGTTATTCTCCATTAACCGGCAATAGTTTTGCGTCGCAGTTCTGGTCACAAACACGTTGCGGTCAACAGGTATGGATGATGTTAAGCCCGTACAGACTAGGCGGTAGATTCTACACCTCCGGTAATTTCCATCCGTTCGGGTAACGGCATATGATTAACTTTAACGTTTACCGGAGTAATAAACTTCCGGACTTAATGAAAAAGTT
>ERZ808030.72-NODE-72-length-10810-cov-2.636914_pt1 | contig 10810 bp, 9 predicted proteins | sample MGYA00380186_ERZ808030 | MGnify/ENA primary metagenome ERZ808030 (study PRJEB31490, sample SAMN06133386) | cow dung metagenome | isolation source: M7 | host: cow | place: China: Chengdu | collected 2015-05 ...
ACCTGAACCCCACACGCCTGAACGGCATTGCCGTGGGCAAGTGCCTGGACTGGACCTACAAGACAGAGCGTGGCGATAGCATTACGGGCTGCTACTACCTGCCTCCCTACTTTGACGAGACAAAGCAGTATCCCATGCTGGTGTACTACTATGGCGGTGTGAGTCCCGTGGGACGAGTGCTGGAAAGTCCCTACAACTACCAGGCTTGGGCTGCAATGGGATATGTGGTGTATGTGCTGCAGCCCAGCGGCTGCACGGGTTTCGGACAGGAGTTTGCCGCACGACACTCTAACGCATGGGGCGACTATACCGCCGATGACATAATCAACGGCACAAAGCAGTTTGTGAAGGAGCATAGTTTCGTGAATCCCAAGAAGATAGGCTGCATGGGCGCTTCCTACGGCGGTTTCATGACACAGTACCTGCAGACACGTACCGACATCTTTGCAGCAGCCATGTCGCATGCCGGCATCTCAAGCATAGCAAGCTACTGGGGCGAGGGCAACTGGGGCTATACCTACAGCGCTGCGGCTTCTCCCAACTCATACCCCTGGAACAATACGAAACTGTACACGGAGCATGCTCCCCTGTTCAATGCTGACAAGATAAACACTCCCATCCTGTTCATGCACGGCACCGTGGACGACAATGTGCCTATGGGCGAGTCCATACAGATGTTCAACGCACTGAAGATACTGGGCAAGGAGACTGCATTTATCATGGTGGACGGCGAAAACCACTACATCGGCGACCACAACAAGCGCATACGCTGGCATGACAGCATCATGGCCTGGTTCCAGAAATGGCTGCAGGACGACCCAACATGGTGGAACGATATGTACCCTGAAAAGAACTTATGATTTATCCCAACAATTACGAAAGCAAAATAGGGTTCCAGGAAATCAAGAGCCTGCTGTCGGGCTTCTGCCAGAGCGAACTGGGCAGAGAGCGTGTGGGCGAATTGCAGATGCTTACCGAGGTGAGCGCAATACGCCAGAAACTGCAGGAAAGCCAGGAACTGGAAACAATACTGGAAGAGACCGTGGAACTGCCGGAGATGGCGTTCTACGATCTCCGTCCTTCCATACAGCGCATACGCCTGGAAGGGGCACACATAGAGGAGGATGACCTGGGAAGACTGAAAAAGTCGCTGGATACACTGCACTCGTGGCTCAGGATAATAAGGGTCACGGCAGAGGGCGGCGAAGAGCATTCCTACCCAGCACTGAACCAGCTGTCGATGGGGGTGTTCACCTTCATTGCCGTGGCTGGCGCGATAGACAAGACTCTGGACAAGTACGGAAAGATAAAGGACGAGGCAAGTCCGGAACTGGCCAGAATACGCCACGAACTGAGGGCTTCGGAGGGTAGCGTGAACCGTACCCTGCACGGCATACTGAGAACCGTGAAGGACGAGGGACTGGTGGCACAGGACGTGACTCCTACCTTCCGCGAGGGACGTCTGGTAATACCCGTGAGCCCCACACTGAAGAAGCGCTTGCGTGGCATAGTGCACGACGAGAGTGCTACGGGCAAGACCGTGTTCATAGAACCGCAGGAGGTGGTGGAGGCCAACAACCGCATACGCGAACTGGAGGCGGAGGAGAAGCGTGAGATAATACAGATCCTGAAGCATATCACAATGCTGATACGCCCCAACACAAAGGAACTGCTGAGAGCCTTTGCCTTCCTGGCCGACCTGGAGTTCGTGAGGGCAAGGGTGAGCTTTGCAAAGCACATAGGCGGCATATATCCAAATGTTGCACCCTACCCTATCATAGACTGGACCCTGGCAGAACATCCGCTGCTGAAACTGTCGCTGGAGAAACAGGGAAAGAAGGTGGTGCCTCTGGAAATAAAACTGGACAGAAAACAGCATATACTGATTATATCCGGACCAAATGCGGGCGGCAAGAGCGTGTGCCTGAAGACGGTGGGTCTGATACAGTACATGCTGCAATGCGGTCTGCCGGTTCCCGTGGGTGAATGCAGCAAGATGGGTATCTTCAACAAACTGGCTATTGACATTGGCGACGAACAGAGCATAGAGGACGACCTGTCTACATACTCCAGCCATCTGCTGAACATGAAGAACATGATGAAGATGGCAGACTCCTCCACCCTGCTGCTGATAGATGAGTTCGGCGGCGGTACGGAGCCTACAATAGGCGGTGCCATGGCTGAGGCAATTCTGATGCGTTACACTCAGAAGGGGGCATTTGGCGTTATCACCACACACTACCAGAACCTGAAGCACTTTGCCGATGCGCATGAGGGGGTGGTGAACGGTGCCATGCTCTACGACAGACACCAGATGCAGGCGCTGTTCCAATTGCAGATAGGCAATCCGGGCAGTTCCTTTGCAATAGAGATTGCAAGAAAGATAGGCATACCTGAGGAGGTGATTGCCGATGCCACAAACCTGGTGGGCAAGGACTACGTGAATGCTGACAAATACCTGCTGGATATAGTGCGTGACAAACGCTACTGGGAGGGCAAGCGCCAGACCATACACTCGCAGGAGAAGCAGATGGAGCAGACCATACAGAAGTATGAGCGCGAGATAGAGGAACTGAAGCACAAGCGCAAGGAGATAATCCAGGGTGCACGCCAACAGGCTGAGGAGATAATACAGAACTCGAATGCCGTGGTGGAGAATACTATCCGAGAAATACGTGAGGCACAGGCTGAGAAGGAGCGTACAAGGGAAATACGCAACGAGCTGAATGAGTTCCGCGAACAACTGGACCAGGCCACCCGTAGCGAGCACGACGAACTGATAGAGCGCAAAATGCGACAGATACAGGAGCGCAAGAAGCGACAGGAGGACCGCAGACGCGAAAAGGCAGAGAAGGCTGTACAGGATGCGCAACGTCCTGCCCTTGGCAATCTGCTCAGCGCTCTGGGTGCACAGCCAAAGAACGACAACGGTCTGGCAGTGGGCATGCCGGTGAAGATTATAGGCACTACTGCCATCGGTACGGTGGAGAAGATAGACGGAAAGAGAATCACTGTGCAGTTTGGCATGGTAAGGAGCGTAATGGATGCCAAAAAACTGGTTCCTGCAAAACCGGAAAAGAAACCTGCAGAGCAGGCTTTCCAGGTGGCAACGTTCGTGAGCCGCGACACACAGGACAAGATTCGTGAGACGCATCTCAACTTCCACCCCGAAATAGACATCCGTGGCATGCGTGGTGACGAGGCTCTGGATACCATAACTCATTACATGGACGATGCCATACTGGTGGGTGCTTCGCGCATACGCATACTGCATGGTACTGGCAACGGCATACTGCGACAGCTAATACGCCAATACCTGCACACCGTACCTCAGGTGAAGTCAGCACGCGATGAGGACGTCCGATTCGGCGGCGCCGGAATAACGGTGGTGGAAATAAGGTGAAAGGAGAAAGGTTAATGCACCTGCGGTGCGGTTAATAGCGACGAGGTCGCTGGTTAATGTGGCAGAGCCACGGTTAAAGGTGAACTACTAGCGAGTAGGGACGCTGCGTGCAGCGTCCGAGAACTGTTCCTCCATGAGTTGTATGCGGACGCTGCACGCAGCGTCCCTACTATGTGATGAAAGGAACGTCGAACGTTGAGCGAAATACAGATAATACATATAAAACAAATATTATCATGTCAGAACCGAAGAAGATGGAGCGTCCACGTACTGGACGCATGTTGGCTGGAGTATGTGCAGCCATAGCAAACTATGTTAATATTGATGCAACAGTTGTGCGTATCATTTACCTGTTGCTGACCCTGTTTACCGCATTCTGCGGATTGATAGTGTACTTTATCCTCATGTTGGTAATTCCAGAGGCGAAGAGTACCTTCAATATAAATAATAATAAGGAATAACGTTTAACGTTGAGCGTTTAACGCAATCCAACAACAGTAGAGCAAAGATGCAAGAGCGGTGAGCGAACTCTCTATAACGAGGTTATGCCCACCGCTTTTTCTTTCAATTCAGTTTTATCAATTACCTAATAATCTCGTATTATGCAACAAACTCATAACATTCGTAGTAAGCAGCTCACCGCTTGGGCTATAATGATAGTGCCCTTGGTTTTCTCTGTCTGCTATAATCTGTCAGAAATGTTCGGTGTAAGAGAACAACTCTTATCAACTCCAGATACTTTGTCTGCTTATTCAATAGTCGTAAATATTGTTACTGTTATTTGTACACTCTCTGCCTTTTGGCTAATGGCTGGGATTGCTTCAAATGTTGCAACCGTAAGGTTCATGAGGTTCTTTGCTATAGCTGTATGTGTATTGGATGCCATTCGTGCCATATTCCATTACTGCATAAAGGCAGATAACAATAACATCGAATACTATTCATTGATTCTTTCTGCTTTCTTTATCCTGGGTGTTGTGGTGAACATGTACTTCCTTGGAGGCATGGAACGTAACAATCCTGACCAGCCTGTTCTCAAACAAGTACTTCGTATGTGGCTTGTTGTAATGGCCTTGGAGGCAGGACTAGTCCCGCTTTATGTTTCTGTAGGTATTCAAAATGCCGCAAATATTGTCAGCAGTTTGTTGTTCATATTCATTTACTATAAGCTTTTCACAAGTTCTGTCTTTTCTGGTATTATGGACACTACACCAGTTCCCAAGGGTGCATACAAATTTTGGAACAGCTATTTCAAGTTCTTCCTCATTGCATATTTGGGTTTGGTCATTCTTTCTTCCGTGCTGGCGATATTCATAAGTAAATAAGGCACGTTCTTAACCCTGCACACATATTCCCTCCTCCCACTGTCCCGTAACTGGATAGGGCAGGAGGGATTGCTGTTAATGGAGAAATGCCTAAAAAACTTGCCTAAAGGTGCAACACTTTGGGCCAAAATTTCGTTATAATGGCAGAAGACAATAAATTTGATGGAAGCGGACTACAGAGACATCATCCTCGGATGCAGGAAAGAGAGGCAGGGAGCGCAACTTGCCTTCTACGACCTGTTTGCCCCTGCCTTGTATGCATCGGCATTCCGCTTGCTCAACAATGACTGGGAGGCAGAGGAGGTGGTGCAGGAGATTCTGCTGAAGGTGCTCACAGACACATCCCTGCTGAACAGCGAGGCAGACGCGATGCTGAGGATACTGAGGCGCATGACCATAAACTTGTCCATCGACCATTTGCGACGGCGCAAGGTGCAATGGGAAGAATGGGACGACAACCTGACCGGGCAATCGGTGGAGAGCATAGAACAGGTAATGATACGTCAGGAGGATGTCTCGCAACTGTACACGGCTATTGCCATGATGTCCGAGAAGGACCGAGGCATCCTCATGCTATCCATCGTAGAGGAACTTACAACGGAGGAAATATCGCAAATCCTTGGCATACGGCCGTCCAGCGTACGTTCGCAATTGTCCAGAGCCAAACAGAGACTGATAAAGCTATACAGATATGAATAAGAATGACAATACCGCATTGAAGCAATTGATGGAGCAGGCGTGGCCAGTGCCGCCACAGCCCGCAGGAAGCCGGGAGCGCTTTGCACAGAGATTGTCGCAAGCCCGAGGCACGCAGCGCAGACATTGGTTCTATGGCGTTGGTTCGGCTATAGGCATTGCTGCGTCTGTGATAATAGCTTTCCTGATGCTGCACCCCCAATCAGATGTTCCTGCCACAGAACTTTCCGTCCAGCAAACGCTCAGCGTTGGCATTGCCGAGGTGAAGGGCTACTACAAGGCCCAGATGTGGAGCGAGACGGAGTTTATTATGGAACTAAGCAAGAATCTCGACCCCGAATTGCGCCAGAGACTATTGATGGAGGTGAGGCTGGTAAACGAAACTCCAGACTCAATAATGTTAGACATCATGAAGCAGGAAATCGACGAAGACCAAAAGATATACTATATCACATCGATGTATATGGCTCACCTGCGCAGCCTTAAGTATATGCATGAGGCCCTCAGCGACAAGACAATGGCAATCAAGTAAAACCTATAACGTATATACAATTATGAGAAACATTATCAAATCTATTCTTTTAGCACTTCTCGTGTTGTTATCCCCAAATTTCATTCATGCGAGCAAGCAGGCTAAGATGGCAAAAAAAAGTGGAGAGATAAGAATAAAGGATGTGTCTCCCCATAAAACACTGAATCTGAACTACAATTATGGCGAGATGGAACTTGTGTTCTGGGACAAGAACGAGATTGTGCTTAAGTATGACGAATGTGTCAGAGCTTCATCACAAAAACGTGCCGATGAAATTCTTCAACAAAGAATTGCCATTAAGTCTATTGAGGGACATTATTTTAGGGTAGGAAATGCTGATGACTCGTCCGTTAGTTTCAACAGCAAATGGACCGTCTACGTCCCCTCCCACATCTCGTCAGTAGCTGCTTCTAACAGATTTGGCAACATAACAGTAGGAAAAGGTTTTTCTGGGCTTATACGCATCGATGTACAGAATGGTGATGTGAATATACCCGAAACCAAGGCTATGTGCGTGGTAGAGGTGACGCAAGGCAACTTTTATGTGGGCAATGCCGCTTACCTGAACATGACCACAAAGCATGCCAACGGCACCATCTCTTTTGCCCAAACACTGAAGGTGCAGGCCGAGCACGCAGACTTCTGCAAAATTGACAAGGCGGACATCATGACAATAAATAGCAAGCACTCCAAGATAAAGGTAGGCAATGTGGGACAACTGAGTTCCCAAGGCTCGTACTCTACTCTGGAGGTGAACGAACTGTCTGGTCTGGCCAATATAAGAGATATGCAGCACTCTACCATCGAGATGGACAAGTTTCTGGGCAAGTTAGATGCCACGGACCTGTCGTATTCCAAGCTGAACATCACAATTAGCAAGTTCAACCACACTCCTTTTATCATGGTGACGGACCTTGACTATACCGATGTAAAGGTGAAGCTTCCTGCCAGTTTGAGAACATCTACTTACGTTAACGGCAAGGGGGCATGTAAATCCACATCCTTATGTACCGCCAAAAATAAGACAAAGTCATCAGCACCATGGTCTTCTCCAAATGGAGTTAGCACGCATGTATTTAAGAATACGGAATCCTTTACCCCTAACTCGCTGATAGACATAAACAACGAATCCTATGGCACTATCCTGATTGAGGAATACTGATTTATTGCTCAACACACAACATCAACCGCCGCACTTGTCAAATACAGGTGTGGCGGTTTGTGTTGTCTATATTAATAATGTATATGTTCGTAGAGAGAGGGTACAGAATGTTAAATTTGAGGCAATGTACTATGATTGTAGTATAAAAGGTTTGGTTGATTAGTCCTATATGTACTATCTTTGCAGTAGAGAAGATTGAAACAGGCAAGATATTATTACCAAACGTAACACATTCACCAATAAAATTATGGAAAACAGCAAGAAGAATCTTACCAAGGCCGAACTGAATGTCATGAACATTTTGTGGGACAAGGGGCAAGCCACCGTGAGTGAGATAATCGGCGAGATGAGCGAGCCCAAACCTGCCTATACCACCGTGCTCACGGTGATGCAGGTGCTGACACGCAAGGAGGTGGTACAACCCGAACGTCAAGGCAAGGCGCATGTATTCCGTCCGTTGCTCTCGCGCGAGGAGTACATCGACGGTTTCTTGAACGAGACCCGCGATACGGTGTTCAAAGGCTCGGTGCGCAGTTTCTTCTCCTACTTTGTAAAGAAAGAGAGGTTGAGCAAGGAGGAGGTGCAGCAACTGCTGGACGAGATAAACAGAGAGGAATAACCAACATTAACCACAATCACACTCTTACGACATGACTATACTGCTGGATTTAATGCCTCTGCTCAAAGTCTATGGCGCTCTGGTGCTGGTGTCGGCTCTATTGATGGCTTTCTATCATGTGGTGATGAACGGCAAGCAGTCGTTCCGTTTCCAGCGCCTATATCTGTTGGCCATCCCCGTGGTATGTCTGATGCACATTGCCACATTGATGGTAATACCACAACTGACACCCGAACCCATGGTGTTGACAATGACACATAAGGAACTACATGCCTATAAAAGAATAGCCCCTGAAACCAACTTTATTGTTCACGACGAGACACCAGCTTCTACCGAAACGATGAACTCTCCCATTCAGGTGCATTCCGACATCTCTAACTATACGCAATCACAGGCTCCCAACAAGGTGTCATCCACCGAGCAATCAGGCGTTACACTAAGTCCTAAGGATATTACAAAACTCATCACCATAGCCATTCCCTGCATCTCGGCAATTCTGTTGCTAATGGTTCTGGTACCATTGCTACGCTTGTATTTCCGCCTGCGCAATTTGAAAAGCATAACACGAGAAAACGACCTCAGCATAGTGCGCGCCTCATGGGTCGACACACCATTTTCATTGGGTAAGACCATCTTCCTGCCCGAAGGAAAGACACAGGAGGCCGAGAACATTTTCATCCGTCACGAAGAGGCACATATCCATAATCGCCACTATATGGACGTTTGGTTCATAGAGGTTTTGGTGCGTCTGCTATGGTTCAACCCCATTCTATGGCTCGTACGCAAGACACGCCGAGATATACACGAGTTTGAAGCCGACCGTTGCGTTCTCTCACAAGGCATCGACTCGCATACATATCAGTGCCTATTGGTACAGGAAGCTTCGGAGGAATGCATCATCGTGGCCAATGGTTTCAACCGGTCATTCATTCGCCGACGCATCAAGGAGATGAAGCGCAAAGGCATCACTCTTGGCAGAGTTGGAAAATTGGCGGCCATTCTATGGATTCTGACAATTACTGGTGCTATGGCCATATCTGCCATGCCCGACAAGAATGTTGTTGTGGTGCATTTGGAGGATGAGGTTCTGTATGTTGACACCTGTTACGATGAACCTCTGGGTGTAGATACCTGTTACTCAGCAATAACCATAGCAGGACAAGATGCCCGCAAGGCTGCGCTCCAGAGCGGCAAGGAGTTGGAGGAAGGTAAGAAGGTGGCAAGTGTGATGGTTTACCGCATTGACACAATTACATTCATTCCCACATCCGGAGATACACTTAAGATAAGCTATACTGTGGGCCGAGACACTCATCAGGACGTCTGGAATGTGCAAAAGATGTACCTCAATTACGAGCCCTATTCCATGCGCTATGTGCTGAAGAGCATTCCCTGCAAGCATGTAGAGTATAATCCTGATGGCAAAGATCCGTTCGAGAAGTTCCTCACCGAAGAGAGAATCAAGGACAACCCTCTGCCCAGACAAGCCTCAGACGGACACCCGATATTGTATTACGATGACATCAAGGAGCATACTGAAAGGATGGCGGACCCAACCTTCACCAACAAGCCAATAATCCAACGTTTGGAAACAGAGACCCTGGTCACCTACAGCTTCGTCTGCACCTCGGATTTCCAACTGATGCGCTTTGGCGGCCCAGACAGTTATCTGGTGGACACCGAGACAGGCACTCACTACAAGGCCCGTCGCAGCATTCCCGCCAAGGCATGGCACAACTTCTATCTGTGTGGTATGAAAAACAAGGGAGGTTGCGTTACGGTGGTGTTCCCCCCATTGCCCAAGTCGGTAAGGTACATAGCCTTCTACCAGGTCAACGACAAATTGCAGGATGGATACATGCATCCCGACTATACCGACCCAAAGTATATCGGAAAATCATTGGAATCGATGGTAAAGAAGTTAAAAAATAAATTACAAACTAATACACACTAACCCTATGAAGAATTTGATCTACATCTGCCTATTGGCCATTGCCCTTGGTTCTATGTCATCATGCCGGCAAACCGAGTATTTCATAGCCAACAACACCTATAACGACGAAAGCGGAATCATTGGTATCGATGTCCACACCATCACAAAGGCTCCCGACTCGATGGCCCGAATTGTGGAACGTCTCAATGCCAGGTACATCCAGTACGACACCACCCCAGAGTTTCGTATTCCTCACCTTAAACAGCCTGCCCAGGACTATGACTCGTTGGACTACAACACATTTGCCGTCTACACCCAGGCACACACCGTGGCTTCCATGAAATATGCCACCCGTTTGCAGAGGATTGCCATCTGGTGCACCAAGGAGGCCACTTATCTGGCTTGGGTGGACGAACAAAATTGGACAAAGAAGTATTACCACAGCTCGCCAGCCCAATATCTGCGCGATAGCAAGACGGGCAAGATATATCCAATCAAGGGTATGCTGGGTTATCCCATGGGTCAGACTTATTGGATGGAGGGGATTCCGGGCGAATGGACATGCCGCGTGCAAATCTATCCGCCTCTGCCCAAGGAGTGCACCACCATTGACATAATGTATGGCCGTGGCAAACAGACACAAATTCCAGGCACAACAGGTTGGACCAAACGCTTTGATTTGTATAATGTGAAGGTCGCCGCCCTGCAAATACAACAATACATTGCCAATTTCAAGCCAACAGAGGTGGTGGAGTAGGGGGATGTCTTGAAGTCACTGTTGAAACCTTGATGGGTCAGAGAGTTGCTGATAGCGGTTCGCCGAACGGCTGATAGCGGTAAAATTAACGGCTGATAGCGGTTCGCCGAACGGCTGATAGCGGTAAAACTAACGGCTAATAGCGACAAATTGAAGTGCAAATGATGGTTCGCAGAAGTGCTCACGGGAGGATTCAGTTCGTCCAACCAGTTGCGTCTGGACAATCCTATAATGGGAGTTATATGCCCGTTTGTGAAGAGCATCGAAAAAAAATGTTTCAACTTGCAACGCATATGGCGGAATTTACGTTATAATATATATAATCCCCAATGACCGATTTGGGATAAAGCGCGAACTCCACACGCTATTGTCACACTGTTGTC
>ERZ808030.73-NODE-73-length-10750-cov-2.735220_pt1 | contig 10750 bp, 10 predicted proteins | sample MGYA00380186_ERZ808030 | MGnify/ENA primary metagenome ERZ808030 (study PRJEB31490, sample SAMN06133386) | cow dung metagenome | isolation source: M7 | host: cow | place: China: Chengdu | collected 2015-05 ...
TTCATTTTCAGTGGGTAAGGAGGGGGTATATTCCCTCTCTGGCTCAGCTAACTGGTTTGATTCGTATGTGAAAGATTGGATTATATGGCTACCTACCACAAAAGGGTTCTTCTCTCCGGACAACATAAAAGATGTCCATGCTTATGGTATCGAGTTGCAGGGTGACCTTTCGGTGGCACTGGCCCCGGAGTGGAGCCTGAAGATGGATGGCAATTTCTCCTGGACCCCATCGATCAATGTCGGTGAGCCGCGTACCCCTGCAGACCAGTCGGTGGGAAAACAGCTCCCCTATGTCCCTGAGTTATCATCAACTGTCACAGGCACCATCAGCTGGAGAAGCTGGTCATTCCTCTACAAATGGTGCTATTACAGCGAGCGCTTTACCATGTCAAGCAACGACATCACCCTCACTGGAAAATTGCCACAATATTACATGAATAACATAACTATCGAGAAAAAATTCTCGTTCCGTTGGGCAGACCTCTCGCTAAAGGGCGCCGTAAACAATCTGTTCAACGAAGAGTATCTTTCTGTCCTTTCGCGTCCAATGCCAGGCATTAACTTCGAAATTTTCGTGGGTATCACTCCCAAGTGGTAGGTGTTTCTCTCGCTTAATCGTACTCTGAAACTACGTTTCTAAGGTACTCACGGTGACTGTCGTCTTCCTCCTCCTTACAAGGCATAGCATGCGAGCATACTCTGCTCTTGTTTCGTTTGTCGGTTCGGATTTACTCAAATAAATTTGACCTAACGGTCTTAGAAACTCACACTCGGCATAAAAAGTAAACTTTTTCTGCACTCGTTTAATCGTTTCTTTGGTAAATCGCTCACTTAATCGTATCTTTACCATGAATTTATTCACTTATATATATAAATAAGGTATATCTATGGCACTTAAAAAGCATATTATAGACCTTCAGGTGGTGTCTGTGGAGGCTCTGGGAGAGCGCTTCGTGTTGCTGAAATGCACCGATCCCAATGCTCCTCTGCCCCCAATGATGCCCGGTCAGTTTGCACAGTTGCGTGTGGACGGAAGCAAGGAAACCTTCCTCCGTCGTCCCATCAGTATCAATTTCGTGGATACGAAACTCAACCAGATATGGTTCCTGGTACAGCTCGTTGGTGCCGGCAGCCGTGCCCTTGGCCGCCTGCGCGAAGGCGACACACTGAATGCCCTCCTGCCCCTGGGCAACGGCTTCTCCATGCCCGTAAGTGCCGAGAAGAAGCACCTGCTGGTGGGCGGTGGCGTGGGTACTGCACCGTTGCTCTACCTGGGTGCACAGATGAACCTGATGGGCATGCGTCCCACCTTCCTGCTGGGAGCACGCACCAAGGACATGCTCCTTCAGTTGGAGGACTTTGAGCGCGTGGGCGATGTCTACGTTACCACCGAGGACGGCAGTGCTGGCGAGAAGGGTTTCGTTACCCAGCACTCCATCCTGTTCAAGCAGCACTTCGACCGCATCTCCGTGTGCGGACCCTCGCCCATGATGAAGGCCGTGGCAAGGTTTGCACGTGCCAATTCCGTGCCTTGCGAGGTGTCCTTGGAGAACATGATGGCATGTGGCCTCGGAGCCTGCCTGTGCTGCGTGGAGAAGACCGTGAAGGGCAACGTGTGCGTATGCACCGAAGGTCCCGTATTTGACATTAACGAACTTACTTGGGAATAATTTGATAGAGGTATGGCAAATCTGAATACAAGCATAGGGGCTCTTCAGATGAAGAATCCCGTGATGACGGCCAGTGGCACCTTTGGCTACGGCATAGAATTTGAGGACGTGGTGGACCTCACCGCCATAGGTGGCATCATAGTGAAGGGCACCACCTTCCAGCCCCGCCAGGGCAACGACTATCCCCGTATGGCCGAGACACCAAGCGGCATGCTCAATTGTGTGGGCCTGCAGAACAAGGGCGTGCAGTACTTCTGCGAAACCATCTATCCCAAGATTCGCAAGATAGACACCGAGATGATAGTGAACGTGTCCGGTTCCTCGCCCGAGGACTATGCCCGTTGTGCCGAGTGCATAGACGCCCTGGAGGACATACATGCCATAGAGTTGAACATATCCTGCCCCAACGTGCACGACGGCGGCATGGCCTTCGGTGTGACCACCGAGGGAGCCTCCAGCGTGGTGCGTGCCGTGCGCAAGGCATACAACAAGACGCTCATTGTGAAACTCTCGCCCAACGTGACCGACATCGTCAGCATAGCCAAGGCCGTGGAGGCAGAGGGAGCCGACTCTGTGAGCCTTATCAACACCCTTATGGGCACCGCCATCGACATAGAGAAGCGCAAGCGTATGCTCTCCATCGGTACGGGCGGCCTCTCTGGTCCTTGCGTGAAGCCCGTAGCCCTGCGCATGGTGTATCAGGTGGCAAAGGCTGTGAACATCCCCGTGATAGGTCTTGGAGGCATCTCCAGTGCCACGGACGCCATAGAGTTCATCATGGCTGGTGCCAGCGCCATAGAGATTGGTACCGCCAACTTCCTTGACCCCGCCATCTCTGCCAAGGTGGCCCAGGGCATCAACGACTGGCTCGACGCCCACAACATCGCCTCCGTCCGCGACATCATCGGCGTGGCAGAGTAGGGGATGCACAGGCGCTCTAAAAGCACATACACACTTCGCAATCGTTATAACTTTTTTGCACAAAATATCCCCTTGGCTTTTCCCGTAAAGAAATGCCAAGGGGACTTTTCTATGCGTGTGTTTTTATTTTCGCGGTTGTCTCTTAGCCAACTGGTTGGAGTTGTACACGTTGTGCCAGATGCTGTAGAAACCGCCGGCAATGCAGCTCAGGGGATCCATGAACGAGTATCCGCACCAGATGGAGAAGATGGTGTTCTTCTGGCCAAGGCCTTGCGTGGCGCTGATAACCTCGTCCTCGGTGCATGTGCCAAGGTGCTTGCCCATCCATCTGCCCGAGGTGAACTGTATGAGGCATGCCAGCAGGCTTCCGCCGGCAATGGCCACCTGGGGCAGAAGTCCGTGACCGGCATTAAGGCTATGGTGCATGTTCTTCACGCTCACGGCAATAGCCATGGACAGGGCTATCATCCACAGGTAGAAGGCGGCATTGGGTATGCTGGTCAGTACCCTTGCAAGGGCAGGTGTAAGTCGGCGCATCAGTATGGCGCATACAAAGGGCAGGAACAGAAGAGGGAAAATCTTCAGCACTATCTTGGCGAATGTTGCCCAGAAGGTAATGTCGCTGTTCTGGTAAATCAGCGGTATCATGGCGGGGATGAGCAGCGATGCCATCAGGTTGGCCAGGATGATGTACATGGTCAGCGAACCCTGGTTGCCTCCCAGTTTGCCCGTGATAACCGCCGCCGCCGTGGCCGTGGGGCATATCATGCACAGGAGGAACCCTTCCATGCCCAGGCGCCATGTATACGACATGGGTATGCATGCCAGTGCCAGTGCTCCCAGCACCCAGAAACTTCCCTGCAGGGCCAGTCCTCCCATCTGCCATCGGCGCAGATGCAGGTCGGAGGGCTTCACTTTCAGGAAGGTGAGCAGAAGCATGAGGAAGAGCAGGGTGGGTTGCGCCACCTGCACCACATCGTTTGCCAGTGGCCGTGCCCCCTCCAGTGCGTCGATGCTGGCGAAAAGGAGATATGCGCTTGCACCGGTGAGCATACTCACCACCAGTCCCCAGCGCTTTAGAAAAAGAAATACCTCGTTCATCCTTGCATTTGCTTGATTTCTTCCAGTATTTTGTGGTTGAAGTGGCGGCGCTCGTTATCGTAGAACCATCCGTATTTGAAGAAATAGCGTACCATGCTTGTGGTGTGTGCAATGAACAGGCGCAGGCTTCGGTGCGAACCGCGGCTGAACTTGTGGTATATTGAAACCTGTGGGAAGAACAGGGTCTTGTATTTGCGGTGTATGCGTCGGGTGAGGTCAAAATCCTCGGCATACATGAAATATCTTTCGTCGAAAAGGCCAACGTCCTTCAAGGCACTCATGCGCAGGAACATGAAGCATCCCGACAGGCAGGGTACGTTCATTATGTGCTTGTATTCGGAGTGTGCCAGTTCGTAGCGCTTGTTGCGACGTGAAAACATCCACTCGGGCAGGAACATGCGGCAGAACATGTCCATAGGCGTGGGCAGAAGTTTTGCCAACGGCTGGATGTTGCCGTCCAGGAACAGCACCTTGGGCATAATCTGCCCAACGTCGTGATGCTCTTCCATGTACTTCCATATCGTGGGAATCACATCGGAGGAGAACCATATGTCGGGGTTCACCACCAGATGGTAGGTGCTGCCTTCCTCCATTGCCAGACGAATGGCACGGTTGTTGCCACGGCCATATCCAGTGTTGTCTTCGTGCAGATACTCTATCTGGAACCCTCGTTGTATGTGCTCGCGGATTTCCTTGTCGCGTTGCATGTACTGCTGGAGTTCCTCGCGAAGAGCAAACACCTCGTCGCTATGGTCTATTATCCACACCTTGCGTATGGGCGAGGCGACGATAGAGCGCAGGATGGCTTCTATGTCCAGAAGGTGGTCGTTGTATGTGACTATGCTTGCAGTTATCATGGTATCAGGAATTTAACCCCGTAGTAATGAAAAACTTGTTGGTGTTCTAAAAAAATAACGCCCGCCCTTTCACAAGGGTGGGCGCCATTTGATTTGGATTTGTTCTTCTAATCCTTTACTTTACCTTAGCTACGATAGCCTTGAAAGCCTCGGGGTTGTTTACAGCCAGGTCAGCGAGAACCTTACGGTTGATCTCGATACCTGCCTTGTGCAACAGGCCCATCAGCTGGCTGTAGCTGAGACCCTCCAGACGAGCTGCAGCGTTGATACGCTGGATCCAAAGAGCGCGGAAAGTGCGCTTCTTGTTGCGACGGTCGCGGAAAGCATAGGTAAGACCCTTCTCCCAAGTGTTCTTGGCAACGGTCCAAACATTCTTGCGGGCGCCAAAGTAACCTCTGGTCAGACCCAATATCTTCTTTCTCTTAGCACGTGATGCTACATGATTGACTGATCTTGGCATTTTCTTTTGTCTTTTTAGGGGTTAATGTTTAGCGCATGCACAACAGGTCGCGAACCTGCTTCATGTCTGATGTTACTACAAGACCTGTGTGAACCAAGTTACGCTTCTGCTTCTTGGTCTTTTTGGTCAGAATGTGGCTGTGGAAAGCGTGCTTGCGCTTTACCTTGCCGGTTCCGGTGAGTGTGAAACGCTTCTTAGCACCGGAATTGGTCTTTACTTTTGGCATTTTGTTAAATAATTAAATTGTTATTAATAATCGTGGCCGCGCATCCAAAAGACACGGCGCACAGATTTTCCTTTTTCTTTGAGGTCTTCTATACCTTATTTATATATATGGGGTGGGGAAGACCTCCCTTGTTGTCGTTTAGTCGTCGAAGTCCTCGCCTTCTACCTTAGGACCAGTGTATTCCTTGCGGGCTTTCTGCTGAGGCTGCTTCTTTACGATTGCCTCGGGGGCTTTCTCGTTTTCAAGTTCCTCGGCTGTCTTCATGGGCTTTGCCACAACCTTCTTGGGTGCGATGAACATTGTCATGCGCTTTCCTTCCAGAGTGGGCATTGACTCCACCTTGCCGTATTCTTCCAGATCCTGGGCAAAACGCAGGAGAAGAACTTCGCCCTGTTCCTTAAACAGGATTGAACGACCCTTGAAGAACACGTATGCCTTCACCTTGTCGCCATCTGACAGGAAACCCTTGGCGTGCTTCAGTTTGAACTCATAGTCGTGATCGTCTGTCTGAGGTCCGAAACGGATTTCCTTGACTTCAATCTTGACCTGCTTGGCCTTTACTTCCTTGGCATGCTTCTTCTGCAGGTAGATGAACTTGGAGAACTCGATGAGTCGGCACACGGGAGGTTCGGCATTGGGGCTTATTTCCACGAGGTCAACACCCATGTCCTCTGCCATCTGGCGGGCACGGCCAATTGATAGTACCTGGCTTTCAATGTTGTCGCCAACGATGCGCACTTCGGGAACTCTGATCTGTCCGTTTACGCGGTAGGTTACTTTGAGCTTGTTGTCCTTCTTCATTAACTATGTGTTTCGGGGTGCAAAGTTAGTAATTTTCTGTCATATTACGTACTTCTTCGTTGATTTTCTTTGCAAAATCCTCGAATTTCATACATCCTTGTTCGCCACCGCCCTGTCTGCGGAAACTTACGGTGCCTTCTGCCTGCTCCTTTTCACCTACGACCAGCAGGTAGGGAGTGTGTTTCAGCTCGTTATCGCGAATCTTGCGGCCGATCTTCTCCGAGCGGTCGTCGATGTAGCAGCGTACGTCCTGAGTGTCGAAATAGTCGCGCAACTTCTCGGCATACTCCTGGTACTTTTCGCTGACGGGCAGGATAGCCACCTGGTCGGGTACGAGCCAGAGGGGGAAGCGGCCTGCGGTGTGCTCGATGAGCACGGCGGTAAAGCGCTCCATAGAACCGAAGGGAGCACGGTGAATCATCACGGGGCGGTGCTTCTTGCCGTCCTCGCCGGTGTACTCGAGGTTGAAACGCTCGGGCAGGTTGTAGTCAACCTGGATGGTGCCCAGCTGCCAGCGTCTGCCCAGTGCATCCTTCACCATGAAGTCCAGCTTGGGACCGTAGAAGGCAGCTTCGCCCAGTTCGGTGGTGGTCTTCATGCCCTTCTCGGCACAAGCCTCGATGATGGCGCTCTCTGCGGCATTCCAAACCTCGTCCGAACCGATATACTTCTCGGTGTTTGAGGGGTCGCGCAATGAAATCTGTGCCTCGAAGTTGTCAAAGTCGAGAGCCTTGAAGATAATCTGTATGATTTCCATCACACGGATGAACTCCTGCTTCACCTGGTCGGGACGGCAGAAGATGTGCGCATCGTCCTGAGTAAATGAACGCACACGTGTGAGGCCGTGCAGCTCGCCGCTCTGCTCATAACGGTATACGGTACCGAACTCTGCACAACGGAAGGGTAGCTCCTTGTATGAACGGGGCTTGCAAGCGAAAATCTGGCAATGGTGGGGGCAGTTCATGGGCTTCAGCAGGTACTCCTCGCCCTCCTCGGGTGTCTGTATGGGCTGGAAACTGTCCTTGCCATAGTGATCCCAGTGGCCAGAAGTTACATACAGACCCTTGCCGCCGATATGGGGGCACATAACTTGCTCATAACCATAGCGGCGCTGAATCTTCTTCAGGAAGTCCTCCAGGCGCAGGCGCAGGGCAGTACCCTTGGGCAGCCAGATGGGCAGACCCTTGCCCACGAGGTCGGAGAACATGAACAGCTCCATTTCCTTGCCTATGCGGCGGTGGTCACGCTTCTTGGCCTCCTCCAGCAGCTGCAGGTGCTCGGTGAGCATCTTCTGCTTGGGGAATGAGATGGCATAGATACGTGTCATCTGGGGGCGCTTCTCGTCGCCACGCCAGTATGCCGAACTGGTGCTCAGCACCTTGAATGCCTTGATGGGCGCGGTGGAGAGCAGATGGGGGCCACGGCACAGGTCGGTAAACGCACCCTGTGTGTAGGTGGTGATATGGCCATCCTCCAGGTCTTCAATCAACTCGTTCTTGTATGTCTGGCCACGGTCGCCGAAGAACTTCAGGGCATCTGCCTTGCTTATGTCCTCGCGAACCAGCTGCTCCTTGCGCTGGGCCAGTTCCATGAACTTCTTCTCAATGTCGGCAAACACGGCCTCGCGGATAACCACGCCCTCGGCGGGCATGATGTCGTAGTAGAAACCGTTTTCAATTGCAGGACCTATGCCGAACTGAGTGCCGGGGTAGAGTTCCTGCAATGCCTCTGCCATCAGGTGGGCGCTGGTGTGCCAGAAGGCATGCTTGCCCTCCTTGTCGTCCCACTTGAAGAGCTGTATGCTTGCGTCCTCGTTGATGGGGCGGTTCAGTTCCACGGTTTCTCCGTTCACTCCGCATGCAAGCACATCCTGAGCCAGACGGCTGCTGATGCTTTCTGCAATCTGAAGACCGGTGACTCCTGCTTCGTACTGGCGCACAGAGCCATCGGGAAAAGTGATATTTATCATTTCGTAGTGTTGTGTTATTAAATATTCGGCTACAAAGATACAATTTTTTTCTTATAACATGCCTCGAGCGTAAAGATATGTTAATCAAAATCTAAATTATAATAAAAATGAGGCCTTAGTGTGCATTGTAAGGTTGGTTTTTCTTGATAAATCAAATAATAAGGTGTAAATTTGCATTGCAACGGGCATTGGAAGCCCGTGTGCGTGTTTCAAAAATTAAAGAAAAAGTACAATGGATAAACTTATAATATGTACACGAAGGGATGATTCCATCCCCCAGGTGTCGGAGGAGGAACTGATTGTCGTGAGCGAAAAGGAAATAGGCAAGTGCCGTGGTTGTCTTGCTTGCCGCCGAGTGAAGAAGTGCATCACCTACGAGGACGATGCACAGCGCTGCATCCCCATCGTTACCGCTGCATCGCATCTGGACATCTATCTTCAGTCCGAAGGCAATATCCAGCGCCTTCTGGATCGTGTTCTCTATGCACTGGATGGTACGGGCAAGACCTTCACCCTGCACATCGAGGACGCTAAGGAAGTGGAGTATCTCCGACGCCTGCTCCTGTGGTGCAAGTACACTGAGGTTCAGTAGTTTTTTAGCGCCTCGTAATGGATGCGTGCACGGCGCGACTTGAACAGTTTCCTGTCGTTAAAAATAGCATCTGTTGCCCAATATGCCAACTCTGCAGACACTATGCCTATGGCTGCTCCCACGAGCACGTCGCTGGCATAGTGTTTGTTGTTTAGTATGCGCAATACACCCGTGGCCGTAGCAACGGAATAGCCGGCAATGGGAATCCACACGCTCTTGTGCCCGTACTCATGCGCCAATAGGGTAGCGCCCATGAATGCCGTGGCGGTATGTCCGGACGGGAAACTTCCCCTCTCCCCATTGGGGCGTGTCCTGTCCACGGTGTACTTCATTCCATACACCATCGCTCCCATCATTGCCGTGGCCATGGCATCTGTTGCCAGCACCTGCCAGCGGCTGTTGCTGCGTCCCTTCACTCCGCTAAGGCTCATGGCCAGTTGTGTGGCCAAGGGTACGAACCTCAGGTAGTCGTCGGCACTTGTCCCAAAGTTGGGAATGCCCTCGCTTACTCTTCTGCTTATGGCATGGTCGGCAGGCATCATGGCAAAGCCTACGGCCGCCACAGGTACCGCCAGGCTGAGGGAGTGGTGCAGACGGTTCATGTTGAACTGCCTGCTGCTTATTTTCATGTCTACGGGCAGAGTCATCTGGGCGCGGCTGCCCCACATTATGCTCACAGAGTCCGATTGTGCTTTTACGTTGCCCATGCACAACAGGCAACAAAGTGTAACTATCATTGCTTTCATGCATGCAAAGTTATGGTTTTTGCAGTAAAAACGGTTGTTTTGCAAGAATTTTTAAACTTTTTTACCGAAATGCTTGCACGTTTCGGGAAAAAGCCATACCTTTGCATCGCTTTTGAAAGGAAAGCCGCCCACAACGGACGTCTGGAGAGATGGTAGAGTGGTCGATTACAGCAGTCTTGAAAACTGCCGCACTGAGAGGTGCCGGGGGTTCGAATCCCTCTCTCTCCGCTCACAAAGGTAACCTTCGGGTTACCTTTTTTCGTTATGTTCGGGGATGTCTCACCCCACGGCGGGGGGTCTTTCAGTCGCTTCGCTTTGTGAAAGCGTCCCTTCGGGCCGAGCGCGAATCCCTCTTGTTTTGCATCAACTTTTGTCACATTTTCTCTGTTAAGACGAGATGCTTCTATATTCAACCTCTCGCCCAGCACCGCATTCCTTCTTCTTCTGCCCATCTGCTGTAGTTTTGCCTTTATGGCATCGTAGGTTGACTTGTCAAAGGAGTCAAGCTTCTTCACCTGCACGCGCTCTGCCTCGGCAAGGGCATTTGATACCTCGGAGCCTTCGGGTGCTAATGCCTCCAAACCGAACAGACGTTTGATAGCGCTAACAATCTTACCCCACAGGCTTATCTCCTTTGTCTTCTAAAATAAGCCTCCTGACATACAATCACCAAAAATACAGACAAACCACCCTCTGAGAATCGTGTATTTGCGGCCAAAAGTTTTCTGTCGTACCAATATCCTGTTCTCAGAATGGGTAAAAATGGAAGACGCGAGGCTTCAATATGGCCCTCGGGAGGACTGCGACGAACCAGCGATAGCAGTGCGACGAACCAGCGGTAGCGATACGACAAACCGGCAGGCTGTATTTGAAATACAATACGATGAGTAAACAATGAAAATTGGTTGATTAGAGTTTTTTTTTATTATATATTGCGAAAATGTCCCTGACATACACGAAAAATGCCACAATGAGATGACATTTTCAGCACATTACATAGTAACTGATTCGGAAGACGAAACGACAAGACTTTCTAAAACAGAAGTTGGGGCACGAGTATTTTCTAACAAAATATCCTGACAATGTCGCCCACAGATGACACGGATGCGACGAGATTATCACAGATTTAGTTATATCAACGGATTAAACGAGATTGAACGGAAAGTCCGTCTTAGAGATTTTAAGGTGCGATGCACCATGGGACTATGTCCCTTGATTAGTTCTCTTTGGAAGAAAACAAACATGTTTGCTTTATTCCTAAGAAAACGAATCTTCCAAAATCTCTAATCCTCCGTATTCTCCGTGCTCTCGGGTTGATTAAACGGTGAGCGTGGAGCGGATGAGCGGTTAGTTTTCCGTTTTCAGATTTCCGTTCGTCAAGAGTCCACCCCCTCCGTCGCTTTGCTC
>ERZ808030.75-NODE-75-length-10602-cov-2.626318_pt1 | contig 10602 bp, 12 predicted proteins | sample MGYA00380186_ERZ808030 | MGnify/ENA primary metagenome ERZ808030 (study PRJEB31490, sample SAMN06133386) | cow dung metagenome | isolation source: M7 | host: cow | place: China: Chengdu | collected 2015-05 ...
CATACCGCAAAGCAACCCTTTAAAGAAATTTTTAGATTTAAGCTTTGATGAAAAGCCAAACAAAATAACTATACCTATAGGATAAATAATACTGAAAAGTTCTTCAATATAATCTATAACAAGCAAGTCCGGCAGAATGTCAAAAACTGCGGAGACCCCTTTCATAAGAAAATAAAACAAGAACGCTATAATCACTGAAGAAAAAACAGCGTAAGTATACGCCAATTTTCTTAATTTTTTTACTAGAAGCATAATATAAAATATATATTATTAATTTAATTATTAATATATTATTATTTATATAATATTAGCTAAGAACGCGCGTTTAGGTCTATATAGCACTAGAGTATTATTATATATTATATATATTAGGCAAGAACGCGCGACGCGCGATACAATAAAATTTTTAAATTTTAATTTGTATGAAAATGCGTGCGCACAATGTTATCACTTTAATAAAAATAATCCGCTAAATTTAATGAGGGCAATTAAAAATATGGAAAATGAAGTAAGATTAAATATTAAAATTACGGCAGATCTCCTAAATAGGGTAAAAGCAGCAGCAAAAGAAAAACAGCTTACGGTATCTGCTCTAACGAGATTGCTCTTAGTAAATTATGTGGAGCGAATAGAAAATGAACGAAAAAATTATGAGGTTAAAAAATAAATTAGTTGATCTCGGATACATTGATAATGAGTGGTTAGCTAAGTATCTAGAAATGCTCGAAGTAAATTTAAATACTCACAGAGACCGTAAGAGCACTCAAGCACATCACGCTATACCAGTAAACTCTTACTGGACATCTGATAAGCCCTACGATCGTAGAGTTGCTGAAAAACTTTCTAAGGCAGACGAAACTAACTTTGAAGTGCATCTGCTGTATAGAGACCATCTATTAATTCATAGTTATTTAACAATGTGCACCGATCTAGAAAGTGTACAACAACGTTATGAAGCTCAGGCTGATCTGCGAAAACGTAATAGTCAAATAGGTGCAGCGGCCACAAACAAGAAATTAAATAACAAAAGTACTGGGAAGTATAAAACTTCTGAACTAGCTTTTGTTCAACAATATTACTCAGCCGAAGAAGCTGAAGAAATTTTAAGTTTATAAATAAGGAGCTGTAATTTACATGATTTCGAATATAATACATAAGTCTGCTATTATTAAATGTCCTCATTGTGGTGCCGAATATCTTCCTGGTGAGATTTACATGCCAGGTTCTATTGTAGGACAGCCTGACGAAGTAGTCAAAGATTCATTAGGCAGAATTATTTATGAAGATTACTACTCTCAATCTAGAGAACCGGACTTAAATGAACAGTTTATTTGCGAATATTGTGAAAAACCCTTTGTTATTGAGGCAGTAGTTAGTTATAAGACCTCTGCAGAAGCACCTGAGAAGGATTTTTCAACTATGTATGTGTCATTACTTTCAGACTAAGCTTGTGCAGTACGTATCTTTTTTAGATTAATAAATTTCTTTTGCTAAATTAATTGTAGATTTAGCTTAAGGAGTTTAAAAATGTTTGGTTATATTTATAAAACAACAAACTTAGTTAATAATAAAATTTATGTCGGTCAACACAAGGCAGAATCTTTTGATAATTATTATAAAGGTAGCGGTCAGATGTTGACTAGAGCATTTAAAAAATATGGTAAAGCTAATTTTACCTGTGAAATTCTAGCTACTGCCGAAACAAAGGATGAACTAAATGATTTAGAAATTTATTGGATTGCCAAGCTCAATGCCAGAGACACTACAGTGGGGTATAATCTCACAGAAGGTGGCGAAGGCACTGCTGGATATATACATACAGAGGAAGCCAAGTTGAAAATAAGCTTGGCCAAGAAAGGTAAATCGCTTTCGCCAGAGCACTGCAAAGCAATAGGTTTGCGTTCACTTGGCCATAAAATGTCTGAGGAAGCTAAAGCAAAACTTCGTGCAGCTAACCTTGGCCGAAAAGCATCAGAAGAGACCAAACAAAAATTGAGAGATGCCCATAAACGAAATCCAAGAAATTTTGATGAAGAGTATCGGCGTAAGCTAAGAGAATCCCGTGCCGAGGCTATCACTTCTGGGAGATGGTCTATCTCTGAAGAGGGAATGGCACACCTGCGAGAGTCAGGTAGTCGCCCAAAATCTGACGAGCATCGTCAACATCTTTCGGAAGCTAGAATAGCTAGTGGCTGTTCTGCTGGGGCTAAAAATCCGCGTGCCAAAAAAATATACTGTGTTGAGACTGATACAGTATATAGTTGGGCAGGTGAAGCTGCAGAAATTCTTGGTTTGAGTGTTCATTCTATTCGACAGTGTCGTCAAGGTAAGTACGAGCATGTCCACGGGTATCATTTTAAAGATGTTTTAGATTAATTGTACGAAATTAGCCGAATTTACCGTTATTGTTTGCACTTTAGCGAAATTTGGCTTATTTTGCTTTATTATAACCGAAACCTGGAAAGTTACAGCTGTAACTCCGGTAATTTCGGTAATTTCAATTTACCTCTAGGAGGTTTTACTTATAGTATATATACAAGAAATATCACCCCCTTCCAAAATCTCAGGATTGTCTAGTATCCTAGTATCCTTTGACTATAATCAGTACATAGTAGATTCACTAAAAACCATTCCGACCTTTCATTATCATAAGAAGGATAAGATCTGGGAATTCCCGGTGGCTTATTTAGGGAGGCTATTAGATAATCTCACTTTCTTAGATGATATACAGCTTAAGCTTTTAGACACACCGGAATCCGGACAATTTCATTTTAATAGAAAATTCAATCTAGAGCCGCTTTCCGAAATTGAGAAAGTTTCGTTCAAGCTAAAACCTTTTGAGCATCAGCTAGAAGCCATTAATTTCGGTCTAGCTAATGAGAGTTGGCTTCTTCTCGATTCGATGGGTTTGGGTAAGTCTGCTACTATTATGTGGTTAGCCGAGACTCTAAAGAGAAGAGGATTGATTGATCACTGTTTCTTGATCTGCGGTGTTAATTCACTAAAGCAGAACTGGAAAAAGGAAATTGAAAAGTTTTCGACCGAGTCTGCAGTTGTTCTAGGAGAGTATACTACTAGAACCGGAAAGATCCGATATCGCTCTATGGAAAAGAGAGCAGAACAGCTCCGAAATCCGATCGAGGAGTTCTTCGTTATCACTAATTTAGAAAGTCTTCGAGATGATCGAATCATCGAAGCTTTTAAAAAGTCTAGTAATAAGTTTGGTATGATTGCTTTCGACGAAGCACATAAAGCGGCTACTAAATCTTCTCAGCAAGGAACTAACCTTCTTAAGCTAGATGCTCCTTTTAAGGTTGCCGCTACTGGTACGCTCATTACTAATAATCCTCTCTCTGCCTACGTTCCACTTTCTTGGACAGGCAACGAGCAGGCTACCCTGACTAACTATAAATCTCAGTACTGTAATTTCGGAGGTTTCAAAAATGCCCAGGTTATCGGCTTTAAGAATCTAGAAGTTCTCCAGGAAGAAATAAGTAATTGTTCTTTAAGAAGAACTCTGGATCAAGTGCGATCTGATATGCCTCCTAAAACAGTGACCATAGAAATGTTGGAGCCTGAAGAAGATCAGCGTAAGTTTTACGAAGCTATAAAAGAAGGAGTTAAAGAGGAAGCTGATAAGATTGAGCTTAAGTCTGCTAATCTCCTTGCATTAACCACCCGCTTGCGACAAGCGACTGCGTGTCCTAGTTTATTAACAACTCAGAATATAAGTTCATGTAAAGTAGACCGATGTGTCGAACTTATTGATGAGCTTACTTCTCAGGGAGAGAAAGTAGTTGTGCTATCAGTATTTAAAGAAACTCTGAATGAGCTTGCAGCGAAACTCGGACAATTTCGTTTTAGCATAAATACTGGTGATACTCCTGATGCCATAGTAGGTAATAACGTTACTAGATTTCAAGAAGATCCTGGTGAACAAGTATTTGCCGGAACTTGGGGTAAAGTCGGTACTGGCTGGACTTTAAATGCTGCTTCTTACTTAATCTGTTTAGATACTCCTTACACTGCGGCTATGTTCGATCAAGGCACTGACCGAGTTTGGCGTGTTAATAATGAACGTCCTGCTTTTATTACTGTACTCCTTTGTAAGGATACTATTGACGAGCGTGTCCAGGAAATCATTGAGCGTAAAAAAGAACTTGGAGAATACTTAGTAGATGGAGTTGAATTTAGTGGAGCTATCAATACCAAACTCGACGATGAACTCCGAGCAATTATTAGGGGCCTCTAAAGAAGCTCAGCAACTAGGGTTAGTTATTAGATATGACACTATAACTTATAGGGATCAGGAGATCACCTTTCTTTCTGATCCCTCAGGTGTTCAGTGTTTCGCTAAGTGGGGAGAAGAGCTTTTTGACCTAGGGTTAAACAATCCCTACTACAAAGACGAGATCTGTAAAGTTATAGATCGCAGACTTGACTTGATTACCGAATTCCGTAATTGTCCGGATTTCGTCGGTGCGAAATTAGAGTATTTTAGAAATGGTGACTATCGGGATATTAGACTATCTTATAAAGGCAGACTAATAAAGTGCTTCCTGGTGGTAGGGCCTGTAAACGAAACTTGGATAATTTCAGAATCTGAGAAAATTTTAATTAATTCAGGTTTATTAGAAAAAAATTAAATTCTGTGTATTATGCCAGTTTACAAATGGTAATTTTTGGGTTATAATATAATTATAATATATATGCTAAATTATTAGATTGAATTTAAATTATAGGAGGCATATTAAATGCTTGAGTATATTTATTTTGTAAAATGCCCTGGCTGCGAAGATGAGCATTTCGATTTCTTTAATGATGCTAGAGATTTCGCTATGAGCTTGTTAAGCAAGAAACCTATCATTACACAGATTGAAGTTGATAGAAATGACTTCGGCGAGTGTGTGAATTCTGCAGACCTCGGTACTGTCTGGTCCTGGGAAGATATGATGAAAGAAACTGATGCAGAGCCTGCTGTATCTGTTTTCACTAAGGCTGACCTGGAGTGTTGTGATGCTGAGCAGGACTCTGAATTTGCAACTCTTGACAACTCTCTTGATTTCGTTCCTGATAATCTCAGAAAGCCTGTTCCTGCTGATATGACTATTAAAGATTTAGTCGAAGCCATGGAAGAAAATGAAGATGAAGTTGAGTGTGTAGTTTGTGAAGAGCTTCATGACAAAGAAGATTGTCGTTATGACGAAAAGCACGGCTGGATTTGTGAAGACTGCGATGACGAAACTGTAGAATGCACTTGGTGTGAAGAACTCTATGACTATAGCGAATGCCGTAAAGAAGTAGACCTCGGTTGGCTCTGCGGTCATTGTGAGGCTGCCATCAAGTCTCGAGGTGAGAAACTTACCTTTGTAGAAGGTTCTTACTGGGATTTCTTGGATGAGAGCACTGAAGCGCCTGTGACCGAAGCATTTAATCCCAAAGAAACTGTTGATTTTGAATATGATGATCTAAAGGTAACTCTTCAGGGCGTTAAACGCGATGTAGACGATTGGGATACAGTAGACCTCGAGGTTGACTATACTTACTCTAAGGATAAAGAGGATGTAGCGGTAGATATCTGGGAGAACTTTATCACAGAAGCAGACGCGAAAGATGTTATAGGTGGCCTTGAAGCCTTAGAAGATGATACCGCTTGGAATAATTTTCTAGTTGCTCATTTTGATGACTTATTTGAGAAGTACTATGACAAACTTCTTGAGCTTTACCGCGATGCTGCGTGTGATAAATATGAGGAAACTCATGGCTTAGAAGATGTAACTGAGAGTCATCATCACTTTTTAGAAGAGCTTGAAGAAGCTGCGGACTATCGTAATCGTCTAGTAGATTGCCCTGAGTGTGGAGTTAACGAAAGCTTCGATCACGAAACAGGAATCTGCATTAATTGTGGATTTAATATCTAAATAAATATTGTATAATATAAGGTAGATGAGAGGACGTCTACCTTATATTAAATATAAAACTAAAAGGATGGTTTTACAAATGACAAAGAAAGTTAATGTTATTAATGAAAAGGCAGAACAGCTTAATTATGGTTTTTATTCCAGAGTTCTGAACAAGCCGTTTGATTCTCTTGTTGAGCTTAGAGAAGCTGAAGCACGTTATTTAGCTGAGATTAAAGCTAAAGAAGAAAAGGCTGCTGCTAAGAAGGCAGATGCACAGAAAGTAGAAGAGACTTTCAAGGCCCTTAATGCTGCACGTAAGGAGTATAAGGAAAAACTTACTCAGCTCACTAAGGAATACAGTGAGGAGCTTACTAAACTTAAGAAGGCTTTCGAACTTGGTAAGAAAGATCTCCAGGATACTCTTGCTGCCGCGGAAGATTCCTATTCTAAGGCACTTAAGGAATTCACTACTGCACATCCTGAAGGATATCACGTCACACTTCGTGATGGCGATTTCGAGACTACCATCAGTGGTGGACAGACCAAGAATGTAAAGAAGCCCGAGACAGATCTTCTGAATATTTTTGATCTGATTTTTAATCTGTAATTAAAATAATTTCATAAAAGAAAATTATAGATTTTATCGTATATTATAATATAGGATGTAAATCTTATTGATGTTTCTCCTTTCGCAAGAGAGCCTTTGACACGTCCTCCGTCAAGGCTCTCTATTTTATTTACAGAGGTATTTATGGAAGAAGATAAGAATCTAGTTTTAGATTTTATTGAAACTGCTGAGATGGGTGAACATAGCCAGTTTCAATTTATACGAAGCAGAGAAGAATACAAATTAATATGTGCTATGAGGCGTGGCCTTAAGGTGCTTGTTCGCGGTTTAGAGAAGAGTGCTAGTAATTTATTTAAACAATATTATTCAGATATAGTAAATAACAATACTGACGTGAATAAGCTTATTGCATACTGCCTTTGTCAAAATACCCTAGAGTTTTATAAAGAAGAACTTAGGATAGCTTTTGATATGATGGAAGAGTATGAATGCTATCTACTCTATGGAAGCCCTTTAGATTTTATTTTTAATCTATATCGCCCCGAAGAAAAACTTCGGGATTATCGGGAGTGATTAATATGGAACATTCTTTAGCTTCATTATTTCACACTTACACGGAATTAGCTAACCCGCCTATTTTAGAATTACTCGATATTAATAATAAGCCAGTTGGTGCTCTCTATATGTCTCAATTAAAGTATAAGCAGTTTATGATCACTGAAACTAATAATTCTGAGAAGTACTATTTATATATAGACGGCATTGGAATTTATTTTTCCTTTTTTCAGAAGATTAGTTTATAAAATATTGTATAATATAATACGTAGATATTTCGGGTATGAGCCGATAGAAAAGGCAGGTGGAGTGAGGTCTACCGCCTTTTCTTCATCTATAATACAGCTAAATTAAATACCGGCAGTTCTCTCTGTACGGTACTAAATTACATAAGAAAGGTGCTTTGCTTATGCAGAAAGTAATTAAGCGAGATGGTCGTGAAGTCGACTTTGATAAGACTAAAGTTATCTCGAGTATTGACAAAGCATTCAAGGCTTTAGGTCAAACAGATGACTCAAACATTGCTGAGAAGATTGCAGATTCTTTGGAGGCGATGGATAAAACACTAGATGTAGATGAAATTTTAAATATCATCGAAGCAAAGCTAATGGCGAGCAAACATAAGGATGTAGCTAAGGAATACATTAATTATCGTTACTTGCATAAGATGGCGAGAAGCCAGTATCATGAACTGATGACTGCTGTTGCCGAAAAACTTACAGCTAAAAACGTTCAGAATCAGAACGCTAACGTTGACGAAGCTTCTTTCGGTGGAAGAATTGGTGAAGCGAGCGATATTGTCACTAAGCAGTATGCTCTCGAATATCTTGTATCCCCGATGGCGAAAGCAAATCATCTTAACAATGAAATCTATATTCATGATCTGAGTGCTTACGCTACTGGAAGCCACAACTGTTTGAGTATCCCATTCGATGATCTACTTAAGAATGGCTTTAATACTAGACAGACTGACGTTCGTCCAGCGCAGAGTATCAATACTGCTTTCCAGCTAGTTGCGGTAATCTTCCAGCTGCAGAGTTTACAGCAGTTTGGCGGTGTTTCTGCTACTCACTTAGATTGGACAATGGTACCTTACGTTAGAAAGAGCTTCTATAAGCATTACAAGAATATTTGTGATGTGCTTCCTTTTGTAAAGGATAAGCTTGAGATTTCTAACCCAGAAGAAGTATCTATTGAGGATACCCTTTATAGTGGTCGTAACTTTTTCAATTTCGTAAAAAAGTATATTTCCACTAAAGCCCTTAAAGCTACTAAGAAAGAACTTAAGCAGGCAGTAGAAGGTATGTATCATAACCTTAATACTCTCCAATCTAGAAGTGGTAATCAGCTTCCTTTCACGTCTATTAACTACGGAACTTGCACTAGCGCTGAAGGTCGTATGGTTATTAAGGCTCTTCTTGAGGGGTCCCTTAAGGGAGTAGGAAAACTTCGTAAGACTTCGATCTTCCCTTGTGGAATCTTTCAGTGTATGAAGGGAGTAAACAGAGCTCCTGGTGATCCTAACTATGATTTATTTAAGCTTGCTCTTAAGTCTACAAGTAAGAGACTTTACCCTAACTATTGCAATGTCGACTGGAGCGGTAATGCTGGTTATGATCGGGAGGATCCGAGAACGTATTTTTCAACGATGGGTAAGCGTAAACTACAGCTCATCTAAAATCTTTTGAACCTCGCTCGAGGGTGTGCTCACATTGTGAGTGCTAACGGTTAGGTCCTTGAAACAGGATGAGACCGTGCTAAGTTTAAATGAAATCAAATAAGTAATCGTTCGACAACCCTAAAAATTATTTGCTAAATTAAGGGTGAGGAGCTGATTACAAATGAAAAAACAGAAAGTAGGTTATATTTACAAAATAACTTGTCTAACCAATAATAAAGTATATATTGGCCAAACAATTCGAACGATTGAAGATCGCTGGATAAAACATCAACGAGAATCAATTGGTGGTAAGTATCAGCTAGATACCAAGTTTGCTCGCGCGCTAAGAAAATATGGTGTAGACAATTTCTTAGTTGAACTTCAAGAACAGCTTACTGACTGCACAGTTAGAGACTTAACTGCTCGTGAACATTACTGGGTTCATTATTATAATTCCATTGAAGAAGGTTATAATGCCCAAGATCCTTTAGTGTGTCATGGTGGTAATACTTATGCAGGTAAGACTGAAGCTGAGCTAGATGAGATTAAAGAAAAGATTAGACAAACTAAGTTAGGTGGAAAAAATCCACAGGCACGTGCGATTAAGTGTTTAAACATCGAAACAAATGAAGTGATGCATTTTGCAGCGGCTGAAGATGCTAGAAGATATTTTAATGATAATATCTTAGAAAACACTCATCACCAATTCATTTCAAGACGGTGCCGACAAGAAACAAAATCACCTTATCTTGGTAAATATAAGTTCGCCTACGAAGAAAACGATTTTATTTAAAAAAGTGTATCGACTATCCCTGATGAATGTAAGGGAGTAGGGCCTGAGATAAGCACAGGCTCGAAGCGGAAGACTACTAGAAATAGTAGAAGATATAGTCAGGGCCGCTGGTAACAGCGGGTTAAATGTGTAGAACTGCAAATGGATGGGATGTCAATGGATTTGGTCAGCTAAAGGATGGCAGAGGCAACATCTGTCCTGTAACTATCATTATGCCTACTCTCGCTATGCAGGCTAAAGAGAGATACGATAGAATTCAAGCAGGTAAAGAGCAAGAGCCTGCCGGTGCAGAAGGATTTAGTGCCGCTGACTACTTCCTTATCCTTCTGGATAAGAAGATTCATGAAGCAAAGGATATGCTGATCGAAAGATTTGAGTGGATTGCTTCCCAGAGTTCTGATGGTGCTAAGTTTATGTACGAGAATGGGGTAATGGCTGGTTATAATCCTGAGGAAGGTATCAGATCCGCTCTCAGACACGGTACTCTCGCTATCGGTCAGCTTGGTCTAGCAGAAACTCTTCAGATTCTTATCGGAGCTGATCACACTACTGAAGAAGGTATGAACCTTGCTGTGCTGATCGAGCAGTTGTTCAAAGATAGATGTGCCGAGTTTAAGAAAGAGTACTCCCTGAACTTCGGTGTGTATTATACACCCGCAGAAAACCTCTGTAAGACCGCTATGATTAAGTTTAAGAATACTTATGGCGAAATTGCGAAAGTTTCAGATAAGGAGTATTTCACTAATTCTATTCATGTGCCTGTTTATCATCAGGTAGACGCGTTTACTAAGATTGATATTGAAAGTCAGCTTACTGGTTTTTCTTCTGCAGGTTGTATCACTTATGTAGAACTTGATGGCGACTGTCTCCATAATGTAGACGCAATTGAGGAAATTGTAAACTATGCTATGGATAAGGATATTCCATACTTTGCTATCAACGTTCCCAATGACCTTTGTTTAGACTGCGGATTCACCGGTGAGTTTAATAACCACTGCCCGACTTGCGGTAGTGAGAATATCCAGCAGCTTAGACGTGTGACCGGATACTTGACAGGAAATTATAAGACTGCTTTCAATTCAGGTAAGATCGCTGAAACAGAAGACAGAGTAAAACATACGGG
>ERZ808030.76-NODE-76-length-10372-cov-1.755318_pt1 | contig 10372 bp, 8 predicted proteins | sample MGYA00380186_ERZ808030 | MGnify/ENA primary metagenome ERZ808030 (study PRJEB31490, sample SAMN06133386) | cow dung metagenome | isolation source: M7 | host: cow | place: China: Chengdu | collected 2015-05 ...
CCTGACTGGAGCCAATATACAGTAGCAAAAGGGATTACCTCTTTATCCCCATTGTTCTTCAGGTTATAAACCACACCCTGAACAGTGTGCGATTTTGGAGCAATTTGAGCAGCCAACTCCAGAACTGCTGCAAATGCAATTAAAAATATTGTAAAGATTCTTTTCATTTTCATGTATTTGGTGATTAGTAACATTTGGAAACTTATTGAAGAAACCAGACGCTACAACCTCCATACTGAAAGATACGACTGACAATGTCGCAAAAATATTGACGGGCTGAACCCCTCTTCGGAAGAGTATGAAGGGGCCAGTTCAAATGACTCAAAATGGGGGTAACTGAAATAGGTCACCAGCCCCGATGAGAGGGCAGAGAACAAAGTATTGTGGTCCGGACTCGTCTGCTCCGATGTAAGAACCAGAACCTCTGTGCTGCAACACCCATCCTGATGATGCTCATCACAGTGATGGTGTCCGTCACAATGGTGAAACTCCCCTTTTGAAATAGGAATATGTGTATGGAGACTCTCACACGAAGGATTTCCTATCAGGACCGAGATCTGTATACTCTCTTCACATGAACAGGTATGGATGGAGAATCCTATATATGATAGTAGGTAAACCGCTATCAACAGAATTGATGCAGCTGATGTGTACAGATTTATATTACCATTCTTCCCCATAATAATTTGACAAAGGTACAATTTTTACATACTTTTGCAAAAACAATATAACCATCTGCGGTATTTTTGAAATCTTCTTTTATTATTTCTAAAATATCTGTAGAATTTATTCTTTCATGGGATTGAAATTCTTTACAATCCCCACCTTCCTTCTGTAAAACTCGGCCATATCATCGATGACAACTATCAAGTATGGTCAGTTGGTCAGATGGTCAGTTATTTCTACGCCTACTATTACTGCCAATTCTGACTTGAACAGAATTTTTAATTATATATATAATATACATTATATATATAATTAAAGTTATTATTTAACATTTGATAACAAAAAGATAGGGTGGTGTTTTTTAACTGACCAACTGACCATCTGACCAACCGGCAATGGTGAGTGGTTGGTCAGTTGGTCGGATGGTCAGTTATTTTTCACCCCCTATATAAGTGGATTCTATTTCTTCTTCATCTGCACCTTCGTGCTCAATTCATACTCACCCTCGTACCAATCACCGCCTTTCTTAATCTGTTTAGAATCCAAATCCTTGATAGACATATCTACGGATCTGAACTCGCCGCCATTGGCTTCACCATCCACATCATCGAAGACGACTCTCTGTTGATAGATTCCTCCTGATTGAATTTTAGCACTTTGGAAGGCGCCTTGAGCATCTGTATAAACAGTATCCCCTTCGTGATTATACGTATGCTTATCATCACCGTCTTTATTATAAAGATATTTATCCTTCACAATCACCCGAATGCCCGACAAAGGCTTTCCCGCTTCGTCCGTTACTTCACCTATCACTCGATAGTCTACCAACGGTGAGCCATATTCTTCAGCTCCATTCCAAGCGTTCTCACACCCAGCAAAGCCAAGCATCGCCAATACTCCCGACAACAATGTCCTAACTGAAAATATTCTCTTCTTCATATATCTTATGATTTTAAACGTTTCAAATGACAAAAATACAACTCTCCATTGGCATCCCGAAGATGCATCCCGTTTCCCCGGCAATAGCGGAAATACTTGCAATCGGCACAATCGCCTTTCCGCATCCATTCCCTATCCCGATACGGCTGATAACGGCTTTCCCACACCTCCATGAAATCGTCTTGATAGATGTTTCCTTGGTGGAAATCCGAACGGATGCTGGAACAAGCCGAAATGGAACCGTCTATCAATACGGAACCTACCGTTACCCCTGCTTGACAAGCAAAGAAATGATCCCTCACCTCGCCTTCGTAATTGCCCAAGAATCCTTCGCAACCATAATCCAAGCGGATACGGCCTTCCTTTCTCGTCTTGCGGATGAACTCCATGACTTGACGGAACTCGGCATTGGACAATTGCAATTCCTCGTCGTGCGATGCACGCCCCATCGGGACAATGGTGAACACTCGCCAACGCTTCACACCTAGTTTGATGAGAAACTCCTTCATTTCTTCCAAGCGGAGCAAACTATGCTTGTTCACACAAGTCACCACATCGAATACCAAATCCGGTGTTTCCACCATCATGCGAATGGCATCTACGGCCCTATCGAAGCTATGCGGATTTCCTCGCATCCAATTGTGGTCGGTTGCAAAGCCATCCAGGCTGACGGTAGCCGAATGTAATCCCGAAGCCATCAGCGCATCCAGTCGTTCGCGAGTCATGAACAAGCCATTGGTCACCATTCCCCAAGGGAAACCCCGACGATAGATTTCACGCCCACATTCTTCCAAATCCTTTCGCATCAACGGTTCTCCTCCAGTTACGACAACCATCACCCGATGAGGATCGGTTTTCTTCGCCACACTATCCAATACCCGCAAGAAGTCTTCCAAAGGCATATCCTTCGTGCCTGCGGTTTTCTTGCAATCGCTTCCACAATGCCGGCAATTGAGATTGCATCGCAAGGTGCATTCCCAAAAGAGCTGGCGCAACGGATGTTCCTTGATTTGTTGCTTTTCCAGATAACGGGTTATTTCCAAGGCCAGTTTACGGCGGATACTCAGAGGGGTTACTTTCATAAATTTTAGTGTCTTTTGTCTTATAAATGCTGAATTCGAGCAAATATTGCATCAAAGATAATATTTTTTTTCCATTCCTCTTTCATCTCATTTTTTTTTCCTATCTTTGTATCTGTCTTGTGTCCGCAACCTCCGATGGCGAGGAAACGGATGAAAAGGGAATCAGGTGAAAGTCCTGAACAGTCCCGTTGCTGTGAGCCTCATCTGTATAGATTGAGTTTACTTCATTCTCCAGCCACTGCCTATGGATATACCAGGTGGGAAGGCAAAGTAAACAGAGGTAAGTCAGAAGACCTGCAAGACAGAAGTCATGCTTCATGCTTTCGAGGAAAGAGTGTGGAGAACGTGCATAGTATTACAAATAGTTTCATGAATGAAGAAGATTACAAATCATGCCCTTCGTATATGGGTATGGATGTTATGGGTATTCTGTCTGCTGCCGTCATCGGTGTATGCTCAGGTAGCGAAGGATAGTATTCACGGAGACGTACAACACCTCGATGCCGTAACCGTGACAGCCAGACGTATGCCTGCCAAAATCTCGTCGGCCACCTCCGTACAGGTGTTCCGCAAGGAAGACTTGAAGAATTTGGGATTGCAGAACATGGGCGATGCGGTGAAACGCTTTGCCGGTACCAATGTGCGCGACTATGGTGGTATAGGTGGTATCAAGACCGTATCGGTGAGAAACCTCGGAGCGGCACATACGGCAGTCAGTTACGACGGAGTGGCTATCAGCAATACGCAAGCCGGACAGATAGACATCGGCCGATTCTCGCTCGACAATGTGTCTACGCTCTCATTGGCCATCGGACACGATGACAATATGCTTCAATCTGCCCGACTCTTTGCATCGGCAGGAGTCTTAAACATCGAAACAGAAAAGCCGACATTCAAGGACGGACAGAAGAGATTCACACAGATTCAGATGCGAGGAGGTTCCTTCGGCTACTTCACTCCTTCCCTCCGCCATTGGCAAGCCTTGGGAGAACGTACCCGCTTGTCGGTAGATGCCAACTACCAACGGGCCGACGGGGAGTATCCTTTCGAACTGAAGAACGGCCAACTCATCACCGAAGAAAAGCGTATCAACACCGATATCGAATCGATTCAAGGAGAAGCCAACCTTTTCCATACCTTCCAAGACGAGAGCGAGTTGAATGTGAAAACGTATTATTTCCACTCGCAAAGAGGCTTGCCGGGAGCAGTGATTCTCTACAACAAGGAATCGGATGAGCGACTTTGGGACGATAATTTCTTTGCCCAAGCCCGCTATAAGAAGGTATTCAACCCCAAATGGACACTCCAGGCACAAGGAAAGTACAATTACTCTTGGAATAAATACGAAGACACGGGTGCTGAGTATGTAGGTGGCAAACAGACAGATACCAACCGTCAGAAGGAGTATTACCTCTCGGCATCGGTACTCTATCAGCCAGCGAAGGGATGGAGCCTCTCGCTCTCGCAAGACGGATTCATCAACAAGCTTCACACCAATGGCACGAACTCACCGGAGCCTACCCGCTATTCATCGCTTACGGCCTTGAATATCCGCTATCAGCAGAACCGATGGAAGGTATCGGGCACCTTGGTAGGTACTTACATCACCGAGGAAGTGAAAGCCGGAAACACACCGGAGGACAGAAAGCGCCTCTCGCCTACCCTCTCGGCTTCTTGGCAACCTTGGGAAGGGGAACAGCTCTTCTTGCGTGCCATGTACAAGAATACCTTCCGTGTGCCTACGTTCAGCGACTTGTATTATTTGCGTGTAGGAAACACCAATCTTCGTCCTGAAAAGGCAAAGGAATACACCCTAGGCGTGACATGGAGTGGTACTCCTTTCGACTTCACGGATTTCGTATCGCTCACCGTAGACGGGTATTACAACAAGGTGGAAGACAAGATTATCGCTTTCCCAAGCACCTATGTGTGGAAGATGCAGAACTACGGAGAGGTAGACATTACGGGCATTGATGTAACGCTCGCTACGGCTATCCCTCTTGCAAAGAAGATAAGCATGAACCTCAGCGGAAACTACTCTTGGCAGAAGGCCATCGATGTGACCAATCCCGATGCGAAGAATTACAAGCATCAGTTGCCTTATACCCCTGAGCACAATGGCAATGTATCGGCTACCTTCGAGATGCCATGGGTGAATGTGGGATATACCGTAACCATGGTAGGCAAACGATACTATTTGGCGCAAAACATCCCTGCCAACGAAATAGAGGGATACAACGAGCATACCGCTACCCTTTGGCGTGAATTCAAGTTCAAGAAATGCGGTTTGCGCCTCCAAGCAGAGGTCATCAACTTGACAGACGCTCAATACGATGTCATCAAGTATTACCCGATGCCTGGACGCTCGTGGAGAATTACAGGAATAATCAACTTTTAAAAACTATAAAGACATGAAAACAAGAAGTTTCTTAATGACAACACTTTGCGCCTTGATGATGGGTGCTGGATTTGCTAGCTGTGCAGATGAATTTGATGAATGGGAACAACCAGATCCAGATCCATTGGCAAAAAATCTGACATACATTTTAAACGAAGGTCTTTGGGGAGCCAACAATGCCAGTATTTCTTCTTTTTTTGAAATAGATGGAACCCCTAATGTAACGGCCAATTATTATGAAGTCATCAATGGTCAGAAAATGGGTGACCTTGCCAATGCCATGATAGAAGAAGATGATAACATCTATGTAGTATTGAATGGCTCCAAATATGTAGCTAAACTCGACATGACCACCAAAGAACAAGCTCGCTATACCTTCCCAGAAGGTGAAGGAGAACCTCGCTGCATCGATGTGGAGGATGATTACGCATACGTTACCCAATACGGTGGACAAGTAAGCAAGTTCAACATCAAAGACATGACCTTGGCAGGTACTTTTAAAGGAGGTGATAATCTGGAAGGCATCATTGAAAAAGATGGTAAACTTTATGTAGTTAATGCCTGGAAGATAGACGGTTCCAACAACTATAGCTACAACAAGGAAATTCTGGTCATCGATGCGAAAACCATGACTCAAACAGGTACAATCTCCTTTGTAGACAATCCAGAGAACATGTACGAAATCGACAATCAGATTTATGCTATCTCAAGAGGAGACTATAGAAATATACCAGCAGCCCTTCAAGTCATCGATACTCAGACAGGTACTTCAAAGGTCATCATCAACGATGTAGAGAAAATTACCAAAGGCCACAATGGATACATCTATGGTATATGCTCTACTTACGATGCCATGTGGCAACTTTCCAATTCATTCTTCATCTATAATCCAAAAGGCAATGAAGTGAGCGAAACCTCTTTCTTGAAGGATGCACCAGCGACATTTAGTTCTTCTGCTATCTATTTACTGGAAGTGGACGAAGAAAACGGTTACATCTACGTAGGTATTAGTGACTACACCACCAATGGTACTATCTATCAGTTCGACCAAACAGGTAAGTTGATTCGCCAATTCGACTCAGGTGGTATCAATCCTAGTGCAATGATTTTTATTGATTAATCATGAAGAAATTTATACTATCTGCACACATAGTAATAATCGTCTTGCTTCTCTCTGCATGTGGTGGGGGAAGCAAGACTTCTTCGGCTATCCACGGAGAGATAATCCCACTGAAATATGCTGAGAACCTGAAGCTGATAAAAGGCGAAGGATATACCGAAGCACGCTTGCGTAATCCTTGGGATACCACAAGCATCCTCCGTACCTACATTCTAGTAGATAAGGACAAGGAAGTACCCGACCATCTGCCTGAAGGTACCATCGTGCGTACGCCTTTGAGCAAAGCCTTGGTATATACCGCCACGCATTGCAACCTCATCCATGAACTAGGTGCGGTAAAAAGCATCGGAGGGATTTGTGAAATCCAATACATCAAAGTACCCGAAATTGTGGAAGGATGCAAGAATGGTACCATTGTGAATGCCGGAGAAGGAACGAATCCCGACATCGAGAAAATCATCGACCTTCATCCCGATGCCTTGTTGCTCTCGCCATACGAAAACAGCGGTGGTCATGGACAAGTGGAAAAGTTGAAAATCCCTATCATCGAGTGTGCCGACTACATGGAAACTTCTGCCCTTGGAAGTGCCGAATGGATTCGTTTCTATGGTTTGCTCTTCGGACGGGAAGCCTTGGCAGACAGCATCTTTGCGGAAGTGGAGAAGAATTACAATGAATGGAAAGCCCTTGCTACCGCCCAACCGGTGAAACCTCGCTTGATGTGCGAAGTGAAAAGCGGATCGGCATGGTATGTATCGGGAGGTCGTAGCACGACAGGCAAGCTCTATGCCGATGCCGGTGCCGATTATGTATTCTCCTCCTACACCAATGCCGGTGGTGTACCTCTAAGCTTTGAAACCGTATTCGACAAGGCACAAGATGCCGATGTATGGCTCATGAAGTACAATCATCCGACAGACAAGACTTACCAAAGCCTCCAAGAAGACTATGCGCCTTATGCCAACTTCAAGGCTTTCAAGGATAAAAACATCTATTATTGCAATACGGCTTATCGACCTTATTACGAAGATTTCCCTTTCCATCCCGACCGTGTCTTGAAGGATTTGATAAAAATCTTCCATCCAAGCCTCTTGCCGGAGTATGAATTGAAATATTTTAGTAAATTAGCGGAATGAACAATAAAGGCATCACATACGGCATCATTCTGACTGCCCTCATACTCCTGTTGGCAGCTTGCAATCTCTTCTTCGGCTCGGTAGATATCCCTGCCGAAGCCATTATCAGTTCCCTTTTCGGAGGTGAAGTAGAAAAAGCCAGTTGGAGTTTCATCGTATGGGAATCCCGTATCCCTCAAACGCTGACAGCCCTACTATGTGGTGCAGCCTTGGCAGGATCGGGCTTGATGCTGCAAACCGCTTTTAATAATCCATTGGCAGGGCCTTCTATCCTTGGTATCAACTCGGGTGCCAGCCTCGGTGTGGCCATGGTCATGCTTTTGGGAGGAGGAACCATTGCTACGGCAGGTGTTACCTTATCCAGTTTCTTTTCGATTATATTGGGAGCCTTCATCGGTTCAATGGCGGTAATGGGATTGATCTTGTTTTTCTCTACCCTCATCAAGAGTAACATCATGCTATTGATTACGGGGATGATGATTGGGTATATCACCTCATCGGCTATCTCCTTGCTCAATTTCTTTGCTACCGCCGAAGGAGTACACTCCTACATGATTTGGGGGATGGGTAATTTCAGTGGCGTATCGCTCGAACAGATGCCTTATTTTGCCAGTATAACGTTGGCAGGGTTGCTCCTTGCCATTCTTCTGATAAAGCCTCTCAATGCCTTGCTTTTGGGCAATCGGTATGCCGAAAATTTGGGTGTGAACATCAAGCGTACACGCAATTTGCTCTTGATTGCTACGGGGATTCTAACTGCGGTAACGACGGCATTTTGTGGCCCTGTATCGTTCATCGGATTGGCCGTACCTCACATCGCCCGTTTGCTTTTGGGTACTTCGAATCATAATTCTTTGCTTCCTGTCACCTTATTGTCGGGAAGTGTGGTCGCCTTGCTTTGCAACCTCATTTGCATCTTGCCGGGCGAATCGGGCATCATCCCATTGAATGCCGTAACTCCGGTATTGGGAGCACCCGTCATCATTTATGTCATCATTAACCAACGTCGCATCCAATACTTCAACTGATGGAAAAGAAAGTCGTTATTCAAGGAAAAGACCTCAGCATCGGGTATCGCACCGGGAAGAAGGAAAAAATCGTGCATCAACACCTCAACTTCCAACTTCATAGCGGTGAGTTGACTTGCTTATTGGGTGCCAATGGAGCAGGTAAATCGACCTTATTGCGTACCTTATCGGCTTCCCAACCTTCCTTAAGCGGTGAATTGCGAATACTCGACAAACTTGTATCGGAGTACACCGAAAAAGAACGCTCACGCACCATTGGCGTAGTGCTTACGGACAAGACTTTTACCGGAGGATTGAGCGTATATGAACTCGTGGCTTTGGGAAGACAACCTCATACGGGCTTCTTCGGTCGTCTGCAAAAGGAAGACAAGCGCATCATCGAAGAGGCCATGGAGCAAGTGGGCATCGCTCACAAAGCAAGAAATTACACCGCTGAGTTATCCGACGGTGAACGTCAGAAAGTAATGATTGCCAAGGCATTGGTACAAGAATGTCCCTTGATTTTATTGGATGAGCCAACCGCCTTCCTCGATGTGGTAAGCCGTATTGAAATCATGCATCTGCTTCATCGCCTCGCCATCGAACAAGACAAAGCCATTCTTCTTTCTACCCACGACATCGAACAAGCCTTGGTATTGTCCGACAAACTTTGGTTGCTCACCAAAGGAGAAGGTTTGCAATGTGGGGTGACCGAAGATTTGATTCTAAGTCATCGCATGGATAGCCTCTTCCCGCACAAGGACATCCGTTTCGATTATGATCATGGCGTGTATTATCCAACGGTAGAAGGATACCAAAAGGTATGTGTATCGTGCGAAGACAAGACTTTACTTCATTGGACGATGAATGCTTTGAATAGACATGGATATCAATGTGTAAGCACTCCGAATGCTGAAATTCCTTGTTTGAAAGTTCTCTCAAGTACGGAACTTCAATGGACAGAAAAAGGCATTACCAGTAGTCACACATCCTTCGAAAGTCTGCTTTCCTTAATCATTAGTAGGGATTAATCGCTTCAAACATCCGCATTCAAATACCGATTTTTGGGTATGGACGAGTAAGTTTTTTTAACCGACCTTTGCACTCTCAAAAATAACAGAGAGTTGCAATGAAGAAAAGAAAACTATGCGTAACCGCAGCTTTATCCCTATTACTCAGTGGAATAACATCTCTTCCACTCCACGCACAAAGCCACGAAAAGGGAAGTATCAGCGGTAAAATCCATGAGTTAGATGAAAAAGAGAAGCGTATCCCTTTGGGGTATGCTACCCTTTACTTTCCTGACTATGGTATCGGGACAACCAGTGATGAAAACGGACGATTCAGCATGCCTAATGTCCCTATGGGAAAAGCCCGTGTACAAGTGATGTATGTAGGGAAAGTAACCATTGACACCTTGGTGAATATTAACCGTGATTTGACTTTGGATTTCACCCTTCAAAGCGAGAATTTCAATTTGAAGGAAGTAACTGTTACCGCTACCCAAAATCGTGCGGGACGCTCAACGGCATCGAATATTTCCCGTCAAGCGATGGATCACTTGCAAGCCACCAGCCTCAACGATCTCTTGTCTTTGATGCCGGGAGGTATATCGCAAAACTCAGCTTTGAATAGTTCCCAACAAATCAATATCCGTCAGATAGCGAGCAATAGTAGTCATGAAGAAGCCTTGAATGCGCTAGGTACAGCGATTATCCGTGACGGAGCACCTATTTCAAACAACTCGAATCTCTCTGCCATGAATCCTACCGTATCGGGAGGAGCCAGTGCCATGAGTGGAGGTGCATCGCCTTCGGGAGGAGTGGACGTACGAAGCATCTCGACAGAAAACATCGAATCGGTAGAAATCATCCGTGGGATTCCTTCGGTGGAATATGGTGATTTGACTTCGGGTGCCGTCATTGTTCATACCAAAGCCGGTCGTGAACCTCTTCGAGTAAAAGCAAAAGCCAATCCGAATGTCTATCAAATATCGATGGGTACGGGCTATGAATTAGGCAAGG
>ERZ808030.77-NODE-77-length-10364-cov-2.251871_pt1 | contig 10364 bp, 7 predicted proteins | sample MGYA00380186_ERZ808030 | MGnify/ENA primary metagenome ERZ808030 (study PRJEB31490, sample SAMN06133386) | cow dung metagenome | isolation source: M7 | host: cow | place: China: Chengdu | collected 2015-05 ...
GGTGGGATGTGGCGCAGCAGGTGCCATTAGCGGTATTTTTAAGGCTCCTATTACGGGGGTTGCCTTTACGCTAGAGGTATTGATGCTGGATATGACCTTTTATTCGGTGGTTCCTTTGCTTATCTCATCGGTAACGGCAACTGCTGTTTCGTACTTTTTAATGGGCGATGAATTGATGTTCCCATTACAAAGTGAGGCTTTTGCTTTAGATAGGATTCCGTATTACGTGCTATTGGGTATTCTGTGTGGGTTTGTGTCGCTGTATTTTACGCGTGGCATGAATTGGATGGAGGGGATTTTTAGAAAACTAGAAAAACCTTGGAAAAAAATACTATTGGGTGGTATTCTGCTTAGCTTGCTTATTTTCTTGCTGCCTCCGTTGTATGGCGAGGGTTACGATAGCATTAACAGCTTGCTTAATTTGGATTATACCCGTTTGCTAGAAAATAGTTTGTTTTACGAATATCGCTACAATGTTTACTTTGTAATAGGCTATTTTGTTCTGATTGTACTACTTAAAATATTTGCATCAGCAGCAACCAATGGAGCGGGGGGTACAGGTGGTTTGTTTGCGCCTTCGTTGTTTGTAGGGTGTATTACAGGCTATGTTTTGGTGTTGTTGTTGCAGCAGATAGGGGTAGAATTGCCTGCTCAAAATTTTGCATTGGCAGGTATGGCCGGGCTGATGTCGGGTATTATGCATGCCCCCTTAACAGGTATATTCTTAACGGCCGAATTGTCGGGTGGTTATGATTTATTTATGCCACTGATGATTGTTTCGGTGTTCTCGTTTATTACCATTTATATTTTTGAGCCTCATAGTTTGTACGCTATGCGATTGGCACAAAAAGGCGAGTTGGTAACGCACCATAAAGATAAGGCGGTGCTAAGCTTGTTAAAGACAGAGAATTTAATCGAAACCGATATGCGACCCATTGCGCCAGAGGCCATGTTGGGCGATTTGGTCAAGATTATGTCGGTTTGCAATCGCAATGTATTTCCTGTAATAGATAACGATGGTATTTATTTGGGCGAGATTAGGGTAGAGGAAGTGCGTAATATCATGTTCCGACCCGAGTTGTATCAGCGTTTTAATATGCAAAAACTGATGGTGTCGCCACGCGAACGAGTAGATGTTAACGATTCGATGGAAGTGGTGATGAAAAAATTTGAACAAAGCAATGCATGGAACTTGCCCGTATTAGATGGCAAGAAATATGTAGGTTATGTTTCAAAATCTAAAATTTTTAGCGCCTATCGTAGCGTTTTGGTAGAATTCTCTGACGAATAATCTTCTTTTTTTACCTTTTTCTTCTTTTTTATCATTTTTTATGTACCTTTGCCATCGCAAAAAAAAGAATAAAAGGCCTTTACTGTTTTTTTGCTTGTATTTTAGATCCATAGGGGGTGCCTTACTTTCAGGCTGAGATTATACCCATTGAACCGGATACGGATAATGCCGAAACCGGGAAGAATGCGTCTCCTTTGTGTATCACTATTGTTTAACTTCCAAAAGAAAAGGAGATGTTTAGCATGAAAAAATTGTATTGCTTTGCAGTTTCTGGTTGTTTCTGTTTGATGAGTTGGGCAACAAATGTTGATTCACTACGACAGTACGACTTAGAAGAAATTAGTGTTAGCGCAACGCGCGTTAATGTAGAAACACCGGTAGCTTTTACCGATGTGAGTGGCGACGAAATTGTGGCCAAAAATTATGGGCAAGATGTGCCTTATTTACTTCAATTAACCCCTTCTATGGTGGCAACTTCGGATGCTGGAGCAGGGGTGGGTTACACCGATATTCGCATGCGTGGTTACGATGGTACCCGCATCAATGTTACTACCAACGGTGTGCCCATGAACGATGCCGAAAGTCATAAAATGTATTGGGTAGATACCCCCGATTTGCTATCGTCTGTGGGGTCTATGCAAATACAGCGTGGCGCTGGCACGTCAACTAACGGGTCTGGTGCTTTTGGCGGTTCCATTAGTATGACCACCGATAATTTGCCTACTCGTTTTGGCGGATCGGCCGAAATGTCGTACGGTTCGTTTAATACCAATAAGCAGGCGGTGCGCGTTTCGTCTGGTTTGTTGGGTGGCAAATGGGCGGTTGACGGACGCTTATCGCACGTTTACTCGGATGGTTACATGGAACGTGCTTTTGCCAATATGGGGTCGTATATGCTGCAGGCCGCTTATTTAGGCGAAAATACCTTGGTTAAACTGTTGTCGTTTGGTGGGGTAGAGCGTACCTACAATGCGTGGGACGGTATTACCAAAGAGCAAATGGAAAAGAACCGTCGCTACAATCCTTGTGGCGAAATTACCGATGCCGAGGGTAATGTGATTGGCTTTTACAAGGATCAAATCGATAACTACGTTCAAATCAACAATCAGTTGGTGCTGAATCATCGCATTAATGCGTTGTGGAAATTGAATGCTACCCTGCATTATACCTATGGTAATGGCTATTATCAGCAGTATAAAAACAATCGCGATTTGTACACCTACATGCTAACCGATTTGCTGGATAAGGATGGTAATACCTTAGAAGAAAGCAATTTGGTGCGTAAAAAGGCTATGTTTAATCATTTTGGCGGGTTGGTTAGCTCGGTAAACTACAACAACCAGGTGGTTGATTTAAGTATGGGATTGGCATGGCATACGTATGGTGGCGACCATTACGGCGAGGTGCTAGAGGTGGCATCGGCTAGTAATTTTACCCAACCAAGGGAATATTATCGCAATACATCGTTTAAACACGACGGCAATGTGTTTGCCAAAGTAAATTGGCAAGCTTTTAAAGGCTTTTTTGTGTATGCTGATGTTCAGTATCGTTTTGTAAATCAAAAAATTACAGGTAAAGACGATGTGTACGATTACGCTACAGGCGATATGTTGCAAATGAACCTAGATGAGTACTTTCATTTTTTGAACCCCAAAATTGGTTTAACCTATCAGTTTGAAAAGTACCATACTGCGTATGCTTCGGTGGCTTTGGCCAACCGAGAACCTACTCGTAAAGACTTTACCAATGCGCCTGTTGGCGAGCTTCCTAAAGCCGAACATTTGCTAGATTTAGAATTTGGATACCAATTTAGGCACAAGTATGTAACGGCAGGTGTCAATTTTTATTACATGTGGTACAAGGACCAATTGGTGCTAACAGGAGCACAAAATCCAGATACCTATGAGGCACTTTATACCAATGTAGATGATAGTTACCGCAGGGGTATTGAGTTAACCATCGATGCTAAGCGTTGATCGTGGTTAAGTGTAGGGGGTAATGTAACCTTAAGCCAAAATGTTATTAACGATTATACCGAGTACGTGTACAACGACGATACCTGGCAAACTGAGGCCAATTACATAGGCCAGTCTACCATTGCCTATTCGCCATCGGTAATTGCCGGTGTATATGCCGATTTTCATACCCATGGTTTTAGGGGAGTATGGCGTACACAGTATGTGGGTAAACAATACATTACCAATGGCATGAACGAGAATTTAGCATTAGATGCATATTGTACATCGTCTGTAGATTTATCGTACACCTTGCCTTTGGGTAATAAACGCGATATACGTTTTGGCGTGTTGCTGAATAATATTTTTAACAGCATGTATTGTAGCAATGCCTTTGCTTATTCGGCCATTTATGGCGGGGAACGTTACGACGAAGCGTATTATTTCCCTCAAGCAGGATTTAATGCATTGGCTAATGTACGCTTTAACTTTTAATGCCTAAACAAATCAACGAATCAACATGAATTGGACACTTATTTTGCAAATAGTAGGTACAACCTTGGGCTTGTTGTATTTGTATTTAGAATACAAAGCCAGTATTTGGTTGTGGCTGATAGGGCTGATTATGCCATTGGTACACGGTATGCTCTATTTTTCTAAAGGATTGTATGCCGACGCCATGATGAATGCCTATTATGTGTTAGCAGGCTTATATGGCTGGATGGTATGGAAACATAAAAAACCAGCTGGCAAGCAATTGGCTATTACCCATACACCTTTTCCGGTAGGTGTTAAATTGGCAGGCGTATATGTGTTGCTACACGTAGCCTTATTTTGCTTCTTGTACTTTTGCACCGATAGCAAAGTGCCCTTTCTAGATAGTTTTACTACGGCATTAAGCATGGTTGCCATGTGGATGCTATCGCGTAAGTACGTAGAACAATGGTTGATTTGGTTGGTAGTAGACTTGGTAACCGTAGGGCTTTATTTTTACAAGGGTATTCCCATTACCGCAGGTTTGTATACCATTTATTGTGCTTTGGCCGTGGCGGGCTATTTGCGTTGGAAACGCATGATGCTTACTCCGTCAAATCAATAGGTAGGTGATCGCCTTGTGCTGCATTGGGGGGTGCAATGCGTAAAAAGCGTGCCATAGAGGGGGCAAAAGCCGTAGCAGGTATGTTATCTGTAACCTTTGTGGCAGGCATTTTCCAACCCCATAAATACAAACAAGTGGTGGTGTTGTACGGAGAGTAAAACCCAGTGGGTTTATCGTTCTTATCAACTTCGTACCAACCTGGCAATAAACTAAATAATATATCGCCCGACGAGTTGGCATGAAAAGCATAGCGCAATTGTTGCGCTCCTATAAAGGCCGCGTTAAGTTGAAACGAACTGCTAACATTCATGATACCAGGAATGGTAGATAGAAAATTAATGGCAGTTTGTTGTACTTGGCGTAGGTCTTTATTTTGTTCTTCTATTAGCTTACGATTTAGGTAAATATTGCCATCTTCTGCCCCTAATACCCAATTGTGCTTGCCGTAGTGTGCCATCAGGTAGGCATTTAGCAAGGCCATGTATCGGTAGGTACAGAACGATTTAGAAGGAATACGCGGATTATTGGGCTGCTTATAAGCCGTTTGGCGGGTGCCGGTAAGGTACACTAGTACTTGGTCTTTGCCAAAATGTTTGTCTAAGAAGTCTAGAAACGCTCCTAACTCTTTGTCTAGGCGAAGGTAGGCATCTTCTAACTCTATCGACATGGGCGCTGAGGTTTGCGTATAAAGGGGTTGCAACGAGAATTGTAGCAAAAGCATATCGGGCCAGATGTCTTTGCCTATGCCGTAGTTTTGAATGGCCTGCATGGCCAAATCGGCTACCATGCTGTTGGCGTAAGGGGTGGTTGCAAACTGTTTGTACTTGTTCTTTCCGTAGCAGAATTGTGCCAAATCGTAGGCAAATGTTTTGGTTTTGCTGGTGCTAATAGCATGGTATAGTGCAGGAATACCCAATGGTTCCCATCTGTTTGCCAAGTAGTCGTCGGCGGTTTTTCCTGCCCATGATGGCAGTGCCGTTTGGTAGTATGAAGAGGTGTTCCATCTGCCTGTTTCGGGGTCCATCCATAGGGCTAATCCGGTATGCCCTGCTTGCAATGTGGCGGCTGTGGGGTCTATGGCAATGGATACAATGTTGGATTTGCCCATACTGGCCTCGTCTAGTTGGTCGGTAAGGGTAGAGGCTTGCAGGCGATGTGCCGAGTAGGCTGGACTTAATCCAAACGAGTGTGCTGTGGCATCTAGGCAAATCGAAGACGATTTGGCTGCATTTCTATTAAATAACGTATTGCCTGCAATGCCATGTACATAGGGTATCGCTCCTGTATAAAGGGTGGCTATATCGGCAGCCATGCCTGCACTTTGATAACCGTAGTCTACGTTTTCTAGGCAGGTGCTTTCTTGCATAAGGCGTTTAAACCCTTTTGCCGATAACTCGTTTTTAAAAAAGGTAAGGTAATTGTGGTTTAGCCCATCAATGCTAATGCCGATAATTACTTTGGGGGGTATGGGGGTTGATTGACCGTATATAAAGTGGCTAATGCCAATAAGTAGTAATAGCAAAAAGCAGGCTTTTTTCATAATAAGGGTAGGCAATTTCTTATGGAATCCAAATTCCTTTTCCTTTACGTTTTACAACGGGCTCCTCTTCTGTGCAGTCAATAATGGTAGAGGTTTCTAATTCGCCTTCTCCGCCATCTATAACGCAATCTACCCTGCTTCCGTAAAGTTCTTCCATTAACTCTGGGTTAGTACTGTATTCGGGTTCGTCTTCGTTTACTATAATAGACGATGATAAAATGGGGTTACCCAAAGCTTCTACCAAGGCTAATGCAATGTTGTTGTTGGGAATACGAATGCCTACCACGTTTTTTTTCTTAAAGAGTTTGGGTAGGTTGCTATTGCCTTTAAGTAAGAAGGTAAATGGCCCAGGAAGACAAGATTTTAGTTGCTTAAATAGCTGATTGTCAATAAATGAGTAGTTGCTAACATGGCTAATGTTACTGCATACAAACGATAGGGGCATTTTTTCGGGATTGATATTCTTAATGGCACAGATACGCTCTACCGCCTTGGCGTTGGTAATGTCGCAACCAAAAGCGTATAGGGTATCGGTGGGGTAGATAATAATGCCTCCACTTTTTAAAATTTTTACCACGTCGTTAATGTCGCGTGGATTGGGATTATCTTCGTATAATTTGATAATCATATCGTTTAGTATAGTTGTAGTAAATCGGTTTCTGACGTAGCAATAGAATCGGTTACGGCTTCTTCTGGCAAGTATATGGGTTTTACTTGTTTCTCTTTTACCACCATAATTTCGTTGGCTTCATTAGGATAGGCCTTTTTTAACGCGTTGCTCCAAACAACCGCCTCTGCATAATGGGTAAAATCGCCTATACGTACTTTCCAAAAGGGAGCTTGGTATTGCACATATACGTGGTGTTCGGGGTAGGCTTCTTCTAAATCTGTTTTCCACTGAAACGCTTGTTCTTTTGCCTTGCGCGATGCATTGCTAGAATAAATTTGCACACGGTACCCAGTGGCAGAAATGGTTTTTTCTGCTAAGGTGATAGTTTCTTTGTTTTTTTCTTGGTACAATAAACTATCTAACGTGGCATTTTGGTGGATGGTGACTACACCTGTTTGTGCTTGCAAGGCCATTCCCATTACTATGCAAGCTACCGCTACTAGCAATTTTTTACAGTTCATATTTTCTATTCTAGTTACAAACTCCACTCAAAACCATCTTTGGTGTCTTTGATGCTAAAGCCAAGGGCGGTAAGTTCGTTGCGAATTTTATCGGATGTTGCCCAATCTTTGTTGCGTTTAGCTTCTAAGCGCATATTCAGCAAAAGGTCGATGGCTTGTTTGTAGGCATCGTTAGAACCTGCACTTGCCGTTTCGCTTTGCAAACCAAATAGATCTTCGATAAAGAGTTTACATGTTTCTTTTAATTCGGTTAGGTCTGCCTGGCTAATGGTAGCCTTGCCGTCGTGTACCATGTTAATGGCTTTGCATGCTTCAAATAAATGAGCAATGGCAATGGGCGAGTTAAGGTCGTCGTTCATGGCTTCCTCTAGTTTTGCGCGCAAACCTGCTGTTTGGACGGTAGAAGTAGCCGATGCGTTTAATTTTTGTAAGCGATCGTAGGCTTCCATTAGGCGTTGCAATCCTTTTTCTGATGCTTGCAAGGCTTCGTTGCTAAAGTCTACGGTGCTGCGGTAGTGGGCTTGCAAAATAAAGAAACGAATGGTCATGGGGCTATACGCTTGCGCTAGCAAGGGGTGGGTGCCGTTAAATAGTTCGTCAAGTGTAATAAAGTTGCCCAACGATTTGCCCATTTTTTGACCATTGATGGTAATCATGTTGTTGTGCATCCAATAGCGTGCCGATTCTTTGCCCAATGCTGCGGTAGATTGTGCAATTTCGCACTCGTGGTGAGGGAACATCAAGTCCATACCACCGCCGTGGATATCAAACTCCTCGCCCAAGTACTTCGTACCCATCGCAGAGCACTCCATATGCCAACCAGGAAAACCTTCGCTCCATGGACTTGGCCAGTGCATGATATGCTCAGGCGCTGCTTTCTTCCAGAGTGCAAAGTCAAAGCTGTGCTTCTTCTCTTGTTGTCCGTCCAACTCGCGCGTCTCCGTCACGATATCCTCCAAGTTACGACCCGACAACTTACCATATGGATAATCCTTCGCATACTTCTCCACATCCATATACACACTGCCGTTGCTCACATACGCATAGCCTTTGTCCATGATCTTTTGCACAAAAGCAATCTGCTCAATGATATGACCACTAGCATGTGGCTCAATAGATGGTGGCAACACGTTCAGCAGCTCCATATCCCTGTGGTAGCGGTTCGTGAAGTATTGCACCACTTCCATAGGCTCTAGCTGCTCCAAACGTGCTTTCTTTGCTATCTTATCCTCGCCCTCGTCCGCATCGTGCTCCAGGTGACCCACATCCGTGATATTACGCACATAGCGCACCTTGTAACCCTCCGCCTTGAGGTAGCGGAACAAGAGGTCGAAGGTGATTGAAGGGCGTGTGTGTCCGAGGTGCGGATCGCCATAGACGGTAGGTCCGCAGACATACATATTTACCTGGTTTTCATGAACAGGCTTGAATTCCTCAACCTGCAGTGTTAACGAATTGTACAGTTTCATTTTTCTATCTCCTGTTACTTTTTGTTTTTCTCTTTAGATCTCTTATCGTTAATTATCTTCATATGCTCCTCGGTGATAAGCTCAACGCCGTTCTCTTTTGCCCAGCTGACGCATCCCTTAAGCACGAGCGAAAGAAATACTCTCGGCACACCGAGTATGGTCGTAAGCGCCTCGTCGGTGAACTTGATCTTGTCATCCACTCTGTCTGCCGCATAACGAACAGAATCAAGGCTTGCCTTTCGCATCTGCAAAAGCTCGGCTCTCATTCTCGTCTTTCTGTGGAACCAGAAGTTCTTGGAATCGCGGTAGCCGTAGTCTACGGGAAGAGGTGGGAAATCCTTTGACTTAACACCGTTTATAATTGCGTCGCTGTACTTCTTCTTCATTAAGATTTTGTCAATGCGGAGAATAAAGTGTGCACCGAATTTACTTGTAATGCCGTTGAAATCGTGATACGGTCCTTCATATCCGTTAAGCTCACCGGGTAAATCCTTATCAGCACCGTCAAGCTCACGCATCCAGGTGCACTCAATTGCCTCAATTGCATCTGTAAGCACCATTGGTCTCTGTTCGCCGGTTTCTTCCTCAATCATACTCTTTTCAAGCTTGAATTTGCACTTAGGCATTTTCTCTGAGGGCTTATCACCGGGCCATGAGAGTTTAACTGCTTCCTTAAAGGTTTTGGGGTTGTCATCAATAAAGTTGAGGGTGCATTTTCCGTTTCGCAAAATGTTTTGCGCGGTGTTGGAGGAGTTGCGGCAAGAAAGGAGCATTGCATAGTAGTCCTTACCTGCCACGTAGTAGGGCTGAACAAGAGAGTAAGGACCAAGGTTGGTTGTGCCGTCATCGCAAAGAGTGCTGATAACGACTGTGGGCATCGGGAAATAAAGTGAAGTCTGATAGAAGTTATCCACGATGCGAAGATTTTCAAAACTGCTCATGATGGACTCCTTTTGTATTACTGTTATAATAATTTCAGAAGAACGGGAGAAAACCGCGCAAAGTCCTCCCCGGCCATCGTCCAGGAAAGGAGGGACTCCGCGATGAATTCAGCAAGGAAGGCCTGATCCTTCGCCGTGTCCCGATGGCAGATCGGACGAACCACCTCTGCCAATTGAGTGCGAAGCAATTTGTGCTTTTCGGTAAATGCGCTGACGAACACCTTCGCCGCATCCGCATCCCGGAACAAGGCGCTGTGCCGATCGGAAAATTCGCGCAGTGCCGTATACATATGGAACAGGAGAGTCCTTCTCTCTGAATGGAAACCTGACGTTGTCATATTCGAGGACATTTGCAAATAAACATACCATTTATGGTGGAGCAGACTTCTATATATCTGAGAATAATGGTTACAGTTATTCTTTCAGTGCTATAGGTTTTCCAAATTCAAACCTTGATTTCATCGGTAGTTCACTTGGTTACAAGGATGGCTCAAGACCTTCAAGCAGCGAGTCAAAAAGTCGCTCATTAGGTTATACGGCCAATGTAAACTATTCTTATGACAACCGTTATTTTGTAGATGGTTCTTTCCGTGCAGATGGATCTTCGCTTTTCGGAGGAAATAACAGGTTTGCACCTTTCTGGAGTGCCGGTATAGGATGGAATATCCATCATGAAGACTTTATGGCAAACCAGAACTTTGTTTCTGATATGAAGCTCAGAGGTTCTGTCGGAGAAAGTGGCTCGCAGAATTTCTCCTCCTACCAGGCTCTTTCTACTTATGCATATTATACAAACCAGAGATATGGCGTATGGAATGGCGCTTATCTGATGGGACATGGAAATCCAAACCTGAAATGGCAGAAAGTGTTCCAGTGGAATGTCGGTCTTGATCTGTCGTTTCTTGATGGAAGAGTTTCTGCTGCTCTGGATGTCTATA
>ERZ808030.78-NODE-78-length-10276-cov-3.194529_pt1 | contig 10276 bp, 15 predicted proteins | sample MGYA00380186_ERZ808030 | MGnify/ENA primary metagenome ERZ808030 (study PRJEB31490, sample SAMN06133386) | cow dung metagenome | isolation source: M7 | host: cow | place: China: Chengdu | collected 2015-05 ...
ATGCTGCCGCGAGCCGATCAGAGTGTTAGTTTGCCGCAGATATGCAACTACATTAAGAAATTCATGCTTTGCGCTTTTTAAAGAAGTATTGGCTAAATGGAAATTAACTCCATATGTGAATATTAGAGAAACTGATATGAGTATTGAGTTCCCTAACGGATCAAAAATTATAATGATCGGTTTAAATACTGAGGAGAAATTACTTTCACTCACTAATATTTCTACAGTATGGGTAGAAGAGGCTTATGAAGTAGAAGAGAGTAAGATCCTCCAACTTAATCTCCGTATGAGAGGAACTGCCGCAAACCAGCAGATTATTCTCTCCTGGAATCCGATTTCTAAACACTCATACTTATTCAAATTTACTGTAGAAAATCCTCCCGAAAATTCTATTTTTCATCATAGCACATACAAGCAGAATCCTTTTCTCAATTCTGAATATGTAGCGGCTCTAGATGAGATGGCAGTGAGAAACCCAGCTAAATATAGGGTTTATGGCTTAGGTGAGTGGGGAATTGATACTGAGGGACTAGTTATTACTAACTGGAGAAGAGAAGAATTTGATGCTATGACTCTTGCTGCTTCTGGAATGGAGCATCGGTGCGGCATGGACTTAGGCTGGATCGATAAATCTGCTATCGTTGATACGCTCTATGATAGGGAGAATCATACTATCTATGTATTTAATGAGTTCTATAAAAGCGGCTGCCAGCCATCGGAACTAGCTGCCGCAATTAAAGATATGAATCTAGCTAAGAGTAAGATTAAAGTAGATGCTGCTGAGCCTAGAACTATTCAATTCTTTAAAAGTGAGGGTATTAACGCTGAGCCATGTTCTAAAGGTAAAGACTCAGTAAAAGCTGGATTGATGTTCCTCCAGGATAATTTAATTATAGTTCATCCAAAATGCCAAAACTTTATAATGGAATTAGAAAATTTCTCATATATAAAGAGCAAGATTACTGGTGAATATACAGAAGATACAACACACGAATATTCACACGCAATAGATGCCTGTAGATATGCTTATAGTGATATATACACCAACACAAAATTAAAAACATTCGACAAAGCAGCGTTAGGCTTATAAGGAGGTTAAACAAATGATTGAATACTTATATAACGCAATTCGTGCTACTGCTGGAGAAGATATAACAATCACTGCTGAAATCACAGACGATAGTGGAGAATGCGTTGGAGATGGCTGCGCAATTATGCTCTGGGATGGGGATAACTTATTAACATCTGTGAATGGAATGTTAGCAGATGATATCTGGACTTTTACGATCCCAGCAGATAAGACAGCTGGCTTAGTTGGTCGCTATTGGTATTGTATTTGCCACAATCACAGCAAACTCCAATTTAAAGAGCCAATCTACCTGGTATAAGGGGGCGTAAGCTATGGCAGTTAGAGTTGGAGCGCCAGGAGGAAAAGTAGTTATAGGTGGGGAAGAAGGAAAAGTAGTTATAGGTGCTGGCACAAGCGCAACTATCCCTATTTATAGCGGTGAATATGAAGTAATACCAAAAGTAGAAGAGGAAACAATCCTACAAACTAAAGGCTATGCGATGGCCGATAATGTAAAAGTAAAAGAGATCCCAAGCTATGAGGTAAAAAATAGCGCTGGCGGCTATACATTCATAGTTGGATTTCCAGAAGTGGAGGTAAATGAATAATGGCAATTAATAGAGTCTTATTTGGAGATAAAATAGTCTTAGATTTATCTAATGACGGAGTAAATGAGTAGAATTTGCTCAATGGTATCACAGCGCACGATAAAACTGGTAAATTAATCACTGGTGAGTGTCCATATGACTGTGATACAAGCGACACAGATATTAAAGCAGATGAAATCTTACAAGGCAGCAAAGCATTTGCGCGCGGTGGTGAAATTATAGGCACAATGCCTAACAAAGAAAACTGGAGCGCAACTATTAAGAAAACTACAGATAGTATTGCTATTCCTACTGGCTTCCACGAGGGTGGCGGCAAGGTAGAAATAGATGAAGATGAAAGAAAGAAAATATTAGAAGAAAATATTAGAGAAGGTGTAGAAATCTTAGGAGTTAAAGGTACTATGTCTGGCAAGGAAAGTGTGAAAACTGAGCCAGGTGAAGCTACTCCTACAGTGGCTGGATTTACATTAACTCCTACTGCTGGCTATTACTTCACAGAAGTAGCTATTAAACCTATTCCATATGAAGAAATCCCTAACGATTATGGTACTACTGTAAAAATTGGTTAATGGGGTGAGGATATGGCAATTAATAGAGTTGAATATGGAGATACTGTGCTAATGGATATCTCTGGCGATAGTGTTAATAGCAATAATCTATTAGTAGGCGCAACCGCACACGATGCCAGCGGAGAGCCAGTAGATGGCGCAGTAGACTTAAATAATTATTATACAAAAGAGGAAACAGATGCTCTTATTCCAGATGTATCTGGATTTGCTACTACTGGATATGTAAATCAGCAGATAGGAGAGATAGATTTTTCTGGTTATGCTACTAAGGGAGATATACCAGATGTATCTGGATTAGCCACTGAAACATTTGTTAATGAAGCAGTAAAAGCGGCTACACCAGACTTATCTAACTATGCTAAAAAGGCTGATATACCAAGCTTAACTGGTTATGCTACTGAGCAATATGTAGAGCAAAGAATAGAAGCTATACCAGATATAGACTTATCTAATTGTGCTACTAAGGAGGATATTCCAGATGTAAGTAATTTTACTACTAAGCAGTATGTAGATACAGAAGTAGCAGAAGTAGTAAAGGTAGCAAGCGGTAAAACCGCCAGCTATGTATTTAATACTGTAGCAGAATTGGATACAGAGTTAGCAAAAGCAGATTTTAAAGCTAAATTGAAAACTGGTGATGTATTTCTGATTAGAGCGCTTAATGTACCAGACTACTGGTGGGATGGTAGCGCTAAGCAGATACTTGAAACTACAAAAGTAGATTTATCACCATATGCGCTAACCGCAAATATCCCAGGTATAAAGGTAAATAATGCGACTGCCGCAGACACAGCTACAACAGCTAATAATGCTCTTACTGTTGGAGGTTATAAGATAGTGATTTCTAATACACCTCCTACAAATGCTGATGCTAATACAATTACATTTGTAGTGGCTTAAGGTAGGTGGATTAAATGTTAATTAAAGTACACGAGGGTATAGACGAAACCAAATGGACTAAAGGTGAAACCTGGTTAGGTATATCTCTTGATAGTGTTGAGCAGACAATTAGAGATACATTAGGCACTGACAAAGTTATTACTAATGCCAGATTATGTGTAGCGGCTCACTATACTGGCGCTCTGAGTATGGCTAATATTTATGTCTATGCTGGATGGAGTACAAGTACAAGTAGTATCACACATAACTGGATTAATGGTAATCAGCTAAGCACCAGTAGACAAGATTTTTATAGTAGCTATAGATTAAGTGATATTTTTAGCAATACCTACTATCCATACACTATAAATAAAAATGGATGTAGCTATTACACCATATATCTAAAGACAGCTAATGCTACACAGCGTAAACACTTCATTGATGATGTATATGTAGATGTAGAGTATACACAACTATACAATGTATCAATTGGCGCGACAGCTGGCGGTAGTGTTAATCACAATGGCGGCACATACGCAGCTGGCACAACCTGGAGCGCGGCAGCTTATCCTACTATTGGATATAAGTTTTCTGGATGGAGTAATGGTAGCTCTATAGTATCAACAGCTAATCCATATAACTTTACTGTTAATAGTAATGTGGCGCTAACCGCGGTATTTAATCCAATTACCTACAACATAACATACAACGCGAATGGCGGTACTGGCTCAGTAGGAGCTTCAAGCGCTAACTTCGGTAATAATGTATCTTTGGCTTCTGGAGGATTTAGTAGGCAATACGCGGTAGTTTGTAATCCTAACTATGATAGCAAGCCTAATATAGTTGGCTATGTAGATGCTGCTTTTAATGGATGGGAAGATAGAGGTAATATAGTTGCGGCTGATGGAGTCGAGTATAGCTGGACTCAATTCGATGCTCCATTTTATGCTAATACACAAACGGATGTATATGGCGTATTTGGATATCACAAGTATAACTTGATTAATCACTATATCAATAATGGACAATACGAGGGCAGAGCGCCTATTAGTGGCGGCGCGCGCGGTGTATATCCAGCTGGCGCAACAGTTAATAGTTTGTGTACTACTGAGCAAGCAACAGCTACATTATATGCGCAATGGGGCGCTGGCTATGGTTATCTACCAGCCGCACCTACAAGACCAGGATATAAGTTTTTAGGCTGGGTATTCCAGGGGATGACATTCCAGCCAGGAGATATGATACAAGTTGGTAGTGATTTAGTTTTCACTGGCGCTTGGGAGCAGACAGCGATAAGAGATGTATATGGCGGTAATATAAATGCCACTGTATATGTCGGAAATTCAGAATGTAAAGGGGTTTATGTAGGTAATACCCTAATATACGGATAAAAAGGAGATGTAAGAATGATTTATTAGATTTTAAACATAACCAGCTTATATCTAGCTGTGTTTTATTACAGTGTAATGGGGGTTATTAAATGTTTTATATAAATAGAGATACAGATTTAACAACAGAATTACTCCAAAAGATGATTAACAGATTTAGAGTAAATGTAGAGCCAAAGCTCCACAAATATAAAAATTATTATGATGGTATTTAGCAGATATTATCCAAGAGCTATGAGGATGCGAGCAAGCCTTGCTGCCGCGCAGTTGTAAATTACTGTAAGAATATTGTTGACAGCTACTGCGGCTATCTTGCTTCTCCTGGTTATATCAGCTACTCTAGCGACAACGATATAGAAGAGATTATGGAGATTTTGCGCTACAATGACTTCCAAGCAGAAGATAGTGATTTTTTACTTAATGCTCTTATCTATGGTACATCTGCGGAGCTGATGTATAACGATGCGCAGAGTAAAACAAGATTTAAAATTATAGACCCTACTCAATGCTTCGGAGTTTATGATGATAGCTTAAGCGCTGACTTGCTCTACTTCGTCAGAATGTATAAGGCTAACGAGTGGGATTTAAGCGATACATACAATGTAGATGTTTACACAGATACAACTATTAGACACTACAAAATGAGTGGCGCAAATGGTAGTCTTTTATTTGTTAGTGAGAAGCCGCACTATTTCTCACAATGTCCAGCTAATATATTTAATTTACCAGACGAGAAGAGCATTTTTGACTGTATTATTAGTCTCCAGGATGCGGTCAATGAGCTATTAAGCAGTGAAATTGATGATTATAGCGCATTTTGTGATGCTTACCTTCTTCTGGCTGGTGTAGATGCGGATGCGGATGATATCGCGGCTGCGAAGAAAAATAGAGTTTTTGTGCTTCCAGAAGGAGCGACAGCGCAATATCTCACAAAAAATGCTAATGATACTCAAGTAGAGAATATCTTGAAGCGCATCCACGATAGTATCTATCGCATCGCTCAATGTCCAGACTTCTCAAGTGAGACTTTTGTAGGTGGTGTATCTTCTGGTATTGCTATTAGATATCGCTTAACTGGAATGGAGACGCGCGCAGCTAAGATATGCGCAGAAATGAAAAAAGCGCTTCAGCGCAGAGTGGAAATTATTTGCGGAATGGCAGCTCTTAAACTTGGTGAAGCAGTATTTAGAGATATTAATATTGACTTCAAGCGCAATATTCCAGAAGACTTAACAGCAACTATCCAATTAATCAATAATCTCAAAGGCTCAGTATCAGATGCTACTCTTCTGGGTTAGCTTCCATTCATTGAAGATGTAAATAAGGAATTAGAAGCACTCCAAGAGCAAAAAGCAGCAAATATGAGTCTATACTCATTTGAAGCTCAGACTGATGAAGAATAAAAAAATTTTTGGGCGCATTTTTTTAGAGTTTTAAGCAGAAAAATTACTTATATATAGAGAGGTGAGCGATTTGAGTAAAGGGTATTGGATAGATAGAATGGCAAAGAGCCAAGCTAATCTTACTACCAAAAGTATCAAAGAAACAGAAAAGCAATTAATCAAGTATTACAGTAAAACAATGGACACCGTAATAAAGGATTTTGAGCTTACCTATCAAAAATTATTAAATACTATGGAGCAAGGTAGAGAGCCAACTCCAGCAGACTTATATAAGCTAGATAAATATTGGCAACTCCAGGGTCAACTCAGAGATGAGTTGACCAAGCTGGGGAATAAAGAAGCCGCGCTATTAAGCAAGAAATTTACAGAGCAATATATAGGAGTCTACAATACAATGGCGCTTCCAGATATAGAAGGTAGATTTAGCTCCATAGATACTTAGACAGCGCGCCAGATGATAAATTAGATATGGTGTGCTGATGGTAAGAGCTGGAGTAGTCGATAGGCTAAAAATATCGATAAACTCCAAGAAGCTCTTAATGACCATTTGATTAGCTGTGTTGTAGGCGGCAAGCAGCCAACACAGTTAAAGAATATGCTCCAGGAAGATTTCCAAATGAGCTATCATAGAGCAGATACGATAGTAAGGACAGAAATGGCGCATATACAAACACAAGCTGCCGCAGACCGCTATAGAGATAGTGGTATACAAGAGGTGGAAATATGGGCAGATGAGGATGAGCGCAGATGCGAGATATGTGGGGAGCTTCACGAAACTAAACACAATATCAATGGTTATATACCAGTACCAGCGCATCCTAATTGTCGCTGCTGTGTAATTCCAGTTATTGATTAACTTGTCTTTTGGATAGGGGTTAGACACTAAACAAACAACTAAATAATTATTTAGAAGAAGGGGTAGCAACAGCTACAACTTATGGAGGAAAAAATGGAAAATTCAATTAACAGTACTGTAGAAAATCCAGTAGTAGAAACTACTACACAAGAAGAAGTAAAAACATTTACACAAGAAGAAGTCTTAGCTCTTATCCAGAGTGAAGCAGACAAGAGAGTTAGCCAAGCACTGGCTACACAAAAAAAGAAATATGAAAAACAATTAAGTCTATCAAAACTTGATGGAGATGAAAGAGAAAAAGCTGAGAAGGACAACAGAATTGCGGAGCTTGAAGAGCAGTTAGCATTATTTAATATTGAGCGCAATAGATCAGAGTTAAAAAGTGTCTTAGCTTCTCGTGGATTATCAGCAGAATTTGCGGACATCCTTAACATCTCAGATGATATTGAAGCATCACAAGCAAACATTGATAAACTTGATAAACTCTTCAAGGCTGCTGTAAAGGCAGAAGTAGAGAAGAGATTAGCTGGAAGCGCTCCAAAGGGAAATGGAGGAGCAGCGCCAGAAATTACAAAAGAAACAGCCAAAAAGATGTCAATGGTTGAATTGACACAGCTCATGGAAACTAATCCAGAGCTATATAACAAATTATTTAATTAACGGAGGTATTTAATTATGGCTTATACACAAAATCAATCACAAGCACATGCTAATTTCCCTAATACAGTATTCCCTAACAAGGTTATTGAAGCAAAAGCAAAAGATTTACTTACTACTGCGGTAAATACAAGAAATCTCATGTCAGTAGATACTTCACTCGCAGCAAGCGCTGGTATGACTAAGACTATCAATGTTTATACATATGATGGCACAGCAGAAGAGCTTGGTGTTGGTGTAGGTAATAGCGAGCGCGGTAAGATTACTTATGATCCAAAAGATTATACAGTAAAACTTATCCAGCAAGCATTTGACTACCAGGATGAAGATTTCATGAAGGACAACACAATTGTTGATAATATGCTTAAAGGTGCTAACCAGGTAATGGTTAACAAAATGACAGCTGATTTCATCACAGAATGTAAAACAGCTTCAACTGGTCTAACAGTATCAGCTCTTGGTTATGATGCTATCGTAGATGCTATCGCTAAGCTCAACCTTGAAGATGAAAGCAAACTCTTTGTTATTATTCCTAATGCTTGGAAAGCAGAATTAAGAAAAGACGAAGACTACAAGAGCGCTCGCATGGGCGAAGTTATCTATAATGGCCAGGTTGGTACAATCTGCGGTATCCCTGTAATCGCTACTAAGGCTCTTACAGATGCTGCTTTTGTAATGACAGATGAAGCTATTAAGCTCTTCATGAAGAAAGATGTAGAAGTAGAGCAAGACAGAGATGCTGATACTCGTACAAATTCAGTATATCTTCGTACTGCTTACATCTGCGCTAAAGTAGATGACACTAAGATCGTTAAGATCTCAAAATAATTTATCTTCCAGAGGGCGCTCTCTCTGAGCGCTCTCTAATCTCTAAGATAGGAGGATAGCACAATGTTAGAAGAGATTAAATTACTATTAGGCGATGCCGCAAATAACTACTCTGATATGGTAATCGGTTTGTGTGCTAAGGCGGCTCTGGCAGAAGTCGAGGCTTACTGTAATCGCACAGCAGACTATGAGCTGGAAATGGTAGCTCAACGCATCGCAATTATTAAACTAAATCGCATTGGCTCAGAAGGACTGGCTTCTCAGTCTTACTCTGGAGTTAATGAGAGTTATATAGACGGATATCCAGCAGATATCTTAGCTATCCTTAACCGCAAACGCAAGATTAAGGTGGTGTAAGTCCAATGATAAATGTAAAAATGGTGATCTACAAATATTACAAATATAGCGACAAACTAAATAGCTATGGACAGTACACACTACCTAATTCTCCAGCTGGTGAGGTTAAAATGGCAATCTTCACTACTTCACAATCTATCCAAGATAATATCAACTATCAAAACGCAAATTACATTGGCTTAACTCATTCTCTTCTGGATGATAAGACAGTAATAGACTACAAAGGTAAAAAACTAAAAGTCTTATATGTCAACACAGAAGGAAGATTAAACCAAGTATTTTTAGAAGAAATATGAGCATAGAGTTTGAGGGATTAGATGAAGTATTAGAGAGCCTGGATAACTTATATGATATGGCTGCTTATTCTAAAGGCTTAGAAAAAGCTTGCGCTATCGTAGAGAGAAGCGCAAAACAAAAAGCTCCAAAAGGTACTGGAGAATTAAGGCGCAGTATCACAAGTGAGGTCAGAGACTTGGAGGGGGTTATATATACTCCCTTAGAGTATGCTCCCTATGTTGAATATGGTACTGGCTTATTTGCGGAAGGTGGAGGCCGCAAAGATGTACCCTGGAATTATAAAGATGACGAGGGTAATTGGCACTCTACAAGCGGTATGAAGCCGCAACCGTATATGCGGCCAGCGCTGAATGAAAATAGAGAGGAAATTTTGAGAGTTATTAAGGAGAATATTTTCAATGATTAATTTCCATGAAGAAGTTGTTAGCGCACTTAATAACATACTACCAACTCATTATGAGATGGCGCTAACACAACAAACAAAAACACCTTGTATCAGCTATATGGAGACAAACAACTATTGTATTACAGACATTATTAATGCTTCTCTTGGCTATAGTCGCGTAGTTTACCAGGTGAAGATCTGGGCAAATGATATCGCAACGATCCAGAGATATCTACCAGATGTAGATACTGCTATGCGCGCGCTTGGATTTAAGAGAATTAGCAGCGGTGAGTTATACGATAACAATAGCACAATGATACAGAAAATTTTAACCTATGAAGCTCTTGGACAAGAGCAATATTGATTATTAGGAGGATATCGATTATGGCAAATGAAGCTATTATTAGTAAAGGTATTAAACTATCTTATGGTACTACAGAATTAACTAATCTTTTTGAAATCCCAGATCTCGGTGGGGATGTAGATGCTATTGAAATTACTACATTAGCAGACGAAGCTCACACTTATACAGAAGGATTAAAAAATTATGGCGATAGCTTACCCTTTAAATTTTATTATGAAGAAAACCAATTTAGCACACTTAACGCACTTAGCGGCAGCCAGACTTGGAAGGTATCACTTCCAGATGGTACAAGTTGCTCATTTGGTGGCACTTGCTCAGTTAAACTTGACGGAGTTGGCACTAACGCAGCTCTTACTTACACATTATCTATTAAGCCTAATAGCGCTATGACTTGGGCTTAATTCCCTTAAGGGAGTGGGGAGAGGTTATTCTCTCTCCTCTCTCCACAATATTATAAAAAGAGAGGTATTAAATTATGGTTTATGTAGATTTTTCAGCAGGTAATAAAGACTATAAACTTAGATTAAATACAAGAAACACAATAGCATTAGAGAAAAGTCTGGGATGTAATCCTCTTACTATCTTCGGTAATGGAGACGAAATACCAACAATCACT
>ERZ808030.79-NODE-79-length-10260-cov-3.319061_pt1 | contig 10260 bp, 10 predicted proteins | sample MGYA00380186_ERZ808030 | MGnify/ENA primary metagenome ERZ808030 (study PRJEB31490, sample SAMN06133386) | cow dung metagenome | isolation source: M7 | host: cow | place: China: Chengdu | collected 2015-05 ...
TGCTTTAGCTTTTGCTGAAAAGTATAAGGCGTCTCCGTCCTGTAATGCATATGGTTGTCCTTCTGAATCATAAACATTAACTTTTAAACAAACGTCGTCACCCCTATTGAAAGTAATAGTTGTTCCTTTAACTTTTAACATGGCTTTCACCTCCATACCTACTTTTATATTATTATTATATCAATAAAAAGTTTAACTTTGCAGTTCTAAATAGAAAAATAACTAAACAAAATTATATCATGGCAAACAAAAAGAATAATCAAGTTGATGCTACAGAACAAGAGTTAAAAAACTTAGAAGGTGCATTAAGCACATCTGAAGCATTTTTAGAAAAAAATCAAAAACCTTTACTTTATTCTTTAGCTGCAATTGTTGCAGTATTAGTATGTTGGTTGGTTGTAGACAACTTTATGATTCAACCAAAATCTGCAGAAGCTGCAGAACAAATGGCATTAGGTCAGCTTTATTATGCTGCAGGTCAATACGAAAAAGCTATTAATGGTGATAGCATTGAATTTATTGGTTTTGCTGCTGCAGCAGACGAATATTCTATTACAAAATCTGGCAACTTAGCAAAAGCATACGCAGGTCTTGCATACTTCAAACTTGCAGATTACGACAACGCAATTTCTTATCTAGAAGGTTTCTCTGCTTCTGATAATATTCTTCAATATACAGTGAAAGCAACTCTAGGTGACTGCTACGCAATGAAAAACAAAAAAGAAAAAGCTATTTCTTGCTATAAAAAAGCTGCTAAAGCTGAAAATATCTTAGTAGTTAGCTCATCACTTATGAAACTTGGTCGTGCATACGAATCTCTAGGTGATTATGCAAAAGCATTAGATGCTTACAAAGAACTTAAATCTCGTTGCGAAGGTAAAATTACAGGTATTACCGACATCGATGAAGTTGATAAATATATTGAAAACGCTACTCTAAAAAATGGCAAGTAAGCTTCATAACCTTTCAGAATACGATGCTAATACTTTGCCAACAGCCGAAGAATTAGCAGGCAAAAAATTCGCAATCGTTGTTGCCGATTGGAACGACAACGTAACTCACGCCCTTTGCGATGGCGCAGTAGAAACATTCATTTCTAACGGAATTATCGAAGAAAATGTCGAAATTTTCCACGTTCCTGGAACTTTTGAGCTCACTTTTGCTGCTTCAAAACTCCAAAAAACTGGGAAATATGCTTCAATTATTGTTATTGGATGCGTAATTCAAGGCGATACACCACATTTTGATTACGTTTGTCAAGGTGTAACTCAAGGTATCACACAAGTCAATCTAGAAGCAGATTGTCCAGTGATATTCAGTGTGTTAACTACGCTTACAATGCAGCAAGCAACCGACCGTGCTGGAGGCTGTTTAGGCAATAAAGGTGTCGAAGGTGCAGTTACTGCGTTAAAAATGGTAAAAATATTTGGTAATATCAAATAATTGTTGTAACTTTGCACTCGCAATTCGGGGATGACTCGATTGTGGTAATGGGCAGTTACCAGAGTGGCCAAATGGGGCTGACTGTAACTCAGCTGTCTTTCGACTTCGGTGGTTCGAATCCATCACTGCCCACAACTAACTTCTTAAAGATTGTTGGTTTATTGCGGGAATAGCTCAGTTGATAGAGCATTAGCCTTCCAAGCTGAGGGTCGCGGGTTTGAGCCCCGTTTCCCGCTCTTTTTTTTGCCGATGTAGCTCAGCTGGTAGAGCGCATCCTTGGTAAGGATGAGGTCACGGGTTCAAGTCCCGTCATTGGCTCTTTTTTTGCATTTTACTAAATCAGATAATTCATTTAAAAACGTACAATTATGGCAAAAGAAAAATTTGACCGCTCGAAGCCACACGTAAACATCGGTACTATTGGTCACGTTGACCACGGTAAAACTACCTTGACCGCTGCTATTACTACCGTGTTGGGTAAAAAAGGTCTTTCTGAAATGAGATCTTTTGATCAAATCGACAACGCTCCAGAAGAAAAAGAACGTGGTATCACAATCAACACTTCTCACGTTGAATATCAAACAGCTAACCGTCACTATGCACACGTAGACTGCCCCGGACACGCCGACTACGTTAAAAACATGGTAACTGGTGCTGCTCAAATGGACGGTGCTATCATCGTAGTAGCTGCTACTGATGGTCCTATGCCTCAAACTCGTGAACACATCCTTTTGGCTCGCCAAGTAAACGTTCCTCGTTTGGTTGTATTCATGAACAAATGCGACATGGTTGACGACGCTGAAATGTTGGAATTGGTAGAAATGGAAATGCGTGAATTGCTTTCATTCTATGAATTCGACGGCGACAACACTCCTATCATCCAAGGTTCTGCACTAGGTGCATTGAACGGTCTACCTGAATGGGAAGACAAAGTAATGGAATTGATGGATGCTGTTGACAACTGGATTGAACTTCCTCCTCGTGCAGTTGACAAACCATTCTTGATGCCTATCGAAGACGTATTCTCTATTACTGGTCGTGGTACTGTAGCAACTGGTCGTATCGAAACTGGTATCATCAAAGTTGGTGACGAAGTTCAAATCATCGGTCTTGGTGCTGAAGGCATGAAATCTGTTGTAACTGGCGTTGAAATGTTCCGCAAATTGTTGGATCAAGGTGAAGCTGGTGATAACGTAGGTTTGTTGCTTCGTGGTATCGACAAAAACGAAATCAAACGTGGTATGGTTATCGCTCACCCAGGTCAAGTAACTCCTCACAGCAAATTCAAAGCTTCTGTGTATATCTTGAAAAAAGAAGAAGGTGGTCGTCACACTCCATTCCACAACAAATATCGTCCTCAATTCTATATCCGTACCTTGGACGTAACTGGTGAAATCACCCTACCAGAAGGTCGCGAAATGGTAATGCCTGGCGATAACTTGGAAATCTCTGTAGAATTGATCTACCCAGTAGCTTGCAACGTAGGTCTACGTTTCGCTATCCGCGAAGGTGGTCGTACCGTAGGTTCTGGTCAAATTACCGAAATTTTCGAATAATTACCAACCAACCAATAACAAAGGTTCACCTCTAGGTGGACCTTTGTACACACGGGTCTAGCTCAGTTGGTAGAGCATCGGTCTCCAAAACCGAGTGTCGGGAGTTCGAGTCTCTCGACCCGTGCTAATTAAAAAAATAGCAAACCATGAAGTTTGTAAACTACATCAAAGAATCTTACAACGAACTTAAAAATAAAGTTTCCTGGCCTACCACAAAGGAACTTACCAATAGCGCGGTGATTGTTCTCATTGCTTCCGTTATTATGTCACTTGTTATTGGTGTAGTTGACTTAGGTTTCGAGAAAATGATGCAGTTCATTTACAGTATTATTAGCTAACACGAAGAGTTATGTCAGTTACAGAAAAAAAATGGTATGTTCTTCGTGCTATCAGTGGGAAAGAAAACAAAGTGAAAGAGTACATTGATGCCGAGATTAAAAACAATCCGATTTATCAAGGTCGTGTTTCACAAGTGTTGATTCCTACTGAAAAAGTATATCAAATGCGCGGCAACAAACGTGTTGTAAAGGAAAGAAGTTATCTTCCTGGATACGTATTGGTTGAAACCGTATTAGCAGGCGATGTAATGCACGAATTACGCAATGTACCTAATGTAATTGGTTTCTTGGGAGGCAGCAATAGTGCTAACATTACTCCACTTCGCCAATCTGAAGTAAATCGTATTTTAGGTACGGTTGACCAATTGCAAGAAGCTGAAGAAGAAATGTTGGTTCCATTCTGCGTTGGTGAGACTGTAAAAATCATCGCTGGTCCTTTCAACGATTTTACTGGTACCATCGAAGAAGTGAACGAGTCACAAAAGAAACTAAAAGTCAGGGTTATGATATTCGGACGGAAAACTCCGCTCGAATTGAGCTTTATGCAAGTTGAAAAAGCACAATAAAGGTTACGCTACTGTTGTGCAATTTCACTATTTATTTATTAATTAAAAGTATTTGATAACATGGCAAAAGAAGTTGCTGGACAAATCAAATTGCAAGTAAAAGGCGGTGCTGCAAATCCGTCTCCTCCAATTGGTCCTGCCTTGGGTTCCAAGGGTATCAATATCATGGAGTTTTGCAAACAATTTAATGCCAGGACCCAAGACAAAGCAGGAAAAATCTTGCCAGTGGTCATTACCTATTACTCGGACAAATCGTTCGACTTTATCATTAAAACTCCTCCGGTAGCCATTCAATTGCTTGAAATTACCAAGCAAAAAAGTGGTTCAGCTCAACCAAACCGCAAAAAGATTGCAGAGATTACTTGGGAACAAGTTAAAGCTATTGCAACCGACAAAATGCCTGATTTGAACTGTTTTACCGTAGAAGCTGCAATGCGTATGGTAGCAGGTACTGCAAGAAGTTTGGGTATTACCGTTAAAGGTGAATTCCCTAGTGAAAATTAATAACCCTTCAATTTTAAGACATGAGTAAACTAACAAAAAATCAAAAGTTGGCTGCTGGTAAAGTTGAAGTAGGTAAAAACTATTCACTTGTAGAAGCCGCTCAATTGGTAAAAGAAATTACCTTTACTAAATTTGACGCATCTGTTGATATCGACGTACGTTTAGGTGTAGACCCTCGTAAAAGCAACCAAATGGTTCGTGGCGTCGTTTCTCTACCTAACGGAACTGGTAAAACTGTACGCGTGTTGGCACTTTGTACACCAGACAAAGAAGCTGAAGCAAAAGCTGCTGGAGCTGACTATGTAGGTCTTGACGAATTCATCGAAAAGATCAAAGGTGGTTGGACCGACATTGATGTAATCATCACCATGCCTTCTATCATGGGTAAACTTGGTGCTTTGGGTCGCGTGTTAGGACCTCGTGGTTTAATGCCTAACCCAAAAAGTGGTACCGTTACCAACGAAATTGGCAAAGCTGTAAAAGAAGTAAAACAAGGTAAAATTGACTTCAAAGTAGATAAAAACGGTATTGTACACGCTGCTATTGGTAAAGTATCTTTTGATGCTGAAAAAATTGCAGAAAATGCCAAAGAATTTATCAGCACCTTGAACAAATTGAAACCTACTGCAGCTAAAGGTGTATATATTAAGAGCGTTTATCTTTCTAGTACCATGAGCCAAGGTGTCAAAGTTGACCCTAAATCGGCTGAATAACCATTAAAAAAACGTGATTATGAAAAAGGAAGATAAAGCTATATTGATTGAACAATTACAAGACACCGTAAAAAAATATGCTCACTTCTACGTAGCCGATACATCTGGCTTAAACGCAGAAAAAACTCACGCTTTGCGTAAAGCATGTTTTGAAAAAGGTGTTAAATTAATGGTTGTTAAAAACACCTTGTTCCAAAAGGCCCTTGAAGGTTTAGAAGGCGATTACAGCCAACTATTCACTTCGTTGAAAGGATCTACCTCTATTATGTTCTCTGACAACGGTAATGCACCTGCTCGTCTTATCAAAGAATTGCAAAAAGATAAGGCTAACAATGGCAAACCAGAATTGAAAGCAGCTTACGTATACGAAAGCTACTACGATGCTAGCCAACTAGAAGCATTGACCGCTTTGAAATCGAAAGAAGAACTTCTTGCCGAAATTATTGGTTTGTTGCAATCGCCCATGCAAAATGTACTTGGTGCATTACAATCGGGTGGCAACACTATCCATGGCGTGCTAAAAACCCTAGGCGAGAGATAATAAAACAACAAATTAAATTAGAAACAATTTTTAAAACTTACTAAAATGGCAGATTTGAAAAAACTTGCAGAAGAACTAGTTAACCTAACTGTAAAAGACGTTAACGAACTAGCTCAAATTTTGAAAGAAGAATATGGTATCGAACCCGCAGCTGCAGCTGTTGCTGTTGCTGGTCCTGCTGCTGGTGCTGCTGCTCCTGCTGCTGAAGAAAAAACTTCTTTTGACGTAGAATTGAAAAGCGCTGGTGCTAACAAACTAGCTATCGTAAAATTGGTTAAAGAATTAACTGGTCTTGGCTTGAAAGAAGCTAAAGATATGGTTGACGCAGCTCCTTCTGTAATTAAAGAAGGCGTAAGCAAAGACGAAGCTGAAGCTTTGAAAAAACAATTGACCGAAGCTGGCGCTGAAGTTGAATTGAAATAAGAAAACCACCTGTTAATCAGGGACTTCGGTTTAGAACCTTAGCCAAATAAGGTTCTAAACCTTTTTATGCTTAAAAAAGAGTGGTGTACTATTCGACAACGAATAAGGCAATCACGAGTTTATTTAACCTTGCTGATAGACGTCTCGTATGAGTAACCAAAGAATAAATTTCTCCTCCATAAAGAATCCGTTGGAATATCCGGATTTCCTTGAAGTACAGTTGAAATCGTTCAGGGATTTCTTCCAACTTGACACCCCACCGGAAAAACGTAAAAATGAAGGATTGTACAAGGTATTTGCCGAAAACTTTCCCATTACAGACACCCGAAACAATTTTAATCTTGAATTTTTAGATTACTATATTGATCCTCCTCGTTATACCATCGAAGAATGTATTGACAGAGGTTTAACTTATAGTGTGCCTTTAAAAGCAAAATTAAAATTGTCGTGCACCGATGATGAGCACGAAGATTTTGATACCGTTATCCAAGACGTGTACTTAGGTCCTATCCCATATATGACCGACAAAGGTACTTTTGTAATTAACGGTGCAGAACGTGTTGTAGTATCGCAATTACACCGTTCTCCTGGTGTATTCTTCGGCCAAAGCATGCACACCAATGGTACTAAATTGTATTCTGCACGTATTATTCCTTTCCGCGGATCGTGGATTGAGTTTACGACGGATATCAGTAACATCATGTACGCTTACATCGACCGTAAGAAAAAATTACCCGTAACAACCTTGTTGCGTGCAATCGGTTTTGAAAGCGACAAAGACATCCTTGAAATCTTCAACCTTGCAGAAGAAATTAAGGTTAACAAAGCAAACTTGAAAAAAGCAGTAGGTCGTAAAATTGCTGCTCGTGTTCTAAAAACATGGGTAGAAGATTTTGCTGACGAGGATACTGGCGAGGTTGTTTCTATCGAACGTCACGAAGTTGTGGTGGATCGTGAAACCATCTTGGAACCAGAACATATTGAAAAGATTTTGGAAACCAACACTCCAACTATCTTGTTGCATCGTGACGATGCCAATATGTCTGACTACTCTATCATATACAACACTTTACAAAAAGATACCTGTAACTCAGAAAAAGAAGCTATCTATTACATCTATCGTCAATTGCGTAACGCAGAACCTTCTGACGACGCAAATGCACGCGAAGTAATCAACAGCTTGTTCTTCTCTGAAAAACGTTACGATTTGGGTGACGTTGGTCGTTACAGAATTAACCGTAAATTGAATCTTAATATCGATCCCGAGATTAAAGTATTGACTCGCGAAGATATTATTGAGATTATTAAATACTTAATTGAGTTGATTAACTCAAAAGCAGACGTTGACGATATTGACCACTTGAGCAACCGTCGCGTACGTACCGTAGGCGAACAATTGTATGGTCAATTTGGCGTAGGTTTGGCTCGTATGGCTCGTACCATTCGCGAAAGAATGAACGTACGCGACAACGAAGTGTTCACTCCTATTGACTTGATCAATGCTAAAACCATTTCGTCTGTTATCAACTCATTCTTTGGTACCAACGCCTTGTCGCAATTTATGGACCAAACCAACCCATTGGCAGAAATTACTCACAAACGTCGTTTGTCTGCTCTAGGTCCTGGTGGTTTGTCGCGCGATAGAGCTGGTTTCGAGGTACGTGACGTACACTATACTCACTACGGCCGTTTGTGCCCCATCGAAACCCCTGAAGGTCCAAACATTGGTCTTATTTCGTCGCTTTGCGTATTTGCAAAAATCAACGATTTAGGCTTTATTGAAACTCCTTATCGTAAAGTAGAAGGTAGCAAAGTTAACCTAAATGAAGATGATGTTATTTACCTTACTGCTGAAGAAGAAGAAGGTAAGATCATTGCACAAGGTAATGCTCCTTTGAATGACGATGGTAGCTTTATTAGAACACGTGTTAAATCACGTCAAGATAGCGACTTCCCAGTTGTAGCTCCAGAAGAGGTAGAATTGATGGACGTTGCACCTCAACAAATTGCATCTATCGCTGCTGCTTTGATTCCTTTCTTGGAACACGACGACGCTAACCGTGCGTTGATGGGTTCGAACATGATGCGTCAAGCAGTGCCTTTGTTGCGTACCGAAGCTCCTATTGTAGGTACTGGCATTGAACGTCAGTTGGTACACGACTCGCGTACTCAAGTTACCGCCGAACGTGACGGTGTAATTGAATACGTTGATGCAACCACGATTAAAATTCGTTACGACTACACCGAAGAAGAACTATTTGTTCGCTTTGATGATGCCGTTAAAGAATACCACTTACCTAAGTTCCAAAAAACCAACCAAAGTACCACCATCGACCTTCGTCCTATTGTACGCAAGGGCGACCGCGTAACCAAAGGTCAAATCTTAACCGAAGGTTACTCTACTCAAAATGGTGAGTTGGCTATTGGTAAAAACTTGAAAGTGGCCTTCATGCCTTGGAAAGGTTACAACTACGAGGACGCTATTGTTATTAACGAACGTGTAGTACGCGAAGACTTGCTTACTTCTGTACACGTAGACGAATACACACTAGAAGTTCGCGAAACCAAACGTGGTATGGAAGAGTTAACCGCAGATATTCCTAACGTTAACGAAGAAGCTACCAAAGATTTGGACGAAAACGGTATTATCCGTGTAGGTGCTTTAATTGAGCCAGGCGATATTCTTATTGGTAAAATTACTCCTAAAGGCGAATCGGATCCTACTCCAGAAGAAAAACTATTACGCGCTATCTTTGGCGACAAAGCTGGTGACGTTAAAGACGCTTCGTTGAAAGCAAATCCTTCGCTTCGTGGTGTTGTAATTGGCAAACGCTTGTTCTCTAAAGCTCAAAAAACCAAAAAAGAAAAGGCCGAAGAAAAAGCTCAAATGCAAGCTTTAGACGCACAATTTGAAGACGAAGCAGCAAAACTTAAAGCTATTTTGATTGACAAATTGCTAGAGCTAACCAACGGCAAAACATCGCAAGGCGTTAAAGATTTCTTAGGTGCCGATTTAATTGCTAAGGGTAACAAATTTACTCAAAAACAATTGGCCGAAATTGATTACACCACTGTACAAGCTAGCAAATGGACAACTGACAATCATAAAAATGACTTGATTCGCGATGTTATCCTAAACTACTTGCGCAAATACAAAGAAATGCAAGCCCAATTGCAACGTAAACGCTACAACTTGTCTATTGGCGACGAATTGCCTTCTGGTACCGTACAATTGGCAAAAGTATACGTGGCTAAAAAACGTAAAATCCGCGTAGGTGATAAGATGGCAGGTCGTCACGGTAATAAAGGTATTGTATCGCGTATTGTACGTCAAGAAGATATGCCTTTCTTGGCCGATGGTACTCCTGTAGATATCGTATTGAACCCATTGGGTGTGCCTTCTCGTATGAACTTGGGACAAATCTTTGAAACCGTTCTAGGTTGGGCAGGTAAAGAATTAGGCGTTAAATTTGCAACTCCTATCTTTGACGGTGCTGATATTGATGACCTCAACGAATGGTGTGATAAAGCTGGAGTTCCACGTTATGGTAAAACTTACCTCTACGATGGTGGTACCGGTGAACGTTTCGACCAACCTGCTACCGTAGGTGTGATTTACATGTTGAAACTGGGTCACATGGTTGACGACAAGATGCATGCTCGTTCTATTGGTCCTTACTCATTGATTACTCAACAACCGTTAGGAGGTAAGGCGCAATTCGGAGGTCAACGTTTCGGAGAGATGGAGGTTTGGGCACTCGAAGCATTCGGTGCATCAAGCATCCTTCAAGAAATCTTGACTGTTAAGTCTGACGACGTTATGGGTCGTGCTCGTGCTTATGAAGCTATCGTTAAAGGCGAACCTATGCCACAAGCAGGTATCCCAGAATCGCTCAACGTATTGTTGCACGAATTAGAAGGTCTTGCTCTTAGTGTTAAATTAGAGTAATACCACTCATTAGAGGAATTTAATATTAATTGCGCATTTATTTGCACTTATCATATAAAAGACTATGGCTTTTAGAAGAGATAATAAAGTAAAAACTAATTTCAGCAAAATCACTATAGGATTGGCTTCACCAGAAGAAATTCTTGAAGCATCTTATGGTGAGGTGTTGAAGCCAGAAACTATCAACTATCGTACATACAAACCAGAACGCGATGGTTTGTTCTGCG
>ERZ808030.80-NODE-80-length-10148-cov-2.951743_pt1 | contig 10148 bp, 7 predicted proteins | sample MGYA00380186_ERZ808030 | MGnify/ENA primary metagenome ERZ808030 (study PRJEB31490, sample SAMN06133386) | cow dung metagenome | isolation source: M7 | host: cow | place: China: Chengdu | collected 2015-05 ...
TAAGAGTGGCACCAAGTATGAGATCTCCTTCGATGCTAAGGCCAACAAGGCTACCAACATGAACGTGAAGATCAACAACAACTGGGGTGGCGATACCTTCAAGTGGACCACCAACATCACCACCGAGACCGGTGCCGGCCAGTGGGGATGCGCACTGAGCTATGCCGCCAAGGTGTTCGGTCTGGAAGCTGCGGTGTATCAGGTAAAGATTAGCTATGAGCAGAAACCTTATCGCCGTGCCATAATGCAGAGCTACGGCGCGCAAGTTACACCATCTCCCTCCATGTCCACACGTGCCGGCAAGGACGTGCTCACCGTGGACCCCAACAACAACGGTTCATTAGGCACAGCTATCTCCGAGGCTGTGGAACTGGCCATGACAACCCCCAACTGTAAGTATGTGCTCGGTTCCGTCATGAACCACGTATCCCTGCACCAGACAATCATAGGCTTAGAGGCAGAGAAGCAGATGCAGATGGCAGGAGAATATCCCGACATAGTTATCGGCTGCTTTGGCGGCGGTTCCAACTTTGCAGGTATTTCCTTCCCCTTCATGCGCCATGTCTTCAGCGGCGAGCGCAAGACACGTTTCATAGCCGCCGAACCTGCCAGCTGCCCCAAACTGACACGCGGCCAGTTCCAGTACGACTTTGGCGACCTTAGCGGTCTGACTCCCCTGATGCCCATGTACACCCTGGGCCACAACTTCATGCCGGCCAACATCCACGCCGGCGGTCTTCGCTACCATGGTGCCGGTGTGATAATCTCCCAACTTATGAAGGATGGCTACATGGAGGCAGTTGACCTGAAGCAGTCCGAAACCTTCAAGGCAGGTCTGCTCTTTGCCAAGGAAGAAGGCATCATCCCTGCTCCCGAATCGTGCCACGCCATTGCCGCCGCCATTGCTGAAGCAGAGAAGTGCAAGGAGACTGGCGAGGAGAAAGTTATCCTGTTCAACCTTTCTGGCCACGGTCTCATCGACATGGCAGCCTACACCCAGTACCTTGCCGGCAACCTGTTCGACCTTGAGGTGTCGGACGAGGAAGTGACACGCAACGTCAAGGAACTGGAACAGATAATATAGAACAAAACATCATTATTAACCTTTTAAACATTATTATTATGAAGAAGATCATTAACTTTTCTGTAATGCTGGTAGCAGCATCTATCCTGTTCTCTTCTTGTATCGGTTCTTTCCAACTGACCTCAAAGGTGAAGAACTACAATGACAACATCGGCAGCAAGTGGGTCAACGAACTTGTTTTCCTCGCGTTCTGCATTGTTCCTGTATACGAACTCTCTGCCTTGGCTGATGTTCTGGTATTGAACTCCATAGAATTCTGGACAGGCAAGAAGTCCTTGGCTGATGCCGGCGAAACCAAGACCATCAAGAACAGCAAGGGACAGGACATTGAGGTGAAGACCCTGAAGAACGGTTATGCCCTTAGCGACGGAACTAACTCCATGAACCTTGTCTTCAACGAAAAGGAACAGATATGGAGCGCCGAGTTCCAAGATCAGGTTACAAATCTCATCAAACTTGTTGACGAGAACAACGCACAGCTGTTCCTGAAGAACGGCGAAGTGATGGACATCACCCTTAATGCAGAAGGAATCGAGACAGCACGTATGCACATGTACAACTGTCTGGCTATGAACAACTGATAACAATCTCATAAGCAAACAAGAGGTCGCCCAACAGCGACCTCTTGTTGTTTATCATACATTCTGCTTTCCTATCTTCTGCTGAAAGTCCGTTATAATATTTACTGCCTCGTCAACCTCATCGGTCAAGGACAGCAGCAGGTTCTTGTAGATGCCCTTGTGCAGCAAGTCAACAAGGAGGGGATAGAATGGTGTGGTCTTTGACCAGAACTCCGTGTCAAGGAATACCATGGGACTGGCAAAACCAAACGTCAGGTAGTGGTTCTGCACCGCCTCCTGGAACACCTCCTGTATAGTACCTGCACGTCCTGGGGCATATATGATGCCCCCATAAGCCACAGTAAGAAGAGTGTCTTCTCGCACACTGTTCTCAAAAAGTTTGGCTATGTGTGTGGCAAAGGGCGATGTCCATTCGTGGCCGTAAAGCCATGTAGGAATACTGAGATTGATGTACTGGGTCTGAGGATAGTCGCGCAAGATTCCAAAGGAGACGGCAAGATAGTTATGGCTCTCCTGCACGGGTACTGAGGCAAGTCGGGAAAGCGCCTCTCGGAACTCCTCCTCGCTGCGCCCAGCCATCCATGCACCAAAACCGGTTGCCTCCATAGCACCGCTGCCACCTCCGGAAACCATCAGCGATCCTTTCTCTGTGAGTGCCTTGCTGATGCGCGCCACCTTCTCGTAAGCAGCATCGTCGCGCCTCATGGCATTGCCGCCCATCACCGCCACCACCTGGCACTTGTCGTATCGGGCAAGCAGACGTTTGGTACTCTGCATAATACAGAAGTCGTGCAGATTGCGTGCCAGCGACTCCAGCGGATTGTCCGTAACCTTACCCTGTGCCAGATAGTGATTGTAGACCTGCTGGTCATAGCACTGAGAAAAAGTTTCGGGACGCGAAAGGTCAAGTCCGCCATACAGCGTTTCTGCCGTATACAGTTCCTGCGGATCTACAGCAAAAGGCACGGAATGCAGATATTCTGCAATCCTTTGTCCATGGTTTGAAGTACGTATTATCATAGGCCTGTGTTCTTCATCACATTGTTCTCCAAATAGCGGTAGGCATAGAACGTATCATTGCCCATCTTGACCGGGACGATATACTTGTCAAGCAGTTTTCGTGCCAGTTTCAAGGTATTGCCCTTTGGAGTCGGGCTGTAGGAATAGCCCTTCTGCTTTTTGTCCAGACGCACAGAACTCACCTGCGTCTGCCCCACGCTATGCTCCATACCGTGCGCCCAGTTCCACTCGAAGAAACCATAGTTGGCAGGCTTGCAGCCATTGTCGAAGAAATATTTCCATCGGGGCAGGTAGAAATCCTTTATAAGACCCTGCCATGAACGATAGGAATAGTCGTTGAGATTGGTGTTTGGACTTGACCATGTGGTAATGAGCGTACGGGCATTATTGAACTCATACCAGTCGGCGGTTGCCGTTGTCGCTCCCTCCACCTCTGCCGCAGCATCACGCGCCTCCTGGGTCCATTTGCCCAAGCGGAAGTTGAGGTTGGTTCCCTTGAAGTCGTCCACATCCGCCAAGAGCGCAAGGAAGGCATCGCGTCGAGCCATGTACGTAGCATCTGTAGCAAAGTTCGCACCAGCCGCCTCCTTGGCAGATTTTATTCCAAGAAGCAGTTCGTAGGCATAGTCAGCCATCACCGCACCCACAAATTCCACAAGGTCGTAACGGTAGTTGCTTTCAAACACAGAACCCTTCTTCAGCCTTAGCGACTTACTAGCGGCAATCAACCTGTATACAGCATCTATCACCATCTGTCGGCGTTCCGGTGTGTATGTTGCACCGGCATGGCTCAGCGTCTTGCCCCAGGTGCTGGCAGGGCGTGCATCAAGATTTGGGCGTGCCCCCCACACATCCTCCACGGGTCCCTGTATGGCATCGGCACCATAGTTCAGTACACTTTGGCGAAGCAGTTCCCATGCCTGCGCCACCTCCTCGTTCTGCGTGCCATAGCGTGCCATGGCATACTCCCTTACCCACTGCTTCACATCGGGCTTCTTTCTCATCCAAGGCAACTGGAACAGAAGGTCGTAGGTTACGGGGGTCTGTTCTATGGCCTCTGGGGCCGCACCTATACCCTTGATGCTTCCATACTTGGCCTTATAGGAGAAATAGTTGTCCGTAAGGTTGTTCAACCTGCCCATAAGACCGGAACGTCCGCCAAAATTAGGTATGGCACAGAACACCGCATCCTGCGGAGCATAGCCGTTGTAGTGGTCAAAGGCAGGACGGCCATCAGAGAAGAGGTCGAGCACTATAAGCCGGCCTGCCGGCACGGCATTGATAGACTTCCTTTGGTTTCCGTCCCATTGCCATTGCTGGATCACCCATTGCGAACCACCCTTGGCCGCCTCCATAGCATCGTAAATGGCACGATATGCTTCGGCATACTTGCCACTGGAGATTGCGCCACCTTCATGGAAAGGGTCCATAGAGTAGTACTGACTCTCGCCCATAACTTCTTTCAGGCAGGTGTAATAATCTGCGGCTATTGTGGCAAAGCCTTCATACGTGGGGTCTATAATGCGCGGACGCTGGAATCCCCCAGCCCACTTGCCGCCATTGGCATCGGTGGGCACACCGGTCTTCTCGGTGAAGTTTACAGGCACCATACCCGAGAATCCAGGCAGTACGGGGTGTATACCCAATTCCCTTTGGCGGTCCAGGATTTTCTTTGCCAGTTTCTGCTGGCGCACATACCATGCATCGTCCTGCACGCCACCGGCACCATCCCATGTGCCTCCGTTCAGGGTTCCGGGAGCAGTACCGCCCCACCCCTCCAGGTTGTTCATGCCCCACCATGCCGTAAAGGCAGGACCTGGCACGAAGGCCTTGGCCTCCTCATCGGTATAGTTATATTTGCGCATGCCGTTCTCCTCAAGGGTAAGGAACTTGCGCCATACCTCCTCCAGACCTACAATCTGCAGAGGCATGTTTATTCCATGCAGAGCCATCCAGTCTATTTCCCTTTGCCAGCGGTCCCATGTCCATGTGGTCATGGAGTAACCGAAGGTGCAATAGTTCAGATAGTATCTGTAACGCGCATCACTGCTACGTGTTTCCGCATCTGCCTTGACCTGCTCCACGTTCGACAGGTCGGCATAGGGCTGCCCAGGTTTCCCCTCGTTGAGCGAGTTCCATGATATGTTCACCTTGAGGTGATGGTTCAGGAACCAGCCAAGTCCTGTGGTCAGTGCGCTGAGGCTATTGCCCTTTATCAAGACCCGGCCATCCTCGCGCCCGATTACAAATGTCTCGGCTTGCGACTCCTGCAAAGGTTCCAGGATAAAGGTAAACTTCTCTGCCGTGCCCGGTCCGCCTATGCGCTCTGCCAAAGCCACCAGGGAGGCAGGATTGCGCTCTGCACGCACGGGTAGAACTGTTGCCAGCAGCAACATTATTGCCAAAAAGAAGAAACGTCTCATATCGTGTTTAGAATTTATCTGTTGGTATACTTGGCATACTTGAAAGCGGGCATGCCCAAACCCATTATGGCCCATGGCTTATGTCCCTCGGGAATACCGAGTATGCGTGCCGCACGCTTTGCCCCCATCATGAACATAGCCGTCTGCACAAATCCCATGTATATCTGGCTCACGCCAAGGGACTCTGCCATCAGGGATGCATTCTGGTATGCCAGGTTGCTGTCCTGCGAACCGAACGAATAGCCCTTCGGAGTGGACATGACGAGCAGGGCTGTACAATTGCAGATACATGGTCGCCTGCCCTGGTGGAACTGTTCGTTCATGGCCATCAGTGCAGGAGCCTCATCGTAAAGTTTGCGCAGGAACGGACGAAGGACAAGTTTCACTGGAGGAAAGAGCATAAAGCGCGACAGGCGCATGAAGAAGTTTATCGTAGCAGCCTCCACTGTATGCAATCCCTCGTCGCCGGCAATCAATGTGAGACGCACCTGCCTGCTGTTCTGTGCGGTAGGAGCATAGCGAGCCGCCTCCATAATCATATCCAGGGATTCCTCTGGTATGGGAGCATCGGTAATGGTACGGTTGCTTCGGCGCGAACGTATCAGTTCCATCAGGCTCTCGGCCGAGGGCAATGCGTTCCTGTCTATCGTGTGCATGCTCTCCGGAGGAAAGGCGCTGTGTCCGTAGGCACCCGTGGGACATACGTCCACACAGTGTCCGCACTCTATGCACACCTCGGGGTGGCGCAATGCAGGTGCCTCGCCTTTGGCTATCACCGGTATCAAGGCAGGGCATACCCTCTGGCATCTGCCGCACCTCGTGCACTTTTCGCTGTTAATGGCAATCATGGACATTAGGGGGGATTACTCGTTTGCCGGCTGCTCCTCGGGATTGTTCTTGTAGTACTCGTCCCACTGGCGCTGTACCTCCTGCCAATCTACGGCATCGCCGCTTGCCACTGCCTCTGCCTGACGCAGAGCCTCATCGCGCTGGCGCTTCTCTGCATGGCGCTGCTTCATGGCATCTATCGTGGCATCGTCCAGAATCTGTATGCGTCCACGGCGCACACATTCGTCCAGGTCTTCGGGTCCGAAGGCCTTGCCCTGAATGTTGAAGTCAGCGATATTGAACTCAAATGTAGTGCGCAATGTATGGCGCACCATCTTCTGCTGGAAGCGGGTTCCAGCCATCTTGCGGCGCAGCAGTTTGCCGATAATCTCTATCTCGCGCTGCGAGAACTTGTTTCTTCCCATTGAACTAAGGTATGTTCTATAAATTAGTTTATCTCTTATCTGGTAGAATTCTATTGACTTTGGCTCTTTAATGCCAGAGCTAATTTACAGAACCTACCTTAAGATATATTATGCGTAGACAAAGATAATGATAAATTTTGAAACATCCAACAGAAACGGCCGGCTACCACGTGGCAACCGACCGTTTCAACTGGATTTAACCCAAGTTAGCCCATAGGTTCGTAGCCAGGATATACTGGCACGTTGGATTGGGCGCAGATTACTTCACGGCTTATGGTAATAATCTCCACTGCGGGAGCGATATATTGCTTCTTCATAACTTTATTGTTTCTTGTTAATGTTATAGATTACGGGCAGAACTTAAGACTGATCAAACAACAGTTCTCCGTTTACTTTACCACCTTCTTTCCGTTCACTATGAAGACTCCCTTCTGGGCATTCTGCACGCGGCGGCCGGACAGGTCATAATAGTTTTCAGTTTTTCGTTTTCCGTTTTCAGTTTCTGTAATGCCTGTTGCGTCATCTGACTCACCATCGACGAGGATACCGATGTTGCGAGCGCTCACACCTTCTTCCAGTTCCAGGTAGAAGCGGAAGGCCCCAAGGTTGTCATCCTCGGCAATCATTGCAAAGCGGCCATTTTTGGATATGCCATAGCAACCAGCCAGGTCTGCACCGCTCTTCTTGACAAGAGTGCCATTGATTGTACCACCTGGGATAGAAACTGGTTCAAAAGGCAGTGTGGTGTTACGCATCCAGGCATTCGTCAACTCAAGCTTCATTTCCTTAGCCTCCGGAGTCTTGGGACGAATAAGATAAGGTTGGCAGCCTCTTAGCGAACCTCCACCTTCTACGTAATGAACAACCACATAGCACTTGGTCTCCTCGTCGTTACTATTACTGGGTATTATATGGTCAAAGGCAAAGACATCGTAGTTGTCCTGAAGAGCCTCAAGGGGAATGTAGAACGGAACAAACAGGGCATTGAAACCATCGCTGGCAAGAGTACGGGTATAGGTAAGAGTTTCTACCTGTGACATATTGCTGGTACATACGAATTCAAAGTCCTCTACCTCGCCATCAACGATGGTGCACTCCTTCACCAGATCTCCATGCATATCACTTGTAAAAGTAAGAGATTCCTCTGATTTTCCAACAATTTCAACAATCGCATTATATTTCGGGTCCTTCTTTTCTATTACGATGTTGGCCTTGGTCATTGATATATCCAGCAAAGACTTGCCTGCCTCTGCATAATCCAAAAGGATGTCTGCACCACCCTCGGGAGTACCGCTGAAGTTACAGTTGTCAACAGTCAGTGTGGATGTTCCGCCCTCTACCGAACTGAGTACACGAACGGGAATCTGGTCAGCAGCTACATCCTTGCCGCAGTTGGTGAAGGTGCAGTTTCTAATTGTTATCACCTGTTCGCCGGCAACCTTGTGGTTGAGGTTGACTGCCTTGTCCAGATTGGAGAAGGACACGTTGTCAAGCGTTATGCTGCCATTGGCATTGGAGTAAACCGCCTCGGGAAGAAGGCCCTCAAAGGAGCAGTTTTCCAAATTAATGTTCAGTGTGCCAGTGGTGCCGTCAACCCACACCTTGCCCATGTTTTCACAGTTGGTGAACTTTATGCCTACAGTATGCTCTGTTGCCTTTGTGCCCCAGACACCGCATCCATTAAGTCCGTCTACCACAAATTCTATATCCGAGGTAATGTCCGTTCCACCGTTTGGATCGGTATTGCCCAAGTCGAAGTAGTGCTCACCATCGCCTGTAACATTTGCATTATTGCCATAAATAACAAGCGAACTTATCACAGGAGCATGTTGCAAGGAACCTACATCGGCACCAGGCTTGCAATAGATGGATACTTTTGGGATAAAGCCTAAATATTCCCATGAATGTACACTTTTTTCAAGCTCTTCAAGGGCTTTCTGAAGCGTTTCGTACTTGCCTCCCGTTCCCTCAATATATAGTATTACTGTTTGGTTTTCATCAAAATACGAGCCTTCGGGAATATTAGGTTCAACAACCTTGCCGTCATCACAAAGAACGGCACCATCCTTCAGATAGGATGTAATCCATGCATGACGGATTGGATTGCCTGAGTGGTCCAGGAATTTGCCGCCCCTGATAGCAGCGCCTTCAGAAAGCTGAACGGGAGAAATATCATCAAAATGGGCATAGAAGGTTCCTCCATAGATATTCACCGTACCGTTGTCATAGCTTGCCACGGCTTCGCCGCTGTCAGGAGTGCCATTCTCGGGATAGTTCATCTTGAAGGTACCGTCGTTGATTTCCACACTGGCACCGCTTGCCACATACACCACATGACACGTGCTGCCTTCGCGTCCTGTAGGCAGGAAGGTGCCATCGTTGATAGTCACACTGCCACCGTATGCGCCTACAGCGCCAAAACCGCCATCTACTGTGGCGTCGTTGATAGTCAGTGCGCCTCCGCCGTTCTGCTGGATTGCATAACCGCCATTGCTGCTGCGGAATGTTCCATTGGAAATTGTTGTCTCGGCGCTGGCACGAGAATCGACAGCTGCAACCACACCTTCGAATGTGCCGCCCTTGATTTCTGCCTCGGCACAATTTAGAAGACTGGCACCGCCATCAGAGTCGAGAGCATAGAATGTGCCACCTTCTATGACAAGATAAGCCCCATCAACCTTTTCATCAGAGTTGGTGCCATTGTATCCATTGAAGATACCACGCGCTGAGATGGAACCGACATCATAGATGTTCTTGATGGTAAGATTACCCTTGTTGTTGATAGCATAGATGTGCTTGCCTGTCTCAGGATCTGCTTCGGGGACAGTCACGTCCTTGCCCATGAGATCTATCATGGTTTGCTTTCCCTCCGGAATCACTATCGTCTGGGTAATCAGGACAGGATTGTTGTCAGGGGATGCGAGAGCATTATGCAATTCATCAAGGGAACTGACTTCAACCAGATTTGTTTCAATAGCAAACTCTGAGAACTCGGCAGACTTCAATTCCACATACTTTGAACCATCAGCACCCACCTTTACGTTGTATGCTCCCATTGGCTTTCCCTTGTGCCTTGCCATCATCGCACCTGTCCAGGCGCTTGGCACGGGCAAACGGAAAGTGAGCGCTTTGGCAAAGCTGGAGACCTTCACCTCTGTGCCCTTGTGGTTTACTGTGGGAGATACGTTGAAGGTAAGCCTTGAAGCAGAGTTGTCGTCCTCCAGCCTGACATCCTTAAGTTCCACCTTCAGGTATGGAACAGAGATAATGTCCTCCTTGGTGGCATCATCACCTGCCACACCGGCATCCTTCAAGGCATCCAGAATAGAGTTCAGGTTGTCTTCGCTGTCAAGATTTGCAATGTCAGCAGTGATGCTGCTGTTTTGTGCAATCTCCTGGAGCAGGTCGTTCAATGCGGACTTTTGCTCCTCTGTCGGTTCATTGCCGCCAACGGTAACCGGAGGAGACTGGCTGTCGCCTCCCGTCACGTCCTGCGCCACTGCCGTAAAGGTAGAGCACGAAATAATCACCATCATGGTGAAGAAAAACTTTTTGATTCTCATAGGAAATAGTTATCAATTATTGATTGTTAGACTTTGAATAATAGGTGATTTAGCAATCACATGGCCAAAGGTATATTATTTTTTTAGAATCGGTTGAAAATGCTTACACTGATTAACAATTATTATAGACAATTAAGCCGTCTGTGTTTTTTGTTTTTAAAAAGCATACTTAATTGATAACATCCCTGTATGATTTACAAAATCGGAACGTAATCTCATATCAT
>ERZ808030.81-NODE-81-length-10137-cov-1.995030_pt1 | contig 10137 bp, 4 predicted proteins | sample MGYA00380186_ERZ808030 | MGnify/ENA primary metagenome ERZ808030 (study PRJEB31490, sample SAMN06133386) | cow dung metagenome | isolation source: M7 | host: cow | place: China: Chengdu | collected 2015-05 ...
GCTAATGGCTGTTCTTGCTGGCGCAATAATTGTTTGGTTTGATTAGCTAACGTATAGCGTTTTTCTGTAGTTAGGTCGATACGAACCACCATCCAATGCACCATAAACAGCACCAACAACGCTACAGGTAGAACAAGCACATCTTTCCAATGCCATTCTTTTTTAAAGGTAAAGGCTAATAAGCAACCCGACACCACCATAAAATAGCACACATCGCGCATATCAAGTACCCCCCTGCTAATGGATTCGTAATGAGCAGCGATGCCCAACTGCGAAAAGACATTTTGTACCATTCCATCAGAAAAAAGAGAGGCAATAAAATCAAAACCTATGTACAAGAAAAAGCAAGCAAAGGCAGTTAACACAAAGGCAACTACGGCATTATCGGTATACGAAGATACGCATACACCAACTGCCACGTATACGGTAGCCAACAATACCAACCCAATAAACGACCCCCAAAATGCGCCCATATCGATATTGGCCACGGGGCTTCCCAAACAACATACCGATACAAAATACACCAACGTAGGCAGCAGCGCCAAGATAACCAACAACAAATTAGCCAGGTATTTAGCCCCAATAATCTGAGCACGAGTAAGGGGCTTGGTTTGCAACCATTCTATGGTTCCTTGCTTATACTCGTCGGCAAAACTACGCATGGTAACGGCCGGTATTAAAAACAAAAACACCCACGGAGCCAATCCAAACAACCCATCTAACTGCGCATATCCATTATCTAACACATTGTTTTCGCCAGGTATCAGCCATAACAAAGCACCCGTTAACAACAAGAAAACTCCTATTACCAACGAGCCTATAGCTGTAGAGAAAAAACCTGCTATTTCTTTTTTTAGCAATGCGTACATGTAATTGATTTTTTTAAGTTATTTTTGTGCTGTACAAAATCTCACAAAGATAATTAAAAAGTCGCAAGTCGCAAGTATAATGAAAAAATACTATCTACTTATCTTATGCTTATGCACAGCCTTAATGGCATGGGGAAAAGATACTACCTTTATTCCCTACAAAATAAAGGCCCAATTTATTGGCGGATACCTATACCCACACGATAAAAGCATTATAAAGCCGCTTACCAAAGGGCCTATGCTAGGGGGCGAAGTGGCTTTTGAATGGGGAGCCTATGGCAGCAAAGATTGGCACAAAGACTTTAACAACCCCGATGTGGGGTTAGCGCTCCAGGTAATTGACCTAGGCAATCCCGACGTAGCCGGACAAATGATTGGTGTGTATCCCTACGTAAGTATCCCCATGGTAAAAAACGATATTGTATCGTTCAATGCCAAAATTGGGGGTGGTTTGGGCTTTGCCACACGCCCTTGCGATGTAGAAGCCGCCATAGCCGATCCCAGAAGCATCAAACAAAAAGCAGGCGATTATAACTTTGCCATAGGAGGACCGGTTAATTTTGCCATAGCGGCAGGTGTCAACGTAGAGGTTAAGGTACATAAAAATGTAGCACTTACAGCCGATATTATGTACAACCACTTTTCTAGTGCCAGCCTTTCGCAACCCAACGGTGGGCTGAATATGTTTAATGGATACTTAGGCTTAAAATACTTAATAAACAAAGAAATAACTCCTCACTCCTCACTCCTAACTCCTCACTCAGCTAACCCTTCGACAAGCTCAGGGACCGAAGAGGAAGGCACTTCGACAAGCTCAGTGACCGAATCCAAATCACCATTCAAAAGATGGAGCGGCGAAGTCATTGTATCGGGCGGAGCCAAAAAACTATACTACCAAGATACTCAATACTTTGGATGCGCTAGTTTGAACCTAGAAGGTTACTACCATACCTGCCGACAACACCGCATTGGTATCGGTTTCGACCTATTTTTTGACGATGCGTATTGCCAAACCGTTGCGCCTGATGCCAACGGAACCTACGATTGGACAGAAGAATTTACCAAATTCAAACGCACATGTACGCCCGATAACAACATTGCCAACAAGCTGCGTTTGGGCTTTAACATTGCCAACGAATTGACCATTGGCAAAGTAGGCATATTTGCCCACGTAGGCATTTACCTGTACGATCCCGTTAAAAACATGGAACCTGGCGACAAAGCCTTAGATGCTCTAAACGGCAAAGGAGAGCCCATTAAAAAAGGATTGTTCTACGGTTACGATATACAAGACGAAGACGGATGGAACTACTTTAGAATTGGTGTAAAATACCACATAACACCCCATTTTTTGGTAAATGTAAGCTTTAAAACCCACCTTCAAAAAGTAGAATTTGCCGAATTTGGCATAGGTTATTCATTTTAATAAAATCGGATGAAAAAATACATCATTATAGCATCGGCAATTATTGCCTTAGTTTTTTCGGTATGGGGCTTTTTGTCCATTAAATCGACCACCGTTTCTAAAGAAATAAACATTTTTACCGCACTACCCCAGCAACCTTATAGTTTGCTACGTATTAACAATGCTGCATCCATTAGCAAAGCGCTTTTGTACGATAATAGTTACTGGCAAGATGTTAGTAACCTAGCATCGTTTCAAGAACTAAACCAGCTAATAGTGCATCTTGACTCTATTAAAGACACCAACCCAGCGGTGAATGCCCTGCTAAACAATCGTACCTTTTACATGGCTAGTTTTTTGCAAGAAGACCAAACTACACAACACCTATGGTTTGGACAAATTGCCCACGACGAGTGGAAACAATTGGAGCAAATTATGCTGCAACATGTAAATGCAGGCTACTATTTTGGCTACGAGAATGGTATATTTTTAACGGGTACAAACAAAAACATTGTTAGCCAATCTATTTTACAGATTCAATCGGGTAAATCGTTAATGGACAGCGATGCTGGCTTTAATAATATTGTTAAAACAGCGGGCAAACAAGCCGTCTTTAACTGGATTTTTAACCTAGAAATACTAAGCGACATCTTGTTAGCCGATTTAACCGAACAAGGTAACAGTTTATTTTCGGCCTGGCAACATTATGCCGATTGGTGCTGTTTTGACGGCATTGTAGAAGGCGACAAACTTATCTTTAATGGGTTTGCCAGCAAAAAAGATCAGTTCCATTACACATCGCTTATTAACGAACAAGAAAGTAGCCAAAATACGTTAACCAATAGGATGCCCTACAATACCTATTTTTATCAGCACTTGGCACTCAATAATTTAGACACCTACCTACAACAATTAGATGCTTTTGCCGAATTACACAGCGAACAAGGGATTAGAACCGACGGAACAGCCCTAGAAACCCCTACGGGAGAGAGTCCTATGGTATTTTTTAGCAACTTTTTTGGAGGCGAAATAGCCTCTGGATGGTCGCCTATGGGGCATTATATTTTGGTAAAACTAATAGAACCCAAACAAGCTGCCGAAAAATTACAAAGCATGGTAGAAGAAATGGGATATGGAGCTAGCACCACCACACAAGGAGGCATTAAAACCTATCATTTTGACAGCAATGGATTTGCAGGTTGTGTATTTGGCAGCGACTACACCCTAGAAGAAGAGCATCTTGCCATTGTAGAAGGCAAACTGATTATTGCCCCTAGCGCTAAATTTGCCCGATACATAGCATCGCGCAAGGCCAATAGCCAAACCTTACAATGCGCCCCCAACTTTCAGGACGCCAACAAAACCTTGCTTACTAAGGCTAATTTATCCATGTACATCAACATTCCGTACATGGTACGCAACGCATCACAATTTGTATCGGGCGAATGCCTAGATTGGATAAACCAAACACAAAGTTTGTGGAAAAACTTTTCTACCTGTTGCATTCAATCAGAAAACGATTTATCGGGCAAAACATTCCAACACTTGTTTTTACAATACAACAAAGTGATGGAAGTAGACGAACAAGCCTTGCTAGCAAGGACTGAAAGTACACCCCTAACAGAAACCGACAAAGAGCTTGAAAACGAACAAGATATACAACTTTCTGGAACCGAAGAAACTAGCAACGAAATTGACGATACAGAAAATACAGACACCCCCACAGAAGAGCCTACAAGTACCCCGTCTGTAATGCGTAACCTTAGCACACAAAAGGCCATTTGCACAGCCACGCTCGATTATCCTGCTGTAATAGCCCCTCAGTTGGTAAAAAATCATTACACGGGCGAAAACGAGATAGCCATTCAAGACAGCCACAATCAGTTATACCTAATTAGCGCATCGGGCAAAATACTATGGAAAGTACCCTTACAAGAGCGCATCATAGGCAGCATTTTGCAAGTTGACCTATTTAAAAACAGCAAGTTACAAATGACCTTTGTTACAGAAAACGAATGGGTTGTAATTGATAGGAATGGCAATATGGTAACTGGATTCCCTAAAAAGTTAAGCCAAAAAGCAGGAGGTACATTAATGGTTTGCGATTACGACAAATCGCGCAACTACCGCTTCTTTATTCCTACCCAAAATGATCAACTTGTATTGCTAAAAGCAGATGGTAGCATGCCAAGCGATTGGACATTTAGCGGCAGCCAAAGAGGGCTAATAAGCCCCCTACAATATTTTAACCAAAAAGGAAAAGATTTTTTGGTTGCATTCGACAACCAGCAAACCTACTTTTTAAATCGCAAAGGCCAAGAACGTATTTTGCCCAATAACACCATTCAAAAAGCCCAGAACGGGGTATTTTACCAAGATGTATTGGGAACCAACCATCGTTTTATTGCCACATCGCCCACAGGCGAAATACTATACGTTTACAACAACGAAGTAAAAACGGCTTCGGTAAAAACCTATACCAACCACCATTTATTTACCCTATTTAAGGGCAATTATGGCAACTACTATATTTTCTTTGACCAAAAAGGCCTAGACGTGTTTGATCGCGACCTTAACATTTACATGCGCGATGCAGCCATTATAGGGGGGAAACACCCCACCCTGCTTATGCATAGCAGCCTAATGGCAGCGTACGAGCAAGCACAAAAATGCTGGATTATTTACAACTTAGTAGGCAAACGAAGTGCCTATCAGGTTATAGCAAGCGATACCCCCTTGGCCTATTTTGGCACCTTTAAACCCTATCAATCGCCCTGTTTGGTAGTAACCGAAGGCAAAGAACTAAAGTGGTACAAGATAAATGAGAAATGACTTGCGACTTGTGACTTGTGACCTTTGACTTTAGACTTGTGACTTTAGACTATTTTTATTACCTTTGTAGGCATTAAATTTAAAAGACATGATAGTATTCTTTAAAACACAGAGCAACAACATTTTAGCCGTACAAAGCCGCGAAGCTTTATCGGCCGAAAACATTGAAAAATTGGTGTGGCTATTTGACAATGCCACTTTATTAACCGAAAATGCCATTGCAGGAAGCTACATTGGTCCTCGTCGCGAGATGATTACCCCATGGAGTACCAATGCCGTAGAAATTACCCAAAACATGGGCATTAGCGGTATTGAACGTATCGAAGAATATTATCCCAATGTGGGCGATGCATCGTTCGACCCCATGTTGCAACGTAAATACGAAGGCCTTGACCAAGAATTATTTACCATTAACAAACAACCAGAACCCATTGTTTACATCGACGATATTGAAGCCTACAACGAGCAAGAAGGTTTGGCATTGAACCCCGACGAAATGGCCTACCTAAATGGTATAGCCGAAAAATTGGGCAGAAAACTTACCGACAGCGAAGTGTTTGGTTTCTCGCAAGTAAACTCGGAACACTGCCGCCACAAAATCTTTAATGGTTTGTACATCATCGACGGCGAAGAAAAAGAACTATCACTCTTTAAATTGATCAAAAAAACATCCGAAACCAATCCTAACACCTTGGTATCGGCCTACAAAGATAACGTAGCCTTTAACGCAGGCCCCGAAATTGAACAATTTGCCCCTAAAAGCGGCGACAAACCCGATTTCTTTGAAATCAAAAAAATCCAATCGGTTATTTCGTTAAAAGCTGAAACCCACAACTTCCCTACTACCGTAGAACCTTTTAACGGTGCTGCAACCGGTACTGGTGGCGAAATTCGCGACCGTCTAGGCGGTGGTAAAGCTAGTTTGCCTATTGCAGGTACTGCTGTTTACATGACATCGTATCCTCGTTGCGAAGCTGGCAAAAGTTGGGAAGAAAGCATCAAAGAACGCAACTGGTTGTACCAAACTCCCGAACAAATCCTTATCAAAGCATCGAACGGTGCTTCTGACTTTGGTAACAAATTTGGCCAACCCCTTATTTGCGGTTCGTTGTTGTGTTTTGAACACGAAGAAGACGACAAACAATACGGCTTTGACAAAGTAATTATGCTAGCCGGTGGTGTTGGTTTTGGTACCCAACGCGACGCCCTAAAAGGCGAACCCGAAGTTGGTGAAAAAGTAGTTGTATTGGGTGGCGATAACTACCGTATTGGTATGGGTGGTGGCGCTGTATCGTCGGTAAATACCGGTCAATACGCCAATGCCATTGAGTTGAATGCCGTACAACGTGCCAACCCCGAAATGCAAAAACGTGCTGCTAACGTAATTCGTACCTTAGCAGAAAGCGATAACAACCCCATTGTTTCTATCCACGACCACGGTGCAGGCGGTCACTTAAACTGCTTGTCGGAGTTAGTAGAAAGCACCGGTGGTAAAATTGACATGAGCAAATTGCCTATTGGCGACCCTACCCTTTCTGCCAAAGAAATTATTGGTAACGAAAGTCAAGAACGTATGGGCTTGTTGGTAAAAGAAGAAGACCTTGCGCTTATTAACCGCATTGCAGACCGCGAACGCTCGCCTATGTATGTGGTAGGTGAAACCACCGGCGATATGAACTTTGTGTTTGAACAAGCTGATGGCGAAAAACCCATTAACCTACGCTTGGATTACATGATTGGTAAACCACCAAGAACCATCATCAAAGACAATACCGTTGAGGCTAACTTTGCTAATCCTGCTACCGATGCTGCTCAAATTGAAAACTATGTAAAACAAGTGTTGAGCATGGAGCACGTGGCTTGTAAAGACTGGTTAACCAACAAGGTAGACCGTTCGGTAACGGGTAAAATTGCTCGTCAACAATGTGCTGGCGAATTGCAATTGCCCCTTAACGACTTGGGTGTTGTTGCATTGGACTACCGTGGCAAAGAAGGTATTGCCACATCCATTGGCCACGCGCCCTTGGCAGCCCTTGCTAACCCCGAAGCCGGTTCTGTTTTGGCTATTTCTGAAGCACTTACCAACATTGTTTGGGCGCGTCTTGCCAACGGCATCGAAAGCGTTTCGCTTTCGGCCAACTGGATGTGGCCCTGCAAAAACGAAGGCGAAGATGCACGTTTGTACAAAGCGGTTGAAGCATGTAGCGACTTTGCATGCAGCCTAGGCATCAACATCCCAACCGGTAAAGACAGCTTGTCGATGACCCAAAAATACGGCGACAAAAAAGTATTATCGCCTGGTACCGTTATCATCTCGGCTGGTGCCGAAGTTGCCGACGTTAAACAAGTAGTAAGCCCTGTAGTTAAAAACGACAAGAGCAGTTCTATCTACTACATCGACTTCTCGTTTGACAACCTAAAACTAGGTGGTTCTGTATTGTACCAATGCTTAGGCAAAATTGGTAACGACGTACCTACCGTACAAAACCCTGAATATTTTGCCGATGCCTTTAACAGCATCCAAGCGTTGATTGCCAACAATTACATTATGGCAGGTCACGATATTTCGGAAGGTGGTTTAATTACCGCATTGCTAGAAATGACCTTTGCGAATACAAAAGGCGGTTTATGTATCAACCTATCTTCGCTAGCCGAAAAAGACACCATTAAATTGTTATTCTCAGAAAACCCAGGTGTATTTATTCAAACCAAAAACAATGCAGAAGTAGAAAAACTACTTACCGAAAACGGCATTGGTTTTGCTAAAATTGGTTACCCCATTGAAGAACGCAGCTTAATTGTTGTAAAAGACAACGAAAAATACACCTTCAACATTGACGAACTACGCGACGTATGGTATCGTCCATCGTACTTGCTAGACCGCAAACAAAGTGGCGAACAATGCGCTAAAGAACGTTTTGAAAACTACAAAAACCAACCCCTTGACTTGGCTATTTTGTCAAGCTTTACTGGTCAACTATCGCAATTTAACTTGCAAACCCCACACGCCGAAAGTGGCATTAAAGCGGCTATTATCCGCGAAAAAGGTACCAACGGCGAACGCGAAATGGCTTACTCGCTATACCTAGCAGGCTTTGACGTAAAAGACGTTCACATGACCGACTTGGCATCGGGTCGCGAAACCCTAGAAGACATCAACATGATTGTATTCTGCGGTGGTTTCTCTAACTCGGACGTATTAGGAAGTGCCAAAGGTTGGGCAGGTGGTTTCTTGTACAACGAGAAAGCGAAAAAAGCCCTAGACAACTTCTACGCACGCAAAGACACCTTGAGTTTGGGTATTTGCAACGGTTGCCAATTGATGGTTGAATTGAACCTAATAAACCCAGAACACGAAAAACGCACCAAAATGTTGCACAACAACTCGCACAAGTTTGAATCGAACTTTGTGGGTCTAACCATTCCCGAAAACAATTCGGTTATGTTTGGCAGCTTATCGGGTAGCCGTTTGGGTATTTGGGTAGCACACGGCGAAGGCAAATTCTACCTTCCTATGGGCGAAGAAAATTACAACATCATTGCTAAATATACCCACGCTGGTTATCCTGCTAACCCCAACGGTTCAGACTATAATGTAGCGGGTATTTGCTCGGCAGATGGTCGTCACTTGGCTATGATGCCTCACTTGGAACGTGCTATCTTCCCATGGCAATGGGCGCACTATCCTGCAGGCCGTAAGGACGAGATTACGCCTTGGGTGGAAGCGTTTGTGAATGCCTTCAACTGGATTAAAAATAATTTTAAAGGGTAATTTTCACGTTGCGATTGTCCTCGAAATCCTCATTTACTTTAGTAAACTGCGGTTTCTCGGACTTCTCGACGCCTCAAAATTCCACCTTTAAAACGTGTTTTTAGAAAATCGAATATGTTACTAGACTTATTCATAGCATTTTTTAAAATAGGAGCCTTCACCTTTGGTGGAGGCTATGCTATGATATCGGTTATTGAACAAGAAGTAGTGACTAAAAAAAAGTGGCTATCTGAGTCTGATTTTGTAGACATGTTGGGTACGGTACAAAGCTTACCTGGCCCCATTTCTATTAACTCTGCTGTGTATGTAGGCTACAAACAAAAGGGAATGTTAGGAGCCATGGCCGCCGCTATAGGTACGGCACTCCCCTCTTTTGTTATTATCTTGCTATTGGCCATTGTATTTACCGACGTACAAGACCATCCTACCATCGAAAAAATCTTTAAAGGCATTCGTCCTGCTGTGGTGGCCCTTATTGTAGCCCCCTTGGTACGATTGTCGCAAAAAACAGGCATTACCTACAAAAATGCCATTATCCCCATAGCCGCAGCCCTGTTGGTATGGCAATTTGACGTATCGCCCATCTACATCATTATAGTAGTTGCACTAGGCGGTATTTTGTTTAACTGGTTTAAAAAACATCCCAAATGAGCCTATACCTAACATTATTTTGGACCTTCTTTAAAATTGGATTGTTTGGTTTTGGAGGTGGGTATGCCATTGCATCGTTGATACAAGACGAAGTAGTGTTTAACCACGGCTGGCTAACCGTTGCCCAATTTACCGATATCATGGCGGTATCGCAAGTAACCCCAGGCCCTATTGCCATTAACTGTGCTACCTACGTAGGATACAGCGCTACAGGCAGCATTTGGGGGTCGTTAATTGCAACCTTTGCATCGTGTTTAGGTCCTTTCCTATTGGTTTGTTTGGTGGTAGTAGGATTGCAGAAAATTAAAAACAATCCCTACGTAGAATATGCCTTTCAGGGTATCCGCCCCGCCGTAATTGGACTCATCGCATCGGCCGCATTGTTATTAGCCAACACCGAAAACTTTATTGAAGATCTTTCCCTTACCGTTATCGGCAAGTCCGAAGCCGAAGAATATGCTGCCGTAAACACCGACGGCAATAGAGACAACGATGCATACGTAACTAACCTTACTTTTTCCCTGGTAGTTGAACCCAGCACCGCGAACGGCGACGACCTCATCGTAAAAGTATTCTCAACTGACAAAAACGGAAACCCTGTTGAAGTC
>ERZ808030.82-NODE-82-length-10105-cov-6.742421_pt1 | contig 10105 bp, 7 predicted proteins | sample MGYA00380186_ERZ808030 | MGnify/ENA primary metagenome ERZ808030 (study PRJEB31490, sample SAMN06133386) | cow dung metagenome | isolation source: M7 | host: cow | place: China: Chengdu | collected 2015-05 ...
TTAGTCGATTTTGGTGCGGGTGTTCATAAGGGATTTACTCAAAATATAAGCAAAACCGGCTTCAAACATAGTATTCTGCACTCCTGCTGTTGCTTAATATGGTTAAAGTTTGAATCGGACTCCAAATTTTATAACTAAAGAAAAACCAAATAAAAAGTACAATTCCGTCTTCTGCATTTGTAAAAACAGAAGGCGGAATTAAGTGCTGCAGGAAATATTGGTGCAGACAGTTCTTGAAATCATTATGTTGAGCAGATTATGCGGAATGTCCTGAATTCAAATGGCTTATATGTGATTTCTCCGGAACATTCTCCGATATACTCTTCAAGGGGTGAAACCTCAGTGATTTTTGCGTCGTGTGTAACATTCATAACAGTTTTTCCGGGAATACCGTAAGGCTCATAAACACGCACGATATATCCGTTGCCGTCTTCAGCAGGCTTGATACAATCAACGATAAGACCTTCATTTGAAAGAGTAACAACAGGCTTTTCATTACTTTCGCCTTCAAACACAACAAAAGGAGAATTGAAAAGATATGCTTCCTGAGCAACCTTACCTGCCGATAAACCACCCATATGAGGATAGATTGAATATGCAAAATCGTGTTCACCTGTATCACGGAAGCGTGTAGGACTGTCAACGTTGCGCATAAGAGTTATAGTCATATCGTTGTCAATAACATTGTGACCGTATTTGCAGTCGTTGATAATTGCAACACCGTAAACATCATCTGACAAATCTGTGAAACGGTGAGCAGCAAATTCGTGCTTCCATTTTTCGGCAGGTGTGTTCGGATGGGTGTTACGTTTTGTAATGCCGTAAGCAATTTCGTAGCTTGCATGAGCAGAAACCACATTTACAGGGAAAGATGCCTGAAGAATTTTATATTTTTCCTGCCAATCAACGTGAGAAACTACGTCAACCCTTGTAATGTTTGCATACGCAATAATATCCTGAGTAAGAACGGTGTTGTTATGCTTTTTAGTAACCCTTACCGTCACACGCTCGTCATTTATATCAACAAGCGTAATTTCATTCTGCCAATTCATATCAACAGGACGCATTTTGTATCCGTCATCAATATTCCATGCATCCTCATGCTCGGGACCGTCCTTATATGTAACAAGGTTGTTAAGGTTGTCACCGACAAACCTATCTGCACGCTTGTCATAGAAATCGCCGAGAGTACCGTCCTCACGGATAATGAATGTAAAGAAGGGCGTTTCAATGCTGATTTTTCCGTTTTCCTTGTTTGCTGTAATTGCTTTTTCAGTATGTACAACTGAAGTTTTGTGATATGTTCTTGCACTGAAGCCTGCAAGATTTTTTACATATAAAATACAGTTACCGTCTGCATCTGTAATAACATTTGATGTGTTTTCTCCGTCCGTAAGTGCACAGCTTTCATACTTTTTGTCAACCTTTACGTATGCACTGCCGACAAATGAGTTTGGGTTATAAACTGTAACCTTGTCCTGTGCATCATCGCAAAGAGTATCAGTGACAAGCTCTTTTTCTTTTTTCTCTGCGAATACAAAAAGCTCTTTGTAGATTTTTTCTGCATCATCATAAACTGTATCTATAGAGCTGCCGGGAAGAACATCGTGGAACTGGCAAAGAAGCAGATCCTTCCAATGCTTTACAATTTCATCATATCCTGCATCCTTACCCTTGAGCTTTGCAAGAACTGAAAGCAAGTCAAGTCTGCGAAATGCCATTTCAATGTAACGGTTGTTGCGTTTTACATCGGCAATAGTTGTATATGTGCCCTGATGTGTTTCGACCGAGAGCTCCCCTTTCCACACAGGAAGATTTTCACGCTTTTTGTCAAGTTCAGTGAAATAGTCCTCTGCTTTTCTGATTTTTACCTCAGGCATACCGGGAACTGTCTGAAGCAGACGGTAATTCTTAAGCATTTCATCGGTTACACCGCCACCGCCGTCACCGTAGCCATAGGACAGAAGAACGTGGTCCCATGTTTCTTTTTGCTGAAGCTTATCTGAAACAAGGCTGATATTTTCACAGTCAATTGAGTTGTTGTAGCAATCTTTTGTGATAGGTACTGTTGCGTAAAGATTACTTCCATCAATACCTTCCCAGATAAAAGCATTATAGGGAAATTCATTGGCATTCTGCCAACGCACCTTGGTTGTGTAGAAGCTTTTCATTCCGCATTTTGTGAAAATCTGCGGAAGTGATGCGGGAAAACCGAAAGAATCGGGAATCCAGCAGACATCACTTGTTTTGCCGAATTCTTCTTTGAAGAACTGATGTCCGTAAAGAAACTCTCTTACAAGTGATTCTGCACCTGAAATATTAAGGTCTGATTCAACCCACATAGGGCCTACAAGACGCCATTTATCTTCCTTCACACGCTGACGGATCTGCTCAAAAACATCAGGATAAACTTCCTTGATATAGTTATAGACCGAGGGCTGTGAAAGCGAAAACTCAAATTCATCGTATCTGTCCATAAGTCGGAGCTGATTAAGTGCAGAACGGCCTGATTTGCGGATTGTATCCTTGAAACGCCACAGCCACGCAACGTCAATATGAGTAGAAGCAACGCAGTCAACGATACAGTCATCGTTTGACAGCTTCAATTCTTTTAATCCGTCAAGCAATTCCTTGTGAATTGCGATAATATTTTCAAGAAATTGGGTGTAGTCAAGGGAATTGTCGCTTTTACGGATTGTATTTTCAAACAAAGTGTTGACCTTGGCTTTCGTGTAATCATTCTTGATGTACTTTATAAGGTCACGGACAAAATCCATAGTATATGAAAAATCTGCAATTGCTTTATCTGCAATAACATACTGAGGATTTTCAACAGGTCTTACCATTCTTTCATCATTGCAGAAGGTACAGGCATATATTTCAAGCTCAATGGCAATTTCTCTGTCGTACATTGAGTCTTCAAGGTAAACCCTGCAGCGTTGTTCACCGTTGTCAACACCTGCAAAGCGTTTTCCGTCAATTGAAACAAATGCTTCGCAGTTGCAGGGCAATCTCAGTTCAAGATAAGCTGACTGGTGTTCCTGCGGCTTTTTAGGTGTGAATACAGTTTTCATCATACATGTTTTATGGTCGCAGAATGTAATGGTATCAGTATAATCTGCCCAATCTGTAAGAGGAATATATGTTTCCCTGTCCGCATAATCAAAAATTCTGTACTGCCATGCATCAATGGGGAACGTTTCCATAATCGCTCTGTTACGGTACAGCCATAAATTTTTGTCAATCATTTGTTCTACCATAGGTATCACTCCTTGTTTTTTGCATAGGTTTTTTGTTTTATTGTAGCTTTTGGAACAAAACATTTCATTGTTTCTTTTTGTTTTATTATTGTCTTTTTTTGCTATGCCATTGTTTTTTATTGCAATAAACAATCAAGCGTAGTGAAATAAAACTCAACACAAATAATTATATTATCAATATCAATAAAAATCAACATTAGTTTAAAAATACAGATGATTAAATGAATACGATTAAAAACGCAAAATTCATTAAAGAAAATGCAGATTTCGGTACAGTCGTTCCCGTTTTCATCAAGGCTATAAAGCCCGAAAAAGCAATCGGTAAGGCAACACTTTTCTGTTCTGCGCTCGGCTCTTATGAAGCATATATCAACGGAAAAAGAATCGGTGATTTTATTTTTGCACCGGGTTGGACAACCTATGGCAAACGCCTTCATGGGTATGGGACAACAGAAACGGTAACCTTCAAACATTGGAGGTTCGTGCATGGATGGACGAACTCGGTGTTCAAAAGAATTATGTTGCAAAAGACGGTTCTCAGCTGATTCTGTTGTAATTATGCTGTAACAAATAAAAATCAAAATAAAAGCAAACAAGCCCGTTGACTCATTGTCAGTGGGCTTGTTTGCTTTTATTCGGTTATCATACATTCGGTAACTTTTCCGTCAGGCATAATTCTGACAGTTTTGATTTCCTGCGGTTTCCAGCTCATTGAGAATTTTGTGTTAAGAGCGGTGAAATCAACCGTAGCATCGGTTGCGGTGCCGTTTGTTTCAACAATACGCATGATGATACCGTTGCCGTTTTCTGCAGACTTGATTGAAGTGACAACAATATTTTCTTTATCAACGTCAAGTGCAGAATAAATCTGAGGTAGATTTCCGCCGTGGTGTGTTTCCTGATGTGTCTGAAGCGGATTGTTAAGAACTTCCGATGCTTTGAATAGTTCGGAATTGACCTTCTGAATATGAGGAACGATTTCATAGGTAAATTCCTGCTCGCCCTTATCAAGAAATTCCATTTCACCGTCACGCATATGCTGACCGAAGTGGTCAAGGTATGCACAGCTTCGTGCAATCATCATACGCAGATCATTACCGATTGAACAGAAACTGTATTTGCCTGTGTTCAGAAGTCCGAGACCCTTACCGGTTTCATCGCATATATCGCACCATGCGTGTGAAGGCTCTTCCTGACCGTTTGCATCCTTTTCAATAAAGCCATAAGGCATGGAATATGTGACGGTTGAATTGTTTACATCCGCTTTGAACGAAAGCTTGACGGATTTATACTGCTCATCAAGCTCAAGAACTGTTCTGACTGTAAGCTTATCGCTATCGTCATAAAGCGAGTAGTATCTTGTCAGTACGGAATTGCCGTATTTTACAACGGATTTGACGGTTACCCTGACAGGACCGTTTTCAACAATCTCAAGAGTACCTTCGCCAAACTGACCTATATCAATATTATAATCAAAAACTCTGTGTCCCCATGTATCGTTGGCAAAATCGTCGCAAACAACTGCTCTGCCAAGCAGACCTTCGGCAAATTCGGTGTTGCTTTCTTTTAATATACAAGAAGAAACTGCACCTGTTTCTTTATCAAAAACAAATCTGACCTTACTGTTTTCAAGGCTGTTTTCTGTTGCAGTAAGATGTGACTCGAAGGATTTTTCATCGTTGTTTTCTTTGTGATAAAGATAATATACAGCGTAACCGTAAGCAGGAACATCTGCTTCAAAAATGCACTTGTAAAGATGCTCACCGTCGGTATATGAAGCACGCACAAGCTGGAACGGGACTTCATTACCCTTTGAATCAAGAACCTTTGAAATGTACTGCGAACCGAACTGCGCAATAGATTTAACAGCAAAAGAATGAGGGTTAAACACAACCATTGGTGAGCCTTCGCCCTCTTTATACCACATTCTGCCTCTCATTTCAGAATCGTCAGCGTCAAGAAAATCGGTAGTCTTGATTCTCCAAGTTATACGCTGTGCAGCAAAGGTGTTTACATCAAGAGCTGTTTCACGAGCGTAACCGTAAGAATTTTCTGCATCAAAATATGCTTCTTTTACTGAACAGCCAGCAAGGATATCGTGGAACTGATTGAACATAACCCGTTCCCATGCGGCTTCAATCTGCTTGTTATGCAAAGCAGAACCCGTCATTATATTAGCAAGAACATCCAGTTTTTCAGCCGTTACAAGCTCTGTTTCTGCCCTGCGGTTGATGTTTTTAATTCTGCTGTTTGCGCTGTAGCAACCGCTTGCGTGGTGCTGCAAATCCTCGTTTACAAGCGGCATTTCAGTGCCCTGTGCTTCTTCAAAATAAGTATCGGGGGTGGAATATTTGAAATCACCGTTACAGATAAGCTTTTCAGCGTTTTTAAGGTGCTCCTTTGAAGGTCCGCCACCGTGATTACCGACACCGAAAAGCACCATCATCGGCTGATTTTTGTTGTAATAGTGGTCAACAAGGCGCTGCTCGTGAACATCTCCGCCGTATCCGTCAGGAACACGGAAAGCATTGATAACACTTCCGTCAGGGCTTTGCCAATAATGCAGATCATCAAACGGAAGATTAGGTTTTTCTGTACGGTTGTCAGGTCGCTGATAAATGTAATTGTCTATTCCTGATTTTTTCAGCAGCTGAGGCAACATACCGTTATGTCCGAATGAGTCAACATTGTATCCCGTTTTTACGATGAATCCGAAATTCTCTTTGAAAAACTTTTGTGAATAGAGCATGTGACGGCAGAATGCCTCACCCGACGGAATGTTGCAATCGGGTTGCACCCACATACCGCCAACAATTGCCCATCTGCCTTCTTTTACTCTTTGCTTTATTTCTTCGAACATTTCAGGCTCGTTGAGTTTTATCCATTTATAGTAGCTTGCACATGCACTTGTGAATGTGTAATCGGGAAATTCGTTCATTCTGTCAAGTGCGGAGCGAAAAGTGGATTTAACAAGCGACAGTCCTTCAGGGACACGCCATTGCCAGACGGGGTCAAGGTGAGCGTTTGCAATGAGGTGGAACTTTTTCTTCATCTTTCAATCTCCTTTTTATGAATTCATTTTTATTTTGAGAAAAAATGTTTTTCAAGAGATGCACACAGATAGTGATAAACAGGCAAGTGATATTCCTGCACTTCATAAGTTTCGCAGCTCGGAACATTTATTGTAACATCGCACAGCTCCATCAATTTGCTTGGCTTTTCACCTGTCAAAGCAACGGTCTTTACGCCAAGTGATTTTGCAACGGTCAGGGCATTGATTATATTTGCAGAATTCCCTGAAGTTGAAATACCTATAACAAGATCATTTTTGCATGCGTATCCATATACAAGCTGTGCATACATCATCTCAGGATCTGCATCATTAACATAAGCGGAGAGCACGGATATCTGGCTTGGTAAAGATATTGCCGGTAAAGCTCCTTGCAAACCTTTGCGGAGTTCTTCCGGTATGCGTTCATCGGAAACAGGTCGCTTCAAATGAAAACCTTTCATGAGTTCGCCTACAATATGTTCACAATCTGCCGCACTGCCCCCGTTGCCGCATATAAGTATCTTTCCGCCTTGTTCGTATGTTTTTATCATAAGTTCAAGAGTATTTTTAATTTTACTCTCGCAGGACTTAAGAGCAGGATAGCGTACCATTAGCTTTTCCATTCATATTTCTCCTTTTATTCCGCAAACCGCTACACACAAAGCAGCAACATCTCCAAGTGATTCACCAAGCTCTGCAGGAACTATTTTGCAAACATTGCGCGATTGAGGAAGAGTTTCTTTTGCAATAACCTTTTCCATTTCTGCTCGTAATAATTCTTCGCTGCGTTGAAATATGCTTCCAAGAATTATCTTTTCGGGGTTGAGTATATCAATCAGCACTGAAAGACCTCGACCTAACATATGTGCACACTGCTTGTATACTTCCAATGCACTTTCATCGCCTAATATAGCGATATCAGCGATAGATTTGGCTGTTATTTCATCACCCGAAAAACTTACAGGATGGCCCATTTGTTGGTTTTCTTTTGCAATGGTTTTTCCTATTTGAGCTATACCGCCGCCGGAACAGAATCCTTCAAATGAACCTGCTTTTCCGTAACCGACCGGTCCATAATCAGAAAGCCTTATATGACCTACTTCGCCTGCCATATCACAAGCACCGGTGTACAGTTTGCCATTCAAGATGAGTCCCGCACCAAGACCCGTGCCAAAAGTAAGAAATATCATATTCTGTGTCCCTCTTCCTGCTCCGAATTTCCATTCTGCAAGACTGCATGCATCTGCATCATTTCTTAAAAAGACAGGAACATTGAATTCGTTTTTTAGCACATCTACTATTTTAATATTATCCCATCCGGGAAGATTAGGCGGTGATTTTATTATTCCGTTTTTAGAGTCCAACGGGCCTCCGCAACTTATACCTATAGCATCACATTTGCCCATTGTTTTTGCAATTTTGATTATCTTATCAATAGTGTTTTTGCAATCCTTTGTTGGGATTTTTTCCTTTTGTATAACTTCACCCGCATCATTGCCCGAAACCACTGCGCATTTGGTTCCGCCAATGTCGATACCAATAAATTTAATAACTGACACCTCCTGTCTAATACGTTCCATTGATTATGATTTTATTATACTTTGCATGTCAGAATCCTGCATTGTCTTTTTTTGCCTTTGTATTGATTTTTATTATCAGACAAGTTAAAATAGAGCAAAAGGAAGTGGGCTTATGCAGAAATATACAAAGAGCAGATTTATAGAAAACGGCTACCTCAGTGCAACCAAAAAGCAAGAAAACACTTTTATAGAAACGCATTTTCACGATTTTTATGAGCTGGAGTTTATTGTTTCGGGCAACGGTACATATACGGTTGACGGAACCGAATATGAAATAGAACCGGGCAATTTGTTTTTCTTGACTCCGCTTGACTTTCACTATGTGGATATCAAGGATGCCGAACTTTATAATGTTATGTTCTCGGGCGATATCTGCAATCAGACTTTTCTGCAGAGCCTCACAAAAAACTCGCCGGTGTTTCTGAAAGTAAGCGGAGAAACCAAACTTTGCTTTGAAGTTTTGCTTAACGAACTCTGCAACAATATAAATGATAAGGATTTTTCCGAAATGTTGCTCAACGCCATTATTGCAAAACTTAAAAAGGAAACTTCAGATGACGAACCAATCAGGGAACTTTCCGCAATAAACAAAGCGGAGTTATATGTTCTCAACAATTTCAGAAATGAGCTTAAACTTGAAGATGTTGCCAACGAGGTTGCACTTGCACCCACATATTTTTCACGGCTATTCAAGGCAGAAAAAGGAATAAACTTCAAAGTTTATCTGAACAATATGCGCTTTGAATATGCAAAAAAACTGCTTGAGCACACAGACATGACCGTGCTGCAGATATGCACGGAATGCGGATTCAACGACTATCCGAATTTCATAAGACGTTTTAAACAACACACAGGATATTACCCTGTTCAATACAGAGAGTTGTTTGGATAAAACTAATATATAATTGAATATTAAAAAAAGCAAAAAATCATTTTAGAAATATTCAAGCCACTGTGGCGCTGCTCGGAGAGAAGATTTTTAAATTTTCTCTCCGATTTTTCAGGGGTTTGGGGAAAATATTTCACCAACAAGCGGTAAGGGTTGCGGGACATTTTTGAAAAGTGGATATCCACTTGCCCTGCTTGCTATTATGTAACATACAACCAACACTTTCAGTGACATAATTCAAGAGTTGCAAAAATAATCGCAGGGAATTATAATGAGATTGATAAATAAGAATTTGCAAAAGAGAGCTATTATGGAATTTAATGAAAAATTACAAGAACTGCGAAAGCACAAGGGTCTTACTCAAGAAGAACTTGCAGAGTTGCTTTTTGTTTCGCGTACCGCAGTTTCAAAATGGGAATCTGGCAGAGGTTACCCTAATATAGACTCTCTGAAAGCTGTGGCAAGGTTTTTCGGAGTAACGGTTGATGAACTGCTGTCTGGTGATGAGCTTCTTACCGTGGCAGAACAGGACAGCAAACAAAAAGAAAATCATACCCGTGATATTGTTTTCGGTCTGCTTGATTGCAGTATTATAAGCTTCTTCTTTCTTCCCTTTTTCGGGCAGAAGGCAAACACGGCAATAGAAGCGGTTTCACTTTTATCTTTTGACGGAATTTCAGTTTATCTTAAAGCGGCATATTTTGCTCTTGTAATCGGCATTACAGTTTTTGGAATTCTGACTCTCGCTTTGCAAAGCTGTAACAATAGCTTTTGGTTAAAAAACAAGAGTACAATATCACTTGTGCTGAACATCGTCGGCTCACTTCTCTTTATTGTAAGTCAACAGCCCTATGCGGCAACATATATCTTTATTTTCCTGATAATCAGGGCAATAATGCTCATAAAAAGGTGATGATACGGAAAGTGTCGTCCTTGTGACACACCGTTTCTTGCCCTTATTTAAGCCTTGCCTTAAACTGTACTCAGGCGAAAGCCGAATACAAAAAAAGGCAGGTTAAAAAATGAAAAAGAAAAACAGAAACGGTCTTATTGTCGGCACAGTTCTGCTTGTGTCATTTGTGCTGTGGACGGTGGCCATTTGCTTTGTGGATGTGCAAACGATCGTACCGAACGGTTCATCGGTGGGATTTGCCGGCATCAATGGCTTTGTCCATAATCTAACGGGCGTGCATTGGGGACTTTACAACTTAACGGATTGGCTCGGACTTGTACCGATCTTCGTGTGTATGGGATTTGGCATACTTGGACTCTGCGAGTGGATTAAGAGAAAAAATCTTTTTAAGGTTGATCACAGTATTCTCAC
>ERZ808030.83-NODE-83-length-10010-cov-4.135609_pt1 | contig 10010 bp, 16 predicted proteins | sample MGYA00380186_ERZ808030 | MGnify/ENA primary metagenome ERZ808030 (study PRJEB31490, sample SAMN06133386) | cow dung metagenome | isolation source: M7 | host: cow | place: China: Chengdu | collected 2015-05 ...
TAACATTATACTTACTAATCTCTCGTTTACCAGGACCATCATATAAATATGATAATGCTGCATCTACAGATGTTTTACCTTTTTGTAAAGTAAACTCGTTACTATTTATTAATTTTGCTATTGTAAATCCTAAAGGTGATGCGATGATTTTATTTAGAACCTCAAAATCCATACCTATAGCGGCTCCGTATAAATATAGTCCAATCATACTTGTTCCTGCATTAATTTTAGCTAAACACAATTCTTTAGCATTATCTTCATTTACATTAAGTGTAAATTTTTCTATTGTTGCCATAAAGAACCTCCCTTAGATAGAATCTACCTGCATGTAAAGATCTCCATCGTCACCTAAGTCATTTGTAGGCTCAACATCTCCGGCGTAAATAACAGCAAAAGGAACTTCTTCTGCTACCCAAAGTCCGTTATGCACTCTCAAAAACTTACCCTCATCTAGAACAGTAATTTTAGGAAGTCGTTCGTCATTAAAAGGCAGCTCAGAATAAAACGTGCGGCCATCACCAATCTTAGTTCGAATATCACCTTCAGCTGTTACTACCAAAATCATTTCTCCATCCAGTAAAATAGGATTTGCTGATTCCCAGTTTGCTTCAGTATCTTTCTTCTGTTTGATGCGGATTGATACATCCTTTGATGTGGCTGTTAAAGCCATTAGACTTCATCTCCTTTACGAAATTAATTCACTGTATAATTTAGCAGATAAAATAAATCACCACGTACCATTTGTACGTGGTGATTTCATAATACTTTAATTAAATAATACCAAGCTTCTTAAACTCACTGATAAGCCCGAATCTTTTACCGATATGAGTAAAGAACTTAGTAACGCCTTCGAGCTCCGCCTTTGTAGGATGAGCTGACTCTACCCAATTCGCACACATAGTAGCAAGAGTACGATAAGCATTCTGTCTGGTGTTGTAATATCTTACATACTTACTCATCAAAGTTACCTCCTATATTATTTTGTTTATCTTTTGTTTACCTTTATATTATACAGTACAGACATAAATGATTTAACACTTTTTAGAAAAAAAAGATGAGACTATGTTTAACACATAGTCTCTGATAAAAAGAAAATAAGGAGGAAAGAAAAACATCCATAAGAGAGAAAGGAGGGAGGTGAAATCATTATCAAAGGAGGACTTGAAAATGAAAGATGTGTTATTTTCTTTTTATATTATATAATACGATATAAGTATTTATAATTTAATATATTTTTAAAATTTATATAGAGGTAGCAGATATGGTCATTAAAATTTTCTAGTTAAAAATGAATAAAAGGGGAGGTAAAAACATTTATAACTTCAAACAAAAATATATCACACAAACACAAAAAACAAGTATATTACAAAGGGAGGAATTTTTTATGAAAAACAAATTATAAAAACCTGCTACCTCTATATCTATGTACAGGTCGGAAGTGATAACCTGTATTATATTATACAGTGTATACTTCTAAAATTTAATACATAACTAAATCTTTTTATAAAAAAATTCAAGAGCAGGATTCTTACCCTGCTCCCTACTTAGTCTATTAGCTTTTTAAAAGTTTCTCGCATTTAGCCACTGTACTATACTGACCTGCGTACTGCTGCTGGAAAGTATACATGGCTTGCTGATGACAATCAGCTTCGACTAAAGCTACACCCATCTGTCCACCCTGTAAAACTTTAGGATAATAAACAATCTTCCAAGTTTCTAAAGGACCGTAGTAACTCATATTAATCTCCTCCTATATTATTATATGTAACATTCTTGATTTGATTCCTGATCTGAGAACTCTTTTTGAATTCTTTCCCACTCACAAAGAATAAACTCGGCAAGCTGGGCAGGGTCATCTTCGAGTTCAATAGCAACACAAGGACCTGCAGGTTCCTCTTCAGTGACATCCCAAGGCTCTACAAGGTTATCAAAGTTTTCGTCAGGGTCTGCTTCGTTACAGACTATCTTAACACTCATAGCATAAGACGGATTACTTTTACTGATATGAAGAAGGTCATTAAATCCTTCTGAGAAACCATCACTCCAGCCCCCTACGATATTAAACGCATAAGGTTTAGTGTTAGGAAAATAGAATATTCCTTCTTCATCATTTTCTGCTTTCTTTTTTAAATCAGCTATCCAAGCTGTCAACTGTTCTAACATTAGAGTTACCTCCTAACCATTTCTTTTTTAGATTCAATTCTATTTAAACATTTTTCTTTAAGAGTCTCTCTTACACCAAAGAGAACGAAGGCGAAAACAATTACAAGACCTGAGAGTATAGACTGGACAAGACATTGTAACATAGTAATATGGTCATTCTCACAAGCACCTACAGAACCGTAGATTGCAAGAGCACCTCCAAGACATAAGATTATAATTAAACCTTTAAGAATTGAAAGAATAATTTTTTCTGATTTTAACATATGTAACATCCTTTATAATATATATTTTATAAGTTGTCTCTCACTAACTTACATTTATATTATAACATAATTTACCATATTTGTAAATAGCTTTTTGAAAAATTTTTAAATTTTTTTATTCAGTTTTTAATCGGTCATTAAACCAGTCATACTTCTCAGCCAGCTTATCATAGTTCTCGATCCAGTTGCAGAGAATGTCGGAAGCTTCTTTTTCAGGAAGCTCAAAGGTTTTTTCGATATAGACGGAAGCACCCCACATATTACATACACCAGTTCTGCGAAGAGCTTCAAGGAACTTGTAGTATTTTTCCCAGGCATCTCTGATAGGATACTTATCTTCTTTAGTTACCATATAGAAGCCTCTCCCTTCTCTACGTTCTCTCTTAACTCGAGAAGCATTTCTGTATAAACCTCGAGGTCAGTAATGTTCTCGTCGAACATCTGGGCTTCCTCTTCAGTAGTACTTCCCTGCTTCCAAACTTCATTATTAGTAATGTTACCTTTAACATCTTCAAGCTCACGGTCGATCATCGCAAGCATTCTTATTTTAATCATCTCAGTCATAATTATTCTCCCTTCACATCATCAAGCCAACAGTTACAGTTATAGCAGTCACAGCCGGTTACATTGCGATTAAGATACTTACAGAAGAAGCCACTATCATCATCACCCGGCACACCATGAACACACTGCTCACGCTTCATTAGAATAGTATCAGTAAAAGCAAAGTCATCATCTGATGCGCCAAGCACACCCATTTCTCTGAGTTCATCAGCAGAACAGTCATGATAAGTTACATCAATATCTATTTCTTCTGCTATATCTGGGTCAAAGCAACTTGCATCAGCATCGACAGTTACGTCAAACTGAGTTCCGCCGTTTGCTTCACAATCTTCGATCATAAGACTAAGTTCTTTAAGAAAAGCTTCTTTATTAGAAAAAGTCTGACCAGAACCAGAGTCTGAACCTATATAAAATCTCATAATAATCCTCCTCACTTAAATAAAGAAATCAAAGTGTTCTACAATATCATCTTCCATAGAAACAGTAAAAGAACTGTCATCAGGATAGACAACACAAATCTGACCAAAAGCCGTGGGTGTCATATCAAGAACTTTATTTACATCATCTTCATTTCTGCAAAGGCTGAAGCATCTACGTAAATCAGAAATATGCTGAATAGGTTTACTTAAAAGCATATCGAGTGTAACCACATCGTCTCTTGTGAGATCGATATATTCACTCATTTCCTTAGTAAGTTCATAATCCAATACTTCTTCATAATAGCCACCGTCAACCATAGTTCCAAGGGCTCTAAGGTTTGCAGTATTGCTATTGCCACTCACGTTTTTAGTAGAGATTGCACCGCCATTAAAGGTAACAATAAGATATTCTCTATAATAAATATTACCGTTTTCAGCATCACGTTTATAAACTTCATAGTCTACAGAAGCTACAGTAGAACCTCTAGGGTTTGCCTCAAAGGCTTTACTTATATTAGTAATAAAATCTCTTTTGTCTTTGAACATAATAATTTTTTCTTCTGTTGTCATCATAATAAAATCCTCATTTCTCTAAGTTATTCTATGTTTATATTATATCATATTTTAATTCAAAAGTAAATAGATAAAGTGCACGGAGTTGCCAAAAATTTCCGTGCACTTTTAGTTATATATTTAAGCTGTGAGGCCTTCTTCGAAAATTACAAGGTACTGATTAGGCACACATCTCTTGATCTGTTCAAGGTCTTGGGTCTTGCTGAACTTAAAACCATAGTTGTCTACTAAATCCCAAATGAAAGATGTATTAGCAATAGCTTTTCCAGTAGAGCTGAGATACTGACTTAAGAAAGATGGAATGTTATCAACCTTACGAAGTGTTGCTTTGAAACCAAATGTCCACTGCATTGAATTACCATTGCAGGTTCTCTTTTTAGAATCTACAACTCTTGCATTGTGATCGGTACCAAAATGTCTAACAAAAGCAGGTTCAAGATAATCGGGAAGAGCAGCGGATACTGAACCAACGTGTGCAGCTAACCAACCAAGAGCAAAGTAGAAGTCATCATCCTGAGTTAAAGAAGCCTGTGCACGTTTTGACATTGCGTCAAAGTCTCTTATAGACTTTGTTTTAAGAGCTTCATATCTTTCGGCTGCTTTCTTTTCAGCTTCTGCTTTTTGCATTGCAGCTTTCTGGAGCTGTCTGGCAGACTCAGCAAAATCTTTTTTCTGTTTTGTTAGTTCAGTATGTAAAGAATAAACTTTGTTATAAGTATCTATAACTTCAGGGTCTGCAAATCTATTAAAACGACCATTTGTAATGATATGATTAAGTGAAAAGCGTTTGGTAATGCCACTCTGAAAAGCTATAGTAATTATAATGTTATCTATTGTTGTGCCAGTAGCTTCAGTTACTATGCCGTTACCACAGTCGTGTGTAGAAATGATTTTTTTATTTTTTACACTTTTAATAAGTACGTCAGCTATTTCAGCTTCTATTTTATCATATTCTTGATTGAAAGACTCTAAAGTAAGTTCACAACCATCTACCAAATTTTTAATTGTTTCATAAGTTTTCATAATATGTAACCTCTCTTATTTTATTTTTCTCTCTCTGTAACTTCTTCTCTTTGTTACATCTATATTATAACACATTTGGTAGAATTTGTAAATACTTTTTTGACAATTTTTGACATTAAATAACATACAAAGATATAATAAAAAACCTGTATAATTCTATACACAGGTTTTAATAATTTATTAATTTAATAATCAGCTTCTGTTTTATCAGGTCGATAATCTTTAAATACTGGGAAGCGAAGACTCTCAAGTAATCTGTAGTTCCCATGCTTTACATCTAATAGTTTCAGAAGAGTGCCTCAATAGTAATTCTGGAATTTGTGGACCTAAAACAGGATATTGCTCTCTGAGTATACTAAGTTCCTTCTGTGTGAAGCGAGCAATCTTTGGTTTATACTGAGGAGTCTCCCCTTCAATATACTTGAAGTGATAACCTCCGGCATTTTCTGCTAAGCCTTTTAAATGTTGTTTAATCCAGATACCCATAGTATCTTGAGCTTCTTTGATAGTTTTAAATTCTTGACCTGTTTCAATACAAACTACCGCACGACGTCTTTCATTCAATCCTCTAGCTCTACGTGCTGCCAGAGCTTTTGACTTTGCTTTAGATACTTCTAAGTCTATTTGGTTGAGTTCATTAGCGGCTATATCGATTAGCTCTTCAGAAAACAGGTCACACATATAACGAACTGCCGCAGCATTTTGTGCTTTTACTTCTGGATTAGTCGCAGCTTGAAACAAGAATAGATGTGCTTTAGCATGATCTGATACAAGTAGCCTAATTAAGTTAGAAGCAGAATTATCTAACTTTTTATTGTGTAGCTTATACCAAGCTCTAGGTAAAATATGATGTTCTTGGGTTTTGCCAGAAAAACTTTCTCGAGTTTTATTAGCTGTTATTAACGTACAATATTTATCCAATGCAACGCAGTCTGCAAAATCGCCGGTTTCCACTAATCTTTGTTTTAATCTTTGCATGAAAAAAGATGCTCCTATCCTGATGCTCAGCGGGCCGGCCAGCACCAAGACAAGAGCATCTAAACTATTTGTACTTAACGTACACATAATTTAGCAAATGTTTGTCTTTAGAAATCTGCTTCTATTTTGTCATATCTAATATCTTTAAATATAGGAAATCTTAAACTCTCTCCTCCTGAAGCATTTGTCGTTTCTTCAAAATAGGAAATTTCCGCTATCTTACCGAGCCATTCGTCTCGGTTACTCCAGATCTCAGTTCTAAGTCTATCAGAAAAACCTGATCCTACCTTAACGATGTTACCATTCTTGTAACGAACTAAGATCGCTCCAAGGGTTCCTACAAGTCTGCCAGTACCTTCTTCGAACCCTACGATTTCCAGATCCAGAGTAGACATCTTCTTTACTTTAAGAAGATAGTTAGTTCTCTTAAACTCATAAGGAGCGAGGGTAAGGTTAATCATAATACCTTCCTGATCATCAGCAATAGCTTCATCAAGATACTTAAGAATCATTTCAGTATCCTCACCCTGATAAAGCACAGGAAGCAACTCGAAGTAAGTAAGATCACGTGATCCAAAGATCATATTGAGTGCTCTTCTTCTTTCTTCCCATACACGATCACATCTCTGGTTTCTAAACTCTTCAGCAAGCATAGCATCAAACACGATCATCTTAAGTCCGTGTTTCTCACCGTCAGAGCGAGTGATCTTCATTGCCTGTTTGTAAGCTTCTTTAGAAGGAACACCTTCATTCTCGAGAAGCGTGATCTCACCATCGAGACAGAGACCATCAGGAAGCTTCTCTAACATTTCCTGTTCAAGATCTACTAAACCTTCATACTTCTGACCTGCACGTGTATAGAAGGATACCTTGCCGTCTTCCTTGAGTGCAATGATACGACCACCGTCGATCTTAGTAGTAAGAGCAAAAGTCTTACCCTCTATATACTCAGGTTTGTCGAAGTACTTATTAGCTAACTGAACATTAAAGGTTGGAATAAGGTCAGGAATTTCCTTATTAATAGTCTTAGCATCACACCCGATAGAAAGATCTTTACAGATAAGTGAAGCTAAAAGATTAGAACAATCTCTGTCCCAAGCTGCTACAGCATTGAGAGCATTCTGACATTCTAATATTTCAGCGAAAGTACCGGTGTTGTGTTCAGCAAGGTAATCAAATAACTCGAACACTGTAGAAGTCTTCGGAATATAAGAAGCGATCGAATGTACTTCAGTATTAAGCTTCTTAGTAGAAATACCATAGACAACATAAGGATTAAAAGCAATTCGAAGATACCTCTTAACTACTTCATCATCCTTATACTTTCGCAGAATCTCCTGCTTATATTTACGCGAGTTATTCTGAGTGATTTCATTATAGAATCTTTTAAACTGTTCAAGTGTATTCATATAACAACCTTCTCTCCATCTGCATAAGCGGTCCAGCAACCGTCTTCCCAAATATATAAATAGTAATAAGTTTCAAGAACTACATTTTTACCGTAAATAGCAGGTGCATTGTCTGTCCAGTCTTCACCGCGATCACGATGATAGAAAACACAGACATCTTTCTCAGGATTATCGAAACTGTGTTTGTTACCTGTTGGTTTAAAGTTCTTGTATATACAAGAAGCATCTCCACCGCTTATTAACAGAGTTGCAAGAGCTTCTGAATTATAATGGTTCTGCAACTTCGGGAGCATGCGACTTGGCATACCATCATGATGACAATAAATAGTTTCGTAACCTTTGTCTGTTTTAACAGCAATTCCACAATGTGTTGACATAATATTTCCTCCTTATAACAAACCAAGTTCTTTAGCTTCTTCTTCTACTTCATAAATAAAACGAAGAGTTAGATTAAGCTCATCTCTATATTTATTCCAACAAGCGGCTACATGGCCGAGAAAGTCTGCGTCGTAATCCTCTATATTAGCGTCACCCATAGTAATACAGATAAGATATTCTACCTTGCCCCTATCTGTCATAAGATGGTCATCAAAGCAAAGGTCACAGCGTGCTTCGCCATAAGCGGTCTGATTAAAGTCTTTCAATTCCTTTCCACATTTTGCACATAACATAATCGATTCCTCCGGAATATGTAATATAATCTGCAAGCCACTTTGTTTAACTTACAAACATATTATACCAAATATTACCAAATTTGTAAACTGACAAAACACACAGGATTTAATTATAATAATCTATAAATTCAGTATTATCGCCGTGGGCAATCACACGGTCAACTATAGCAATGAGCTCATTGAAAGACATACTATTTATAATTTCATTTTTAATACGCTTTTGTGTTTTAGTCTTCTTTGCTTTATCAACTAAATATAAAACATACTTTTTTATATATTCAAAATCATATCTATGATCCTGCGCTTCAATGGGTCCTACAATGCAATGTCGTCTTTGTTTAAAATAGTAAGCTACACATGTGTCTGAGTCTGATACCTTCACAATAATCCTCCTTAATTAAAATGTAACATCTTCGGCGACGCTTGTACCAACCTTTTGTGTTACCGGCTTGAGCGTTGAAGTATTATTAAACATGTTTCTAAAGTTTGAGCCGCCGAGTTTATTAATTGCCCAAGTTGCATCTCGGTAAGAACTCACTGTTGCAATCTCAATGATCTTAAGACGAGTTGCTTTATCCGTAGTATACTCAGTAACTGTCTTCTCAAACAGCTGAACCACTGCTTTAGTGAATCTACAGTTTGCTGCATCGATCATACCGTCTACCCAACGTTCATAAGCCGCACGTACTTCAGGGTCAGTTTCTAAAATAGCCTTCTTCATAGTTGCTTTGATACCTGCGATCTTAGCAGCTTTCTCATCTTTCTTTACTGCAGTCGACTTCTTAAGTTTAGTAGTGTCTTCGTCCGTGATCACCGCAACCATTCCGTTTACTGCAATAGCTATTCTATTAGGATTAGTATGATCCTTAAGCATTACTCCAAGCTCCATAAGCTTGTCGTCACACTTAAGTTGCTTCTTAAGAGTGAGAGTAGTTTCACGTTCTACGAAGTCTCTATCTAAGATGAAGAAACCATGTTCGTCCATGGTCTGTTTCTTTACTACTTGTTTAAGGATACTCTGCAACTCTGCCCAGTAAGCCGCAACTTCAAATCCTGCCATCTTTACTAATCTTTTATTTAATCTAAGTTCATCAAATAAATCCAAATACATGTGTGTAAGCCTCCGACTATTATACTATTATAATATACAATAAAGGGAAGCTAGTATTTTAGCTTCCCACAATTTTTAATATGCAAAGTTTGCTCTGAGATCTTTAAGAGTCTTGTCAAGGTAACGGTAGATTTTTTGATTGTTAGCTCTATCAATAGTTTCAAGAACTGCATTAAGCTTGTCTTCAGAAATGTTATACTTAGACATAAAGTAGCCTTTATATGTATCAGGTAACTTACTTACCAGCTGAACCAAACGATAGGGCCAGAACTCGCTGCTATGCTCTACATACTTTATATCTTCACCCTCAGAGTTCTGAGTCTTGATTGTTTTCTTGAAATGCTTCTGAGTATCGTTAAAAGCTATATTATCAAGAATGATAGCTTCAACAATTTTATTTTTATTTATGTAACTTTGAATTAAGAGTGTTGCGTCATATTCGCTTGTATCCTCCATATCAACATCAGACACAAGAACATCAGCAAGACTCTTACCTTCTTCACCCTCACCTGAAAGCGGTGCGTCTAAGCTGTAGGAATTATTGACAGCTTTATGCTTGTCAAGTCTAAGGTCATAGTATTTCTGAAGTTTAATTGTGTTAATACACTGATTGATACACTGCTGAGCATTCAATTTTTTATTAGGGTCTTGCCAGCCTCTATATTTACAAGCATACTCAATACCTTCGTAAAGCCAGTCGAAGAAATCTTCTCTCTCCAGACTAGGAGCTACTGTATTGGACGCGTACATCTTATCGATAGTATACCAAAATCTAAGTATTAAAGCTGATATGTAAACATCCTTTAGAACTGTGTTGCCTGAGTCTACTGCTG
>ERZ808030.84-NODE-84-length-10007-cov-3.349849_pt1 | contig 10007 bp, 13 predicted proteins | sample MGYA00380186_ERZ808030 | MGnify/ENA primary metagenome ERZ808030 (study PRJEB31490, sample SAMN06133386) | cow dung metagenome | isolation source: M7 | host: cow | place: China: Chengdu | collected 2015-05 ...
GTATATGAGGTATGGACGAAAGAGGCAAGACCGAGAATTCGTATTCACGATACATCAAGGGGAACCCTGGAGAAGATTAACGCTGACGATGCTGATGCAAGGAAGTGGATCAATGAAACAAACAAGAGCCGCAAAGCCTTGGCACAGCAAGCAGGATGGACAGCACCACCATTGCTAGAGACCGAGTTTTTCATTGATACCTATTGGCATTGCAAGTTCTTGGCACCAGATGGCTCAGTCCTTTGGGAGGGCGAATCGGAGTATCCTGATAGACTGCACCCCTATTCAATCTGCGCCACTCCATTTACCGATGGCAGAATCAGTGGCTACATCGCAGATGCGATTGACCATAATATGGCAATCAACCGAGCAATCACTCTTCATGACTGGATTGTTCGTGCTCAGGTCAAGGGTGTGACAATGGTGCCGAAAGCACTTGTTCCAGATGATATGTCATACGATGAGTTCGCTTCGCAGTGGACATCCATTGATGGTCTCATCTTCTACGAGGCCAAGCCGGGAGTGCCTGCACCGCAGGTGTTCCATGGCTCTGCAATCAACTTTGATGCTGCAAGGCTTGTGGAGATGTACAAGAAGCTGATGGAGGATAGCACTGCTGCGTCTGGAGCACTTCAGGGAAAGACACCTTATTCGGGTACTTCCGCTACTCTCTACGCACAGCAGACGGCAAACTCCTCTACTCCTATCGCTTCTCTTATGGCGAAGTTCCATTCATTTATGGAGGATGTCAGCACGAAGAAGGCAAAGAATATAGCGGCATTCTATGATGCCAACAGATTCGCCTCAATCGCAGGATCAATCGACAGCATCTTCAATGTAGACAACCTCAATCTCAACGAGGTTGCAGATATCGAGTTTGACCTCAATATCAAGGAATCTACTGAGACTCCAGTCTATAGGATGATTTCTAACGACTACCTTATGCAGTTCTTCCAGGCAGGAGCAATCAGCATCGAAGACCTCTTGGAGTTCGGTACGTTCCCATTTGCTGACAAGATGCTACAGAATATTCAGGCAAGAAACGCAGAAATGCAAGCTGCGCAACAAGGACAGGCACCGGGCAGTGCGCCTGTTGAATAATTTTTTCATAGGTTTTTTGGGTTTAGTGTTTTGAGGGGAGAAGCCGAGATGGTCTCTCCCCTTTTTCATTTAGTCAACAAGTTTTGCGTTACGAAGGATTGTCTTCACAAATGCAAGTCTCTTCAGCTCTTTTGTTCTCTCAGACATCTTGTCCTCTTCGTTTCTGTTCGCTGTGTGATACCACGAGGACTTCTTCAGCATCAGGACATTGTAGTTCTTGTTGTCTCCGATGCCAAGGAGTCTCTTGGCTCTGCGGAACTCCTTCCTGTTATAGGTCCTCAGAACTGAAGCATTGATTGCTCCGTTGGAGACATAGATCATCTCCTTCTCCACTTCGTGTCTCTTCTCTGCCGCTTCTACGGCCTTGCGATAAATTCTGTTGGCATATACGGTCACCACGTAGATTGCCATTCTTCTGATAATTGCTTTAATCTTTTTCATATTGTTTTTATTAGAAGGTTGATATACTGTTTGAACTCACTTCCCTGCCTAAGTGCATTTCGCCATGCTCTACCCACTTAGGCATATCCATATCCCTGAAGCAGATGTACAAACCGATTGCAGTGGCCATGAGCATATCGTCATGGTTGCCCTCGCCCGCAGGAGCAGAGAACTGACCTTTGTCATTCTTCTGATATACCGCCATCTCATCCAGACAAGGTTGCCATCTCTCGACATAGAGCTGGTCACGAATGCATTCCTGAAGATTTGCGATGAGTCCGGGTTTCGTGCTTGTATTCGTATGAAATCCCCATCTCTTAGGTTCACCTTTCTCGATCTGTTCTGCCGTCTGCTTACGGGCATACAGGTTAGTATAGAGTTCGGCAATCGTGTCAAGGATATACTCTATCATATTTCCATCGGTATCGCGCTCCTTATCCTTTGTCTCAAGGGTATTGGACTCGAATACCAATAGCGAGTGATTGTAATACTCTGCCACTCTCATAGCATCATATGCCAAGAGGTCGTGGTCGGTATGGTATCTCATCTGCGCAACCACCTCTGGCTTGCCTCCCATAGTCATCATAAACCTATCGAACACTCGGATGACAGACCAGTCGGCTTTCTTACTCCTACCACCAACATCGACAACAGTAAGATACCTATTGGATATCTTCGCCTCCTTGTCCGGGAACTCCCAGATCTTGAGGTCACCCTGTCTCTTGTTGATGAATCGTATATTCTTGAGAACATCTTTCCCTTTTCCTGCATCACTCACCAACTCTCCCTCTGCAATAGGAGGCTTGCAAGTGCTTCGCATAGCATCCACCTCTCGGAAGTCGAATACCTTTGTACCAGAGAACTGGAATGCCTCGATATCATCGGATGGTGCCTCGGATGCCATAAGAGCATAGTCGTTATACGAAAGTCTCTTGTACCTATACCAATTGATTCCCTCCAAGGATGCACCGATAGTCCATAGCCACCAATAGTGCTTTCCTGAGTCTTTCCACTTTCCTTGTGGATGGTCATCATCCTTTCCCTCAATAAGCCATTGCACAAACTCTTCGTAGTTGTCTATAGGCAACGTGTCGTGAGGAATAAAGAACCAAGGAATAAACAATGCATTGAAGTTGGACGTGCCATCCTTCGCATTCCTCCAAGTCTCGTGGAAGAAGTTGCCTGCTCCCTTCGGAGTGGACTCCATCACCTGCATAGTATATGGCATCACAGGGATACCACCTGCGATAGATCGGATAAGGTCACCCGGTCTTCTTTCAGGAGTGTCATCCCATACACCGACCTCGGAGTAGTGCGCACCTGATGTCGCAAATCCTCGGATTCCGTCCGGCTCCTTGATTGTACCTACGTAGATATCGTGGTCTCTCACTCTCTGCTTGTGGCTGTCTCTGAACTCATAGCAGGTGTCATCCACGTTTGCAAGCTGAAGAGTCTCCTCTTCTGGTAATCCTAAATCCCAAGCAGGATAAGACTTCACCGCCTGAGTGAGCATTCTCACGATTGACTTGGCAACGGTCTTGTTCTGCGCAGCCACCACAAACGAATGCGACTCCTTGTGTTTGAGGGCAAGCCACATCTGATAAAAGATGGAGAAGGTAGAACCTCCCCACTGACGAGCCTTGCATATGATGATGTCAATAGGCTTCCCGGCTTTCCTCAGCTCCTCACATTTGAGAAGAACTTGAATCTGCGCATAGTTGAGTTTGAACCTCACGCGGCCACCAGTCTTCGCCTTGATGCGTATGCACATATACGCCCAATGGATGAAGTCATACTTGTGGCGGACCCTGCGGAGCATCAGCTCCACCTCGTGGTAATCTGGATAAGCGTCATCTTCAAACGGATGCTCGTTGATGAACTTCTTTATGCTGCCATACTTGAGGATGTTCTTCACAAGCTGATTGTCCATCATCTCCTTTGGAACATATTGGTCTTTCAGCGCAAAGTCTGGGATGTGCAGAAGCACCCTCTCACCGGGGGCATCCTTTCCAGTGACAGGATCAAACTCAGCGCGAAGCATCTTGGCTCGCCTGTCGTTCTCTGCTATGATCTGCTTATATGTATCTTTCGCTACCACTACCAATCTTTTTGAACCACCTAATCAAGACAGATATCCCCACTCCTGCTGCAAACGAAACGATATGCGTTACAGCAGAGATACGAGGGAAGAAGAGCATAAGCACAGTCACCGCAAGGAATGTCAATGTGCCATAGTGTTTCCACCAGGCAGATTTAAACGAAGGACTGCGCAAGCCGATGAGAGCATATACTATGTTGGACAATCCGACTACTGGCATAGTTGCCACCATCACCGACAATGAGGCTATTACATAAGCTAGAAGCAGTTGCCACCACTTGGAGCGAGGCAAGAGGAAATGAATGCCAAGACCATTGGCAAGCAGGTGGAAGATGTTACCATGAAAAAAATGATATAACATCATCTGAGTCGGATAACTCTGCGATAACAGCCACTCCACACTTCCCGGCACTACGCAGATAGCGAAGAGAATCACATATGTAGTTATCCTAATCATATTGCGTTCCTCCTCAGTCTCTCGTTGTTATGTCGGTTGATTTCCTTATTGATGATCCTCGTTGCCCAAAGGTTGGAGATGTAGAATTCTGGAGCAGGCATATCCACCAGGATTTCACATACTCTCTCACGAGATAATCCCTTCTTACCCACTTCACCTGAAACGTAGTTCTTGTACATCCTCTCTAGATGCTTGATTCTTCTGTACGACAAAGGATGCATCTGCTCAAGTCTCTGTCCTGCGAACAATTTGCCCAGAAGCAGAGAACACACCTTTGAAGAGATGTAGAATCTAGGAGCTGGACTTTTCCTCACATACTCTATGGCTTCCCATTGATTTTGGAAGCTATGCTCCTTCAATGCCTTTTGATAGGCAAGGAATAAATCTCTATCCCTAATGCCCTTTAACTCAGTGTCTTTCATGCCTTCAATACATTCAAATTTAAGGCATAATTGCACACTCTGACAAAGATAGACCGACACCCACAAATGGTGGGGGTACTTTTGTCTTACTAATATGGTTTAATATTTCTTAAATGTCGTATGGAAAAGACAGATAATCAAGCAGTTAAGACATCAAGAGAGAGGCTGAGAGACCGACTCTCTAGCAGATATCCAGATCGTCAGTTCATTGGCGAGGATGGTATTGATGCTCAGGATGTTATGGATGACTCAACCGAAGAACTGTTCGGAGAGTATGAGGCTCGTGAGAACGAGTATAACACACACAGCAAGAGACTGAACGATTTGTTCGCTAGCGATGCCCGCATCGGTGGTCTGTTTATGCGTTGGGCAGAGGGAGGAAACATCTTGGAGCACCTTATCGATGAGTTCGGAGACGAGTTCCTTGATGCGCTCGGTTCTGAGGAGGGCAAGGCCAAGTTCCTTGAGGCTCAGAACAGATGGCTTGACAGAGTCAGCAAGAACAAGGCAGCAGACGAGGAGGCGCAGACAAACTTCCAGAAGTCTATTGAGACATTGAATGCTTTTCAGCAGGAGCACAACCTCACTGATGAAGAGGCTATCGCAGTATTCGACAAAGTTCACAAGATTGGTTCTGACATGGTTCGTGGAATCTATGAGAAGGAATCACTCGAACTTGCGCTTAATGCTATCAACCACGACAAGGATGTAAAGGTGGCAAGAGCAGAAGGTGAGCTTGCAGGAAAGAATGCGAAGATCAAGGAGAAGATGAGAAGCGGAGCAGACCTCCAGACTACACTTCCTCCATCACTCGGTGGCCAGGGTTCATCAATGCCGGAGCGCAGACCGAAAGATAAGAAGAGAACGGCCCTTGATATGTTTGGGCTTGGAGAATAAACCTTTAATACGCGAAGTATGAAGATTTTTGATTTGATTAAAGGGCACAAGATGGGCTTTCTGTCATTCCTTCTTGTTGCCGCAGCAGCGGTACTAGGTGCTGACTGCTCATTTGCAATGGCAGAGGTTATGGGTGCCCCAGACCCAGATGTAGTAGACGCCAAGGAGGGTCTTACTAACGAAGAGGCAGGTTATGAGAAGGATGCAAAGGGTATGCACACCGTAGGTGAGGGTGCTGCTACTGCAACCAAGGCTGATGAGACTGAGTTCTCAGAGGAGGAGATTGACCGTCAGATTGCTCAGGCATTCGTGTTCAACTTCCCTCTTCAGTATTATATCGTAAACATGGCTCGTCAGCAGGCTGTAAAGACTTATCATCCTAAGCACTACCGCAGTGGTTCTGCAAAGCTTGACCTTGAGGTTAAGTCTGGTCTCACAGTTGCTGCAAAGTCTGACATCCTTACAATCAACGCATCTGACGTAGTTTCTAACTTCCGAGCACTCAAGGTTTACTCAACAGTATTCTTCCACGATGTTCAGGGTTACGATCCTAAGACTGGTGCTCCAAAGGGTGACCTCATGGGTTACATTACTGGCGTAGAGGGCACTAAGGCTACTATCCTTATCCTTAATCAGGAGGGTGCTCACAACGATGACCTCAAGACTGTAACAATCCCGGCAGGGACTAAGATCTTCCTTGGTGCGACAGCAGGTTCTGAGACTCAGCTCGTAGTTCCACCAGATAACTATCAGCCAGTTGCTTACGAGGTATACCTCCAGAAGAAGCTCTCTAATATCGTATGGTCTAAGGAGTGGGAGGCACAGTCTAAGAAGGTTGACTTCGCTCAGAAGGATCTCCGCAACAACGCTCTTTGGATCTTCAAGTACAAGAACGCGGTTGCTCACTGGCTCGGTACTCAGATGGTTAAGAACATCGATGTAGGTGGTGACCTTGGCGAGGAGAGAGTATACTTCGAGGAGGGTCTTCTCAATCAGGTGAATATGATGTATTCATACGATGAGATTACTCCTGCTACTCTCAACAAGATTGCTCGTATGCAGTTCACTCGTTTCTCTAAGAACAACCACGCAGTTGCATTCTGCGGTGCAGGTTTCCTTGAGAAGTTGCAGAACATGGATGTACAGAGAGTTCAGTCACTTGGTCTCAAGGGTGTAGAGGTTACAGGTGGTCTTATCGTTAAGAGATGGGAGTCCATCTTCGGTAACATCGACTTCGTATACGATCCAATCCTCACAGAGCTCGGCTTTGCTGACTACGCATACCTCTGCGACATCAAGGAGCTTACCCGCTATGTGAAGAGAGAGCAGAAGGAGTCTACAATTGACATGGAGAAGACTTCAGACGCTCGTGAGGCTAAGCGCGAGATGGTATCAATCATCGACTGCGTTGCTTCTCGTGGTTACAACAGCATCCTCATCGGTCCTAGCGCAGACGTTGTACGCGCTCAGAGACTCGGTTCTATGGAGGTAATCATCACTGAGGTTGATGAGCTCCCTGCAAGCGCTAACGATGGTGACGTAGTGTTCTTCGGAGAGAACCTCTACGAGTATGACGCCACAAAGAGCGAGTGGAAGTATTATGAGGGCCTCCTCTAATAAGTAAATGATTCATCGGGGAGGGCAAACTACGCTCTCCCCTTTTTTCTCAAAAAACAATTATGACAAACTATAAAACATATGAGATGCCGGGCTGCATCTCTTGCAGATTGACATTCACTCTTGGTAAGGCACAGCCATTCGAGGCATTCTTTGACGGTGGCATTCCTGACAAGGGATATCCTGCTGTTTACGCAGCAAAGAGCATAGGTCAGCAGTTGGCCATCGAGCACAGCCAGATGTTTAAGGTCGGTAAGATTCGCGTTGCACAGCAGAAGAAGAGTCCTATTCGAGTAACAAGCAAATTCGTTAGCGACACCGCACCTGCCGTTGAAGAGCCAGTTGTGGAGCCGGTTGCACGAGACTCGAAGGAGTATCCTGAAGTTACATCAGTAGTAGAGGCGGTGGCTATCCTCAAGGGAGAGTATGGCGTATCGGCTACAAGGCTCAAGAGTGAGCAGTCGGTATTGCGCGTTGCTGCTGAGAAGAATGTATCATTCCCTAACATCAAACTCTAATGATTCAGATAAGTCCTACATACGCACACGACTACATTCTCCAGGTTCTTGATGAGTTGGAGAATTCGGAGAACGACTCTATGCTTAGCGAAGCAGAGGGCATTGACACTCTTAAACTGACAGAGGGATACCTTGCGGAGGCCGTAATCAAGGCTCACAAGGATGCTCCTTCATTGGTAGTTGATGGAGTTGTAGGCAAGGAGGATGAGGATTACGAGGTTGAGTGGAGCGAAAAGGTTGCAGATCTGAAGATGCTCAAGGACACTATCAAGGTGGTAAGCGTCAAGGTTGACGGCTCTCCTGTCGTGACCGAGTATTTCCCTGAGGACTCTGCTATCGGAAGGATGCAGGACAACCAGTACGTGCGAGGCACATACGATGATCCAAAACTTATCGTAAAGAAAGTGTGGGAGCATGATAGGAAACCTGAGTTCTATTACTACTCAGCAAAGGAATCTAAGCCGACTATGAACGTAGAGTACATTCCTTACCCGGATAGTTCTTTAAGCACAGTAAGCATTTCAGATAAGTTAGAATACGCAGTCTTGAACCTTGTTGCTTCTATGGTTCTAGATGCGCTATCGTTGCACGACAAGGCAACAATCTATAAGAACAAGTATACAGAATACATCAGTGCATCGAGATAGATATGGAAGAGTTAATACTAGGAACAGAGGCTAAGGTTCGCATCGAGATCAAGCCGATAAGTGGAGTAAGCGCAGACGAATTTGAGTGGTCTGTTGAACTCTACACTAATCCCAAGAAGAGACTGACGATTAGCAAATACGAGTGCTCTCCGATTGAGGATACGGATCGAGAATACTTCGTGCCATTTGACACAGCGAAGGTAGGTGTCGGAGAGTTGACGGCAGAGATTGTAGCTCTCGTACCTGACCCAATATTCAAGGACGATGAACTGAGAACAGAGAGAGTACGCATAGAATCAATAGCAACAATTATCCCATAGCATTATGTCATGTATCAATGCCAAGGCGAGGCTAATTAAGGAAGGAGTAACCACTGATGCTTCTCTGGTTCACGAGGACTACTCGGTGAGTGCAATCCTTAACGGTGGAGAGATTACAGCCGGGGCAGAGATAGTCAGAGATGAGGTGGCATTGGAAGCAAGCCTGGAGAGAGATGATCTAAGGGCAAGCGCAAGAATCCAGACAGAGAAAATAGATATTGATATAGCAATCACATGTTCAATAGGTAAAGATAATTCATTATGGGCTTCGGATGGAGTGTTATATGACTCCGTCTCTGAGCCTTTATTTGTAACAGAATAGTATGGGAAGGTTAAGACAGACTACGGCAGAGATTCAAGCCATATTGGACAAGGTTGAGCAGGGCGGCTCAGGACTCCAGTATTCCGAGGAAAGAACGGTGTATCTGACTAAATCCAACATAGTTGTTGACGAAACATTTGAGATTACTGAGGAAGAAAGAGAATACAATATCGAGACCTTCAATAAGATGTGGGATGACCACCGCGTCTTTATCACTTGGAGTGGAATGTACTTTAACCCAATACAGGCTAGTAAAGGTGATATCTACGGAGATGCTACATTCCAAGTAGTTGCAGAAATTGATGGTGTCCTTGTCACGTGCTCAATCAAAGTTGACACAAACGGAGACGCGGCTTTTGAACTCAAGGAAATCAAAATAGGCGGAGGAGCAGAAACCCCATCAGACATGAACAGCGACTTTAGTAACGACTTTTAAATAGACAAGATATGTTTGAAGAAGTAAAAGAAATGATTGACTCCACCATCTACACCAACGGTAGAGGTGAGGTCACTGCACAGAACGTAAATCTCGCCATGCACGGAATGGTGGATGCTACCGAGGAGAAGTTCGGCGAGGTAAACGATGCGGTAAAGTCCGTAGAGGATAAGGTAACTGCTCTTGAAGAGAACGGAACCCCTGCTCCAAGCGGACCGCTTAGAGTGTGGATCAATGAGGAGAATACACCAGAGCAGGTGGCAGAGAATGCCGCTACATATACTGAGCTTAAAAATAATATAGCCAAACAGGTATGCTTTGTATCAACACCAATTATTGACCCAGATACACTAGAGGCTGTCGTATACACATCTTACTCTGTTGAAAGTATTCAGAGGGCTGATTCTGACAATGGTTTTTACCTAGCTAAACAAGTCATTACGGATAATGACGGAACTGTCGGAGCAATCACCATTGCCATTTTATTGCTTGAAGATGGAACGCTAGAATATGTTTCATAGCCATGAAGACCTCTAAACTACAAGCCCTCATTGACAGGGCAATAGGAAAGAAAGGAATACTCAGAATACCCGCGTGGTGGATGAACAAAATCCTTTCTGAACTACTCAACAAGACAGAGGATTCTATTCCACTGCAACACCAGTTCTCAGACGAATTTAATAACGACTTTTCAATTTAGTATATGGAAACAAAGAAGATTACACCGCAGG
>ERZ808030.85-NODE-85-length-9979-cov-2.184609_pt1 | contig 9979 bp, 13 predicted proteins | sample MGYA00380186_ERZ808030 | MGnify/ENA primary metagenome ERZ808030 (study PRJEB31490, sample SAMN06133386) | cow dung metagenome | isolation source: M7 | host: cow | place: China: Chengdu | collected 2015-05 ...
CCACCGAAATTTTCTATCTGATATTCGTGGATTTCCACAATATCAGAAAAGGTCAAAAACTGTATTTCATTCACTTGGCAAGTTCCTCAAAAGACTTTGCATAGCGTTTGCCGATCCGCTCCATGGATTTGCGGACTTTTACTGAATGAACAGCATCTTTGATCGGAGTGAGAATCAAAGCGTGACCATCGGTTACAACTTCAAAAGCAGTGTCAGCACTTGCTCCGAGCAGTTCCAATATAGGACGCTCAATGACCAATGCCGCACTGTTGCCGTGTTTTGTCAGTGTTTTAATCATAGAAACCTCCATTGCGTTACAACATTGTCATTACTAAAATACACCATCAAGCAGAAAAAATCAAGTTTAAAATGTCAAATTCAGAAGAAAAAACAATTGAAGACGCTATCAGACAGAATGCTGCCGGACCAAAATCCGCAGAAGTGGACGGGCAGAAAGTTGAGCAGCATTCTCTTTCCGATCAGATTGCGGCAGATTCTTACCTCGCGTCGAAAAAGGCAATGAAATCCCGTAACAGCGGCCTGAAGATAACCAAATTGAGCCATTCAGGGGCGTGAGGTATTTTTATGTTTAACAGAATCAAATCAATTTTCCGGAGTCGAACACCTCCGAAACAAACTGTAAAAGCCCGCTTCGATGCGGCACAGACCAATAAAGACAATTATCGGCATTGGGCGGCGGCAGATCATCTATCCGCTGACCAGGAAGCAAGTCCGGAAGTCCGCAGAACCTTACGGAACCGGTCAAGGTATGAGGTTTCCAACAACAGTTACGCCAAGGGACTCGTTCAGATGCTCGCAAACGACACGATTGGGACGGGACCGCGACTGCAAATGCTTTCCAACGATGAGGATTTCAACGACCAGATTGAAACAGAATTCATGCGCTGGGCTGACGCAGTCCACCTCCCGTCTAAACTCCGCACGATGCGGATGGCCAGATGTCAGGATGGAGAGTCCTTTGCGGTGCTGGCGACCAATCCCAAGGTCAAGCACGGCGTTAAGCTGGACTTGATGCTTGTGGAAGCCGACCGGATTTCCGGGGAATTGAAATGGCTGGAGGACGATACATCTGTTGACGGTATCACCTTTGACCATTGGGGCAATCCTACGGATTACCGGGTGTTGAAATATCATCCGGGAGATATCCGGTATGCTCCGGGAGATGAAGCGATCCATGTGCCTGCAGAGTACATGATACATATCTTCCGGCAGGATCGCCCCGGACTCCATCGGGGAGTACCTGAACTGACCGCCGCCCTGCCGCTTTTTGCTCAACTGCGAAGATATAATCTTGCAGTGTTGAGTGCGGCAGAAGCCGCCGCTGACTTTGCCGCCATCCTTTATACGGATGCTCCGCCCAATGGGGAATCCGATGAAGTTGAGCCGATGGACACGATCCCCCTTGAAAGGAATATGATGTTAACGGTTCCGGCTGGCTGGAAACTCGGACAGCTCGACCCGAAACAGCCGACAGCCAATCACGGAGAGTTTGTGAAAATCATTCTGTCGGAGATCGCCCGGTGTGTGGTTACAACCTACGGAACGCTCGCCGGTGATTTCAGCGGTCACAATTACGCCAGCGGCAGACTCGATAATCAAATCTATCACAAAAGCATTCTTGTTGATCGCTCGTTCTGGGAAACAGAGGTTCTGAACCGCATCTTTGAGGTGTGGTTCCGGGAATACGCTCTGACGGAACATCTGATTGCAGACACCCCAAAACATCTGTGGTTCTGGGATGGTTTCCCCCATGTCGATCCCGGTAAGGAAGCTACTGCACAGGAAAAACGGCTGGCGAATAACACCACCACTCTTGCCGCAGAGTGTGCAAAGGACGGTAGAGACTATATGTCAGTTCTGCATCAGCGAGCCAAAGAAATCAAATTGATGAAGGAGCTGGGCATCCCCATTACCGGGGAAAGCACAGCAGAAGTTTTAACCGAACCGGAAACAAATGACGGTTCAGAACCAATAAATGAGGATATATGACCGAATTTACCCTTATCGAAGCCGCCAATGGAGCAAAACCCAAAGTTATGGGAATTGCTTATTCCGGTGGTAAAATGAACTTACCGGGGTGGAAACACCCGGTTGTGGTGGATCTTGCCGGGATGGATATTCCTGAAACTGTCCCCTTGCTGACCAACCATGAGAACAAGACGGACAGCCGGGTCGGGATCATCTCCGCCAGTATCAAGGATAACGCCCTTGAGATTTCCGGAGAGATCGTTTCCGACAGCAAGGATGCACAGGACATCGTTGCCCAGGGCAAAGCCGGTGCGGACTGGCAGCTCTCAATCGGAGCCGATGTCAAGGAATGTGAACTGGTTAAATCCAGCCGTTCCGTCAACGGTCAGGAAATCGAAGGACCGTTTTACCATGTCACCAAATCCACTCTGCGTGAAGTAAGTGTGGTTGCTGTGGGGGCAGATGCCCACACCAGTATGAAAGTTACCGCCAATTTCAATCTTTCCAAACCCAATATCGAAGGAGAAAGTATGACTGAAGAAAACAAAAACAATGTGAGTGCTGCCGATGAAACCGTCAACACCGAGCAGGAAAAGAAGCAGGAAACTGCCGCCCCCGCCGCCAAGGAAACCGAAGCGGAAAAGAAACCCGAACAGGCGAAAGCCGAAGCCACCCCTGCGGCGATTACCGCCAGTGCAACTGATGTATCGGCAACTGCCAAAGAAGCCGCTGTTGCGGCCGTGAAAGCCGAACGTGAGCGTGTCAGTGCCATTCAGGGAATCTGCAACGGCGAGTTCCCCGAAATCGAGAAACAGGCGATCGCCTCCGGCTGGACTCCGGAAGTTGTGACCAAAAAAGTCTTGGAAACCATCCGTGCCGAGCGTCCTGCCGCCAGCGTGAATATCTCTGTCAAAGCCAAACCCGAAGGTGGTGAAATGCGTAAAACCCTTGAAGCCGCTATGAGTTTGCGTTGCGGCGTTGATGCCGACACCTTGGAAAAATCCTATGGTGCGCAGACCGTTGAAGCCGGTATGCGTGAAATGGATATGCCGTTGAAGCAGCTCCTTGTTGAGTGTATGAAACTTGATGGAATTCCTTATTCCAGAGGCTTCGACAACGAAACCATTCGTGCGGCTTTCAGCTCAGTGTCTTTGCCGGGCATTTTGAGCAATGTGGCAAACAAAAAGTTGCTTCAGAGCTACGAAGCACAGCCCATTATCGCCACAAAACTCTGTTCTACCGGAGATTTGAATGACTTCAAAGAAAATGACCGCTTCCGTTTGACCGATGTTGGCGATCTTCTTCCGATTGCCGCTGACGGTGAAATCAAGGACGGTGGACTCATCGAGGAAACCGCCAAGAATCAGCTCGATACCTACGGCAAGAAGTTCTGTCTTACCCGCAAGATGATCATCAATGATGACTTGGGGGCATTTATGAAGGTTCCCACCGCCATGGGCAACCGTGCCGCCCGTCTTATCGACCAGTTGTTCTTCAGCCGCTTGCTTGCGAACCCGACTCAGGCTGACGGCAAGGCTCTGTTCTCCTCTGCCCACAAGAACATCCTCGGTGGTGCAAGCTCCGCTCTCTCTGCTGAAAGTTTGAAGAAAGCTATCCAGCTCTTCCTCGATCAGGTGGATGCAGACGGTCAGCCCATTTCTGTTGAGCCCCGTTATCTGCTCGTTCCGACTGCGCTCAAGCATCAGGCTATCGAGCTTACCAAGGGTGCAACTCTCATCATGAGCGGCACTGACAACGCTGTCCGTCCGGCTCTGAACGTTCTTGCAGACGAACACCTTCAGGTTGTTTCCAGTCCGTACCTCGGCAACAGTGCCTATGAGGGCAACAGTCAGACCGGCTGGTACTTGTTCGGTGATCCCAAGACCATCGACACCTGGGAAATCGGCTTCCTCAAAGGAAAACGCACCCCGACTGTTGAACGCGGCGAAACCGACTTCAATACCCTCGGACTCTGGTTCAGAGTGTATTTCGACCTCGGCGTTCGTGAGCAGGATCATCGTGGTATGGTAAAAGCCAATGGTGCTGCGTAATCCGGAAACTTCATCGGGGGCAACTTGCCCCCACTTTTCAACATCAAAAATAAACAGGAGATTTTTTCATGCTTGCTCGCTATGTTCAAAAAGGTGATTCCATTGATTACCGTCCCACTACTGCTGTTGCCGCTGGTTCCGTCATCGTGATCGCTGACCTTGTCGGTATTGCCCGCCTCGATATTGAAGCCAACACTCTCGGCAGTCTTGCTGTGGTCGGCGTGTTCGACATTGTCAAAGCTGCCGGTCAGATTCCCTCCGGTTCTACCGTTTATTGGGATGCCGGAGCCCAGAAAGCAACCTTGGTGTCCGGTTCCAACCACTATCTCGGCAAAGCCATCGCCTCTGCAGAAGATGGAGATGAAACTGTCCGTGTTCTTTTGAATGCACCTTACAGTCTTGCCACCACCTTTGTCGCAGGTGATCCCATCAATGACCTCATTGATAACTCCGGGGGTACTCCGGCACAGACTATTGCTGAAATCACGGAATGTGAATGCAAAGATGCCATTGCATCTCTCGTCAAGAAAACCAATGAGATCCTGACTGCTCTCCGCGCGGTCGGTATCATCGCTACTGAGTAATGGATCTGCTGGGGACAGCGGCAGAGTGGCTCAATGACCAATGTGAAAGGTGTTTATCCGTCCCGGTTGAATATATTCCCCGTAACGGCACACCGTCAACGGTGAATGCAACCTTGGGACGGACACTTTTCCGGGCAGAAAATGAATACGGTGTGACCGTAAGGATAGAAAGCCGGGATTTTCTCATCCGGGCTTCTTTTTTGCCCAGAGAGCCGCAACGCGGCGACAGGATCATCTATGCCGGACGGGAATTTGAGGTGCTTGCACCCAATTCCGAACCAGTCTGGCGGTGGTCTGGTCCGCAGCACATTACCCGCAGAATTCACACAAAGGAGATTGGAAATGCCTGACTCTCCCGATCACAAGGACATCTGGCACGAACTCAATCAGGCAAGATTGGACATCGCTGAACTCCGAGGTATGGTGAAGATGCATTTTGAAGACCGTCAACACCACATTCCCCCCTGCAAGCCAGCTGCGGATATGCAGAAAACAATCATTTCTGCGCTGGCGGCAGCAGTCATCGCCATGCTTGGTGCAATCTGTAACCTTATTATGGCGGTGGTCAAATGAGTGAAGTTGTTACCCTTGCCGAAAAAGTTGTTGCCGAACTGGAAGAATACAATGCGGAGTTGTCTTTCTTCCCTGAATTTGAACTACGGGATCTGGATGAAATGCGTGTAGTTGTTGTTCCGGTTGGAACTCAATATAAAACGCTTTCCCGATCCTCTCACGAGGAGTTGCCCCGTGTTCAAATCGGTATTCTTAAGCGTGGCAGTGAAGAAGAACTGCCGGAACTTTTGAAATTCGTTGAGGGACTCGGACTTGGGTTTCTCAACAGAAAATTGGGGGCAGCAACGTGTATTTGCGTTGCCTATAACCCTATTTATTCCCCAGATCACTTGCGTGAGCGCGGACAATTCACCAGCGTGATCGAACTTACCTTCAAAGTCCTCAAGTGAAGGTTCGCATCGAATTCGATGAAAGCCGGATTCTGATTGCCGTGCAACGCGGCAACATTACAGCTCTCCGCCGTGCCGGAGCCTATGTCCGCAAAGCCGCCCGAAACAGGGTCACCCAAAGTGCCAATGCTTCCACTCCCGGCTCACCGCCGAACACCCGGCAGGGACTTTTGAAACGGTCTCTGCTCTTCGGAGTTGAAAAGCAACGGCAAAGTGTAGTTGTGGGTCCGGCTGAAAAGTTTATCGGCACGGCGATGAAAGCTCATGAATTCGGCGGAACTTATCGTAAACGCCGTTACCCGAAACGCCCTCTTATGGGACCAACGTTACAGGCAACGGCATCCAAACTCCCATCTCTTTGGGAAAAATCTGTAAAATAACTCTGAAAGGAACACCTATTTATGGCTATTGTTCTTGGTCTTGATGCCGTGCTGATGCGCGGTACTGCTGGTTCGCAGGGCTCCACCGAGGTCAAAAATGTGAAAGACCTTACCCTCAATTTGGAGTCGGGTGAAGCAGATGTGACTACCCGTGCCACCAAAGGCTGGCGTGCATCTGTTGCAACCCTGAAAGAAGCAAGTCTGGAATTCAGCATCCTCTACGATACTGAAGACTCGGACTACAATGCTTTTGCAGATGCCTATTTCAACAACACTCCGCTTTCCCTTTTCATCTCCGATGGTAACGGAACCGGGCTTGATGCAGACTTCTCCATCACTGGTTTCAGTATTGAACAGCCCTTGGAAGAGGCTCTCTCCGTCTCCATTACCGCCAAACCTACTGCTTCGGAACGCGCTCCGCAATGGGTCGGTGGCGGTGGGGCATAATCAGCGCATCTATCTGTAACACTCCGGTTCGCCGGAGTGTGTTTCCCCTTAATATATAAATGTAAAGGAAAATGTGATATATGAAAACTTTTACTGATAATACCGGACGCACCTGGACTCTTTCTGTGACTGTCGGCACGATCAAGCGTGTCCGTGCATTGTGCGGAGTTGACCTTGCCAACATCATCTCCATTGAAGCCGGGAAAGCTCCCAATGTTGGCTTGCTTGACCGCCTTGCTTCCGATCCGGTTCTGCTGGTCGATGTTCTGTATGCCGTCTGCAAACCCGAAGCTGATGCCCAGAATGTTTCTGATGAAGATTTCGGGCGTGCCATGGCTGGTGATGCCATTGAACACGCAACTACCGCCTTGCTGGACGAAGTTATCGATTTTTTCCCGCAGGCGAAGCGGAAAGTGTTCAACAAGATCCTTGGAGCCTCGCGCCGCTTCGAAGCCAAGAGCAAAGAGGCTCTGACGGCTCTGTTGGACGATCCGGAATTCGACGCCAAAATCGATCAGGCATTGGAACAGTTGACAGCCTCATCTACCGCTGTGCCGGAATCGCAGGAGTAAATCCCGATCCATTCACACTCCGGGAACTTGTATTGATGGCTGATGCACGGGGGCAGATGGAATGGGAACAAACCGCCAGTTTGATGGCATTGGTCGTCAATTTGGTGCGTGATCCCAAGAAGAGCAAACCTGCAAAACCGGATGCTTTCAACCCGTATGCCCAGAAGGTGCAGAAAATCACGAAAGCACCTCTGTCGATTCTGAAAGATGTATTTGTAAAAAAATAAAGCTGGCAGTTTTTTTCTGCCAACTTTGTTGAATATTGGACGTGTTTGCTGCCCAACTGTATTAAGAATTGGGCAGTATTTTCCAAACATTAGGCAAATGCAAGTTGTGGAATAATTGCAAGTTCAGCCTCAGCCTTTGCCGCAGCCTCGCAAAGGTCATAATTTGACTGAAGGTTGCACCAAAATTCCGGACCTGTTCCGAAATATTTTCCGAGACGTAAAGCGGTATCAGCTGTAATCGCACGAGTACCTCTAACGATTGCATTGATTCGCGGCGCAGGCACATGAATATCCAACGCCAGTTTATTCTGACTGATATTCATAGGCTTCAAAAATTCCTCGGAAAGAATTTCTCCGGGATGGATCAAATTTTGAGTTCTGATCATAATTCACCTCCTATCAGTGATAATCGACAATTTCAACGTCATAAACGTTGCCTTCATGCCATGTAAAACAAATGCGCCATTGCACATTTATTCTAATGCTGTACTGTCCTTCACGATCTCCGTGCAATGCTTCAAAATGATTGCTTGGGGGTATCCGTAAAGTTTCAAGGACAACCACGGCATCCAACATATCCAACTTTCGCAGAGCAACCCGTTCAAAAGCCTTAAAACGGCGACTTTCGCCAGTTGCTTTCAAATTTTGGGTATCCCTGCATTTATAGCTTTTTATCATGGGATCATCCTTCCTATGATACAATATAACATCGCAAGGCGTATAATGCAAGGCGTATAACGCAAAAAATAAAAAATTTCTCAAATCAGGAGCGTCATGAGTATCGGAAGCACTATTCGCGCCGGAGCTGCGTATGTGGAGGTAACCGCCGAAACCTCAAAGCTCCAAAGAAATCTGACATCCGCTCAAGCACAGTTACAAGCATTCGGCAAAACGTGTACGACTGTTGGCAGAGATCTGCTGATGCTCTCCGGAGCAATGGCAGTTCCGCTTGTGATGGCAGCAAAATCCTTTGCGGGATTTGATGACAGTATGCGTTTGGTTCAAGCCGTTACGCAGGCAACCGACAATGATTTTAAGGCTCTGACCATCACCTCCCAACGGCTCGGCAGAGAAACTTCTTACACTGCCCAGCAAGTCGCTGATGCGATGGTTGCTCTCGGACGCATGGGTTTTTCTCCTAAAGAAATCCAAGCCGCCATTGCCGATGTTCTGAATCTTGCCCGTGCTACCGGAACAGATTTAACAGAAGCTGGCGACATTGCTGCCAACTCTTTGCGTATCTTTGGTTTGGAAGCACAGAATATGGCAGATGTTTCTGATGTTTTGACCGTTACAGCAAACTCATCTGCCCAGACTTTAACGGATCTTTTCGAGGCGTTAAAGATGGGAGGACCGCAAGCTGCGGCAGCTGGGGAAAGTGTCCGGGAAACGTGTGCGGCACTGGCTGTCCTTGCCAATATGGGTATTAAGGGGTCACTCGCTGGTACTGCTCTGCGTAAGAGTTTCAGCCAGTTTGCCAAGGTAAAAGTCCAGGAGCAACTCCGCGCTGTTGGTGTAGAAACACTGGATGCCAACGGCAACCTGCGTAAAATGGCAGAAATCATGCGTGATATCGCCAAAGTTATGCAGACAATGCCGACCGCTGAAAAACTCGCCTTTGCCGAAGATATCTTTGACATCCGTGGTTCACTGGCAGGTCTTACTTTGACAGCAAACACAGATGAGTTGGACGCGATGTTGGCAAAGTTGATGGATGTAGAAGGCGTTGCAGCTGACACCGCCCAAAAGATGGATGCAGGACTCGGTGGTTCATTCCGACTGCTGATGTCTGCCGTTGAAGGTGCGATGAACGCCATCGCCGCCGCTATGAACAGCACCTTGCAGCCATTCATTAAAAAGGTAACCGATGTCATCAATGTGTTTACGCAGTGGATCGAACAGCACCAAGGACTGGTAACTGCGTTTGCAGTAGTGGTCGCAGGTGCGGCAACTCTGGGCATTGCTCTTGTAGCAATTGGAGTGATTGCCAAAGGTGTATCTGCCGGACTTGCCGTACTGCAGACCGTGACCAAAGGCTTTGCTTTTGTTCAAGGAATGTGTATTGCCCAGGCAACTGCCATGAAATCATCGATCCTTCTGATCGGACAGGCGTTTGCCAACTACCGCAACCTTGCAATCCCTGCAATGGTGGGAACTGAACAGTTCTGTGCTGCATTGGGGGTGGCAAGCTCTGCTGCCAATCGAGCCAGAGCAAGCATTATCCTGATGAGCAATGCGGAAGCGGCGGCTGCAGCAAAGAGCTTTCTTGCCGCCAAGTGGCAGGCAATGACAAGTGCCTTGTCAGCCTTCCGAAACAGCGCAATCGCCGCCACGATCGCTACAAAAGCCCAAGCTGTGGCTGAAATGGCGTTGAGTGCCAAGACAGCGGTGATAAATGGCTGGCTTGCCATGACATCTGCCTTAAAGGGTATGACTCTTGCAAGCATCGGAGCAAAAATCGCCCTCAAAGCTCAAGCGGCAGTCGAAATGGCAATGGGGGCAAAAACGGCAATCCTGAACGGCTGGCTTGCCATGACAACGGCACTTAAGGGTATGACTCTTGCAAGTATTTCGGCAACAGTCGCTCTGAAAGCACAGTCTGTTGTTGAAATGGCAATGGGAGCAAGAACAGCCCTGTTGAATGGCTGGCTCGCTATGACCAACGCACTTAAAGGTTTGACGCTTGCCAGTATCGGATCTGCGATCGCCCTCAAAGCACAGTCCGCCGCTGAACTTGCCATGAGTGCCAATACCGCCATCGTCAACG
>ERZ808030.86-NODE-86-length-9963-cov-3.159316_pt1 | contig 9963 bp, 12 predicted proteins | sample MGYA00380186_ERZ808030 | MGnify/ENA primary metagenome ERZ808030 (study PRJEB31490, sample SAMN06133386) | cow dung metagenome | isolation source: M7 | host: cow | place: China: Chengdu | collected 2015-05 ...
CCGCCTTCGCACTGACAACTGCGGCTGCGGTTGTGGCAATGGATGCAACGGCAGTTTCTAAAATGTAATGCGCTATGCTAAGGTTATCTCCAGTTGGTTTGGCCGCTGCACCAGTGGCCAACCAGTTGTCAGTTCTGGCAACATTTAGAGAGAAGCTGTGCCAGCCATTTTGCATTGACTCAAGCATACAGCCTTCTACTACTTTGGCGTACTCCGCTGGTACTCCAATTCTTGAAGGCACAACAGTGTTTGTTCCAGTTACCGCACGACTTACCATCGTGACACCGGGTTGTGGATGCAATGCCAAGACGCAGTTATTCACAGAACAATTTTACGTCGCATTTCAAGGACAAACAGCCCTACCTACTGCAGTAACTATCGCCTCAGTTGGTAGAATACAAGGAGGGGCATGCGTTCGTTGCGGAAAAGCGTACGCGTATTCGGTTAACGATTCGTTGACGATTGCGATTACGCCTCCGGCGGCTTAAGTTAACTAATTGGCGCCTGAGGGGTTAATTTACAAATAAACTTCTCAGGCGTTTTTTATTAAAAAAGATAGGCTATGTTATTCAAAGATGTTAAACAAAATTGTCCAATTTATATCCTGGACAAGCAGGAATTCAAGGTCATTCAAGGAAAGGCTATTAAGGACGCGGGTTTTCCGTATAGAGACACCTCTGGCAAAATGCTTAATACTTTCGGCCAGAGCAATATGGTTGTAGACGTCTCAATTGAAATTGAAGGCAAAACAGTGCCATATACAATCCCTGAGAACCTTTCTGCCGCTTACGCCGGAGACCTAGTGTTGTCTCCTAACCCTGAAGATATTGTTAAAGAAATGGAGTTCATGAGAGCCGCAGCTAAACGCGCTCTAAGTCCTGAAGAAGTTGCACGCAACGAAAAGATTGTTGCCGAGACCGATAAATGGCTTTCTGAGCTTAGCCCGGTGCACCGCGAGAAAGCTGAGGCCGAAAAGCGCATGAACGAAATGGACAGCAATATAAACGGCCTAAGAGCCGAGATGACTGGCATGCGAAAAATGCTTGAGGATTTTATTGGCGAATTTAAGAAGTAAACACTATGGGACGTCCTAAGTATATTATTGTTGTACGAGAGCCTCAGAGCGAGCACTCTCATCATAAACACCATGAGCATCATGCGCATGAAGCATACGGCTTGCCTTACGAAAAAGAGGCAAATGTTCTCATGAATGACGAAGGCTTTTTGGCCTATATCGATAAGCATGGCTACCATTTTACCGAAGAGCTGGCTGAGCACGTAAGTAAAATGATGGAAAACGCAGACGGCTCCAAACATTCTTGGTCCGCTGAACAAGTTAAAAAAGCCATGGTTGGTTTGGGCTTTTTCCAGCTTTCAGACAAGAATATGACAAAGACCAAGTCTACTTACGGCGACCTGACTTACTTAGCTAACATGCACTACGCGGACGGCTATCCGGACCCTCTCAAAGATGAGGCCTCATGCCTTAAATACGCCTGGAAAAACGCTAACGACCCGGACGGATATGACGGTATGGTTTTCAGTAGATGGACAGCCGACGCGATTGGAAAAGGAATTCAAATTGACTGGCTTAAATTTGTATAAACATGCTGGAATTTATTGAAAGTGGTAATATGGGCGGACTACTGCATTATGCAGTAGTCCGTATCAGCATAACTCTTGTGTGCTGGTTTTTTATGATTTGCGCCAACCTTATTGACTTTTGGAGTGGAACCTCCACTGCCAAATCTTTAGGCGAGGCCTTGATGTCCCACGGCTTTAGGCGCACTATCACAAAAGTAGGCGACTATTGGCGCGTAATGCTAATGGCCCTTATGTTTGATATGCTAGGAGCCTTCTTGGACTTTTACGTTTTGCCTTTTGCTACAATCCTTGGGACTATAGCCATTATATGTATTGAAGGCAGGTCTGTGCTTGAAAACAGCAAACGCAAAAAGGCACATGCCGCAGAGATACCCGAGATGGTAGCACAGATAGTAAAAGCTACTACCAGTGAGGAGGGCGAAAAGCTATTAAGGGACCTTGTGAGAAAGATAACTGAAGACAAACATGCGAAAAATAAATAAGATAATTATACACTGCTCCGCAACTAAAGAGGGCATGCCTTATAGGGTAGATGACATTGATAAATGGCACCGCGAGCGCGGGTTTGATTGCATAGGCTATCATTACGTTATATATCTTGACGGAACAATAAGGGCTGGGCGCTCTGAGACCAAAATGGGCGCGCACTGTTTAGGCAAAAACGCCGGTAGCATCGGAATATGCTATATAGGGGGCCTTGACAAAAATGGCGAACCTAAAGACACTAGGACCCCGGAGCAAAAAGAAGCGCTCCTCGAATTGCTTAAAAGCCTGAAAGGAAAGTATCCTGGCGCAACAATCCATGGCCACAAGGAATTTGCAAACAAGGACTGCCCATGCTTTGACGCGGCTAAAGAGTATAAAGACTTGTGACTAAACAAGACTGGACTAGCCATTCGTCTCGACAGGACGATTATTTTATAAAAATAATATATTTATATATAATAAGACAAAAGCTCACCAGGAGTCTCCAAATCAACTCAACCCAGAAGAATACCATGAAAATAAAAATAGCTTTAATAGTAGTTGTAGCGCTGCTACTTGTGTGCGCAGGCTTCTTACGCGGCTGCGTAGATAAGCTTAAAGCCGAAAACCAAAGGCTCTTAGCCAACCAGGAACAATTGCTTCTTGAAGCCGAAGAGCAATTGCAAAACTACAAAGTGCTTGACAGCCTTAACGCGGTTAAAATAAAGGCCCTCCACCTGACAGCCGACGAGTATAAAGCCGCTAATGCAAAGAGCCTGCAAATTATAAAAGCCCTGACCGCCGACAAACAGGATTTACAAAGAGTAATTGACGCGAAAACGGCTACCGTAAATGAATTGACCGCGGAGCTTAAAAATATTGCGATTAAAGATACAATTACCCAAACAATTGATACCCTTAAATGCTTCGAGTATACATCTAAATGGCTTGATATAAAAGGCTGTTTAGATTTGGCAAAAAACCAAGTAGCAATCCAAAGCAAAAGCCGGGAATCCTTAAAAGCTGTAGAGACTGTAACATATAAACGCTTTTTAGGCTTCTTATGGAAGACAAAACAAATCAAAAGCAGAGACCTTAATATAATCAGTGAAAATCCGTCAACTACCATTATGCGTGTAGATTATACGGTAATAGCTGAGTAACTAGCCTATATATTACCTACCAGAGCGGAGTAAAACCAAGTGTTTTGCTTCGCTCAACCCATTTTTAAGGCGCCGTTTGGCCTGAGCGGTAAACAATGGTAAACAAAAATAAACAATGATTGTTTACAATTAAATGGCTAATTTTCAACTCATTAGGCCCTGTGTAAACAAAGAAACAATAAATACCTTAAATCTTTTATAAAGTAATTTTCTTATTTTTTAGGCTCTTAAAAAAATGAAAAAACGCAATATAACCTATAGGAAAGTATTGTTTACATTGTTTATTGTTTACAGGATTTTCTATAACTGATTGGTTTTCAGTAGGATAGGTAAAAGGATAAAAAAATTTTAGAAAAATAATAAAAAAATTTTTTTAATTAAAATATTTGTTCTATATTTGCATTATAAAAATAAACCACTACTGAATATATGGAAACATTCAACTTAACAAAAGTGCTTGAGTACTATAAGCCGGACATGACTAACCTGGCCGCTATATTGTTTCCAACTGTAAAGCATCCTAAACTTGCTCTTGACAGGGTAATACGCGGAGAGGCTACGTTGGATATAGAGCAGGTTCAGAGTCTTGCCTCTTATCTTGGAGTGTTTATATCTGACTTGCTTACAATTGATTCTTGGAAGTCAGTAGACTCTCCCAATGAGAGTTTGGTCCTCAGAAAAGGCGAGTATACTGCTAAGCTTAATTACAAAGGCTCTTTCCTTGTGTTGCACAAAGGCAATGAGCTAATTAAAGAAGAAGTAATAAACACAGCAATGCCTGTGTCGGAATTTATTGACCACTTAAATAACCTTACTAAAAATTAAAAAAGATGAAGACAAGTTTAACAATTGACGTCAACGTTAAAGTTGATTTGACTGAGAATTCGGTAAACCTTTTGCGCTCATTGTTTGCAGCCGCAATGCCTACTGGCTGCTGCAATCCAAATCCAGTAGCTATCGAAGGTGTAGCTGCCGTTGAAGAGGCAAGAGCAATAGACAAAGCAGCTATAGACAAAGCAGCTGAAGAAGCAAAAGCTAAAATAGCTGAAGAAGCAAAAACCAAGGCACCCACTGAAAAGAAACCAGCCAAACCAGTGGAAGAGACCAAAGCCGCAGAAGCCCCTGCTGCTCCAGTAGAGTCTCAGCCAAAGATTGATATTGAGGACGTACGCAAGGCACTTGCTGAGAAGGTTAATGACCACAGAGACGCTATTAAGCAGAAACTTACAGAGCTTGGCGCTCCAAACGTTACTAAGCTTGACCCTGCGAAGTACGCTGAAATGTATGACTTCCTAAAGGCCCTAAACTAAAATTATGAGTAGGACAACCCAAATAAAACATAGCGAAAGAAAGCACGCTTTACTTTCAGCTTCAGGCGCCAGCAGATGGTTGAATTGTACGCCTTCTGCGAAACTTGAAGAAACCCACGGAGAGGCTAAAGATTCTCCGTATGCAGCTGAGGGTACCTTAGCGCATGAGTACGCAGAGGTTCTTATTAGAGATATGATTCTTAAAAATATCTCAGCGGCTGAAAAAGAGGCTAAAATTTCTGAGCTGACTGATAATGACCTTTTCACGCAGGATATTCTTGACGCGGTTCCAATTTATGTAAATTACTGCTATGAGCAGTTTACCGCCGCTAAGGCGCATAACCCTGGAGCCATAATGGAGATTGAGCAGAGACTTGACTTGACAGAGTTTGTTCCTGAGAGTTTCGGTACAGCTGACTGCTCGATTATTGATGACGATGTGCTCGAGATTATCGACCTTAAGTTTGGAAAAGGCGTACCAGTATATGCCGAGTGGAATACGCAGTTGATGCTATACGGCTTAGGCGCGCTTCGTAAGTACGAGATAATGTATGATATTTCTCGTATCAGACTTACAATCGTTCAGCCTCGAATTAACAATATCTCGTCATTCCTTATTGAGGTAGATGAGTTGTTAGAGTGGGCAAATACCGAGCTTAGAGAAAAAGCGCTTATGGCCTTTGAGGGCAAAGGTGAGTTAAAAGCTGGTGATTGGTGTAAATTCTGTGCCGTTAAAAATAGATGCCGTAAGCTTTATGAGCAGCAATTCGAAATAGCCAAACTTGAGTTTACTGACCCAGAGCTTTTATCAGATGAGGAGGTTGCGGATATCATTGTAAGAGCTCCACGCTTTGTTGAGTATGTTAATTCAATAACAACTTACGCGCAGGAGAAAGCAATTGCCGGTAAACAATGGCCTGGCTTCAAACTTGTAGAGGGCAGAAGTCAAAGAAAATGGGCCGGTGACGAGGACGAAATAGCTTCTACTATTTTTGCTAGATGCCCAGAGTTGTCAGAAGACGAGTTGTTTGACATGAAGCTTAAAACCATTACCGCCGTAGAAAAAATCATGGGTAAGAAAAGATTTGAGGACATTCTCGGCGATGTAGTTGTAAAACCGCAGGGCAAACCTACCCTGGTCCCTGTTGATGATAAAAGACCTGCGATTGGATATGACCAGGCAAAACTAGATTTTCAAGACTAATTTTTAATTTTTTATACTATGGATACTAAAGTAATTACTGGTAGAGTAAGATTCTGTTATTGTAACGTTTTTGAGCCTAAGGCTATGAATGAGGGTGACGACCCTAAATACAGCGTTTGCATTTTGATTCGTAAAGACGACGAAAAAACGCTTGCTAAAATTAAAGATGCCATCGAAGCAGCTAAAGAGGCTTACAAAGCTAAACTTGCAGGCAGAGACGGAAAAGTTCCTTCAAATATTAAAACGCCGCTTCGTGATGGCGATATTGATAGGCCGGATGACCCAGCATTTGAGAATTGCTACTTTATCAACGCTTCTTTAAATAGAGCTCCTGGTATTGTAGACGCAAGTCGCGAGCCTATCATGACCAGAGATGAGTTTTACTCAGGCTGTTACGGTCGTGCGTCTCTTAACTTATACGGCTATAACGTAACAGGCTCGAAAGGTATTGCAGCAGGCCTTAACAACTTGCAGAAACTTGCAGATGGCCCTGTTCTTGCCGGTGGTTCTTCAGCTGAAGCCGACTTTGCCGACGCAGATGACGACGATGATATGATGTAAGCGCCTCGGAGGCTTTAGCCCCGCCTTGCACAAAAGAGGTATAGTTCACCAGGTTTATGCCCTCTTATAAAAAGTGTAAAAAAACCGGAGACTACTGTTAGGGTTTCATGCGTCTCTAAATTTCTTAGAAACCCGTTACAGAGTGGAGGCAACGGCTATTTTCATAGTTTTAAGCTGTGGGCCTATAAGGTTCGAATCCTTACCGCTCTACTTCTTTTCTAATAACGTTATTAAATGAAAGCATATTTAGATTTAGCAAAAAAAGTTCTTGCTGAAGGAGTAATGAGGCCCACAAGAACAGGCATAAACGCTCTTAGCGTGTTTGGAACACGCCTGGAGCATGATATGTCCGAGGGCCTTCCATTGCTTACTACAAAGAAAATGTTCTTTAAGGGCTGCGTACATGAATTGCTTTGGTTCTTATCAGGCTCTACAAATGTAAACTACCTTAAAGAGAATGGCGTGCACATTTGGGACGCGTGGGCTGATTCAGCCGGTAATCTCGGTCCTGTGTACGGTAAACAATGGGTTAGCTACGGTGACCTTGGTATTAACCAGGTAGCTAATGCCGTAAATCTTATAAAGTACAATCCTTACTCGAGGCGTATTATTATTGACGCTTGGAAAGTAGACGAGCTGCACCAAATGGCTTTGCCTCCTTGCCATATACTTTACCAGTTCTATGCCGAGCCAATGTCAAAGCAGTTAAGCTTACAGGTTTACATGCGAAGTGCTGATGTATTCTTAGGTGTACCATTTGATATTGCGGAGGGTGGCTTGCTTTTAGCTCTTGTCGCTGAAGTAACAGGCTATACGCCTGATAAACTGGTTTATTGCTTTGGTGACACTCATATTTATGAGAATCATATTGACCAGATGAAAGAGCAAGTAGAGCGTAAGCCTCTTAGCCTACCTACTATTGAATTGGCGCACAAGGATAGCGTATTTGATTATAAGTTTGACGACATTAAGCTAATAAACTATACTTCGCATAAAGCGCTAAAAGGACTAGTAGCCGTATAATTAAAACTATGAAAAAACTATTTATTGATATTGAGACTTATTCAGAAAGAGACATCAAAACTTGTGGCGCTTATAAATATATGGAGTGCCCCAAGTTTGAGATTCTCATAATAGGATATGCAATTGACGATGGCCCTGTAAAGATAATAGACCTCCTTGGCGACAAGATTGACTTGCATGAAGGCCTTACATATACAGATGATACTGCAGAGTTTATGGAGGCTTTCCACAATCCGGAGGTTTTATTGGTGGCGCATAATGCTACATTTGAAAGATTAGCTTTTAATAGGATAGGCTTTGATACACTTCGAGAGCGCTGGTATTGTACTGCGGTAAAAGCCGCTTACTGCGGGTTGCCTTTTTCTTTGGACGACATTTCTAAACGTCTTAACTTACAAGATAAGAAACTGGCAACCGGAAAGGCCCTTATTAAGTATTTTTCTTGCCCATGCAAAGCGACTAAAGTTAACGGCGGTCGTACGCGAAACTATCCAGAACATGCTCCAGAGAAGTGGGAGATGTACAAAGAGTATAACATGTATGACGTGCTTGCTGAGCGCGAGATTTATTATAAGCTTGAGAAGTATAGCCTGCCAACCATAGAGCGCTATTTATACGCACTTGACCAAAAGATAAATGATAATGGCATCTTAGTAGATACGGTACTTGCTGATAATGCAATACAAGTAGATACTATTGTTTCAGAGCAGCTATCTGATGAGGTTAAGCAGCTTACAGGTGTAGATAACCCCAACTCTAATGCGCAGATAAAAAAATGGCTCGAGTCTATAACTGGCGATGAGTTTGACTCTCTTGCAAAAGATGTTATGGACGGACTAAAAGAAAAGTACGCCAATAACGCGCAGGTTTCAAAGCTGTTGACCTTGCGCAATCAGCTATCAAAGACTTCAATTAAGAAGTTTTACGCTATGACCAACTGCGCGATGGATGATAATCGAGTGCGAGGTACATTCCAATTCTATGGCGCAAATAGAACAGGCCGTTGGGCTGGAAGGCTTTTACAGTTGCAGAATCTGGCTCGAAACCATATCGAGAATATCGAAATCCCTCGCTCATTGGTACGTGAAGCTGACGTTGAAGCCCTACAGATGCTATATGATGATATTCCAGATGTGTTGTCACAGCTAATACGCACAGGAATTATAGCTCCTGATGGAAAGGTATTGAGCGTTGCAGACTTCTCAGCTATTGAGGCTCGTGTTATTTCATGGCTTGCAAATGAAGAGTGGAGAATGGAGGTATTCCATGGAGATGGTAAGATTTATGAAGCTACCGGAGCTAAGATGTTTAATGTGCCTATCAAAGCTATTACCAAAGGTTCGGAGCTAAGACAAAAATCTAAAATCTCAGAGCTCGCTCTCGGTTACGGCGGAGCGGTTGGAGCTATGAGGCGTATGGGTGGAGAGCGTATGGGCCTGTCTGACGTAGAGATGATGAGCTTGACCCGTAAATGGAGACAAGCCAATCCTAAGATTGTAGAGCTTTGGGGTGAGTTGGAAGAGTGTGTAACCTGCGCAATTAAATATCGCAAGCAGATTGTTGGAACGCCACAAAACCTGGTTTTTGATTGCGATGATACGGCTCTTACAATTACCTTGCCCTCTGGTCGTTCACTTTATTACTATAAGCCAAGGATTGTAGACAACCATATTGAGTATGAAGGCGTAATTCAAACAACAAAGCAGTGGGGTCATATCGAGACTTATGGCGGAAAGCTGACGGAGAATGTAGTCCAAGCTATCGCTAGAGACCTTCTTGCATACGCGATGCTACAACTTGACAAAGCAGGCTTTAAGATAATAATGCACGTGCATGATGAGGTTATCGCTGAAATTGACAAAGACGGAACAGAAAAAGCGGTATATGATAAGATGGTTAAGATAATGAGTACCCCTCCAGAGTGGGCCAAAGACTTACCTCTTAATGCTGACGGATATTTAACTGACTTTTATAAAAAAGATTAAGTTCTTGCTATGCAAACAGAACAATTAAAATACAACGGACCTATAAATATAGCTGTAGGCCTAAGCGCTACCAGTAAAGTTTGGAAAAATACCAAAATGGCCTGGAGTGACTTGGTAAAGAAACTTTCAGAAGCTGTTGTTACAGCTGAGAGCTATAAACAGTTTATCAATGCTTCTAAAGCTGAGCAAGGTAAGATTAAAGACGTAGGCGGCTTTGTAGGAGGTTTTCTTACAAATGGCCGTCGCGATAAGACAAACGTACTTTACCGTTCTCTTGTTACGCTTGACATAGATTTTTCGCATGATAACTTTTGGTGGGATTTTACAACGCTATTTGCGTGCGCAGCTGTAATACACTCTACGCACAAATCTACCTCAGAGAAGCCAAGGCACAGACTTGTGATACCACTTAATAGAGAAGTATCTCAAGAAGAGTATCAGGCTATTGCCAGGAAGATTGCGGGCGATATGAATATTGAGCTCTTTGACCAGTCGACTTTTGACGTAAACCGCTTGATGTTCTGGCCTTCTGTGTCATCGGATAGCACTTATTATTTTGAGTATCAAGATGGCCCATTTCTTGATGCTGACTACATTCTTGGTTTGTATAACAACTGGCAAGATACTAGTGAATGGCCCACCGCGTC
>ERZ808030.87-NODE-87-length-9901-cov-3.242773_pt1 | contig 9901 bp, 13 predicted proteins | sample MGYA00380186_ERZ808030 | MGnify/ENA primary metagenome ERZ808030 (study PRJEB31490, sample SAMN06133386) | cow dung metagenome | isolation source: M7 | host: cow | place: China: Chengdu | collected 2015-05 ...
AAATCTTGAGGTTGGCTCTGAAGAATTCTTCAAACACTGTGGCGAAAGATTCACAGAGGTGGTTGATCTTACTCAGGTTTATGATTCGGTGTTTGCACGAAGCGAGCTGATGCGTAGCAAGGACAGATCGGTCAAGATGGCTGCATCGTTTATGGCTGAACCTACCACGCAGGTCAATATGCTCTTTGACGCAGTGCTTCAGCTTAAGCGTGGCAAAAAGTCTGCTTTAGCACCTGCAGCTGCAACCATAGGAGCGGTAGTCGGATCTGTAGTGTTGAACTCAATCCTTAAGTCATTTGTCCTCGCAGGTAGAGATGATGACGAGGAAGAAACATATTTTGAAAAGTATGTTGCTTCATTTACAGGCGATGTGCTTAATGGTTTGAATCCTCTTACGCTTATTCCTTTTGTCAAGGATGTGATTTCAATAATTCAGGGATACTCCGTTGAAAGAATGGATATGTCAGTTATTGATAGTCTTGTTACAGCTTTCTTGGCTCTTAGTAAAGAAACTGAAACACTTGCTGAAGAACAGGCAAAGTGGGCAAACTTTGTAGGAGCTGTTACCCAGCTGTTTGGTGTACCGATCAAAAACATATATCGAGATGTTAAAGGAGCGTTTAATACATACAATACTCTTACAAGCGACAACGAGACAACAGAAACAGGTGTTAAGTTTGCACTGCTTGAAGGGTTGAGCGGAACTGTGGCCGGAACTATCGCCTCTAAGTTTGGCAGCGATGCTTTGGACACAAGCAAGGGCAAACAGTATTACGATGCTGTTATGGGCGGAGATACTGCACACGCTAATAGAATCGTTGCAAGCTATGATGATAAGAAGAAGGCTGATAATGCTATTGTAAATGCACTTAAAAATTTTGAACCAAGAGTTGTTGAGGCAGCACAGGCACACATTGATGGCAACACTACCGAAAGGGTTCGCATTTCCAAAGAGATTATTGCAGATGGCTTTGCTCAGGATTATGTGGTCAAGGCTGTCAACGGAATGGTCACTAAACTTGAAAAGGGTGAAGGTGAGTCAGAATCTTCTGGCAAGCCCAAGAGCCTTTATACCAAGGAAGACTATTTTAATGCAGCTTATGATGGTAATACATCCGAGGCTAACATCTACAAGGAAGAGCTTATCAAGTTTGATATGGAAACTAACGGTAAGACTCGTGAAGCGGCTGAAGAAAGCTTCAATAGCAGTTTCAAGACAGCAATAAGAACGGCTGTCAAGGAAGGTGAGCTTACAATGGAAAAGGCTACCAGAATGCTTGCTGATTATGGTGGTGTGACTGAAGAAAAAGCTTACGAGTTGGCTCAAGGTTATGACTTTGTCGCACAGCATCCTGATCTTAATTATGACTGGAAAGCGGAAACCGTAGCCAAATACCTCGATAAAGCAGAACCTGCCGGTATTAGTGTATCAGTTTATGATGACTATCTTGTAAAGAAGTCACAGTGCAAGGGTGTTGACCGCAATAACGATGGTAAGGCAGAAAAAGGCACGAAGAAGGCACAAATCTATAAAATGATTGACTCCTTGCCAATAACGTCACATCAAAAAGCGGTGCTTAAACTGATGAACAAGTAACAAGCACAACTATCGGGGGAGGTTTACATTAAGCCTCCCCTCTATGCTATCTTTATTTATATAAATTACTTGAAAAGGAGGATAATAAATGGATTATTCAGTCTATAAAATATCCCTTGACATTCATAAGCCTGAAGCTCAGGAAATACTTGAAATGAAGTTTCTTGACTCAAAGCGTAGAATACAAATCAGCCTTACCGAGAATGGCAAGGTGTACCAGATCACACCAGATTGCAAAGCTATGTTTTCAGCTGAAAAGTCTGATGGCAACAAGATATATAACCAGTGCGAAATAGTCGACAACACAATTATATATGATGTCACACGGCAGACACTGGCTTGCTTGGGTGGGGTTGATTGCGAAGTACAGTTGCTTGGCAGTGATGAAGCTGTCATCACCAGCTCTCGCTTCATTATTATAGTACACGATCGAGTTTACAACGGTGAGGAAATAGTCGATTCTGCACCTGAATTTGATGCTTTACAGGATCGTATCGACAAAGCAGACAAACTTTATGACAAGGTTAATAATGCTTATGAAAACGGGGAACTCAAGGGTGACAAAGGCGACAAAGGAGACAAAGGCGATAAGGGTGACAAAGGCGATAAGGGCGAAGACGGTGTTTTCAGTGACGAGTTAGCCGAGGAAATCACCCTGAACACAGCCGCAAGACACACACACGGCAACAAAGAGCTGCTTGACAGCCTTACTGAATCCATGATAGGCACACTCAACGTTTACCACGAGCTGCCCGAAACGGCAAACGACGGCGAAATATGTGTTTACTCCCGTGCCAATGTACTTTCCGCAGAAGACAGCGGCAAACTGATTCATGTAGACTGGGATGCATTCAACAAAACTCTTGCGGAAGATTTAGCACAGTTTTTAATCACTTTCTACAATGCAAGTGAAGAAGAAGTCGGCCATATTTATGCCACTTCGTGGTCAGGCGTCAACGGCGGTTATGACACTATATTTGAATATGCAAAAGGCAATGAACAATGGGCGGTTAATTTTATCGGCGGTGTTTTTGATAAAGAAAACTCATATTACACCAACGATGAAACAACAGTTTATCTTGACACACCCTCTGCGAGTTTCACTCTTCCGTACTTTTCGGACCTCGCAATCGACCTCTCCAACATAAACGGCGATATTCTCTACGCACCAATAAAAATTATGATTTACCGTGACGGTTGGTATGAGTTTGAAGCGACAACAGGCGGTGTAACACATTCCGAAATGACCGAATATGTCACAGCCGCAATCAACGGCTCACTTGACGAAATCGAAGCAATGATTGACGAATCGGGGGTGCTGACTGAATGAGCCTTGCGACATTAAAAGGTAAAGTTGAAAGACTTATCGAAAAGGTAAACGGCATAAAATGGTTCAAAGATAACATAACAGGCGTTAAATTTTGGGGCAACAGCACTATCACTTCTATTACCTTGGATTGTGAAAGTTTTAAAACTCTGGAAAGAGCGTTTAGTGCTTGTGTAATGCTGGACAGCGTATATCTTTCAAACACTCAGAACGTGAGTAATTGGACATATATGCTACAAGGAAGTACCCGCATGCGTACAATTGAAACTTTGGACTTCAGCTCCGCAGATAGTATAGAGGCGAGTACTTGGAATCCTCAGCTTGAAAATTTAAAGGTTGTACCTCAAACGATAAAAGTCAATTTCGCGTGTCAAGCGAGCAAATTAACTTTAGAAAGTGCAAAAAGCATATTATTAGGCTTATATAACTATGGTGGAACGGACAACGAGTTTTTGTATTCAGTAATCTTATCGAATAAGGTTTTGGAATTACTTGAAGCCGACGGCAACACCGCTCCAGACGATATGAATTGGTTTGATTATGTAACGAGTATAGGCTGGGTTATGTAAGGGAGGTTTAAAAATGATTATAACTTATGAAGATGTAAACCCTGCTTTAATTGAAAATACCACAATGAAAAAGAAATTGCTTGACGGCATTTTCAAAGTTTACACAGTTAAAGCAAACGACGGTTACATCCTGCACGATAATAAGTGTGATATGCCTGAATATGACGAGGAAACTTGGGAAGAAACAGGCAAAATTATTCTCGGATTCAGACCGTCGACATATACAGCTACTTGTGCCGCTAACTATGATTTCACAGCAAATCCGCGAGGGTTTTACGCTATTCCCCAAAACAAAAATTCAGAGGGTGAGGTGACAATATGATACACTCTTTCTTATCAATGTTCGGGCTGTACATAGCGTATTCAATTCACATTCTTGAGGTGATGTTAACGTGATTTACCGCTCACCGTTTCGGGCGATATCCCGACAGACAACAGCATACAAGAAAAAAGGCAGTTGGAAGCTCGGCTACCACACAGGTGTTGACAGAGTGTGCGACACAGACCGCATACTTGTTGCCTGCACAGACGGTGTGATTACCCGTGTCAATTCCTGCGGCGCAAGCTACGGCAACCACATTGTATTCCGCACCGATGACAACCGCAGTATTCTCTATGCACATCTGGCAGATAAACCTGCGGTAAAGGTCGGCGACAGAATATTGAGCGGTCAGATACTCGGTAGGATGGGCAACACGGGCAACAGCTACGGTGCACATCTGCATATCGAGGTGCAAAGCTCCAAAACTTGGGGCTACGGCAAGAATCTCTTAAATCCCAACAGCGTAATCAATTGGGAAAAATTCAGCGATAAAGAAGGTGACTTTATGGCAAAGACTTGGCAGAACGGCTCTACAGCAGAAAAGGTATACCAAACGGTTGCCGACTGTAAAGCCAAACGAAACAGCATAGGCAATCTTTCTGCAAAGGAAAAGGCAACCTGCGTAGCGATTGTTGACGGCTGTTATCTTGTTACATACTCCGCAGGTGGTACAACCAAAGCAGGATTTGTGGCATATTCGGGAGGTGTGAAGTAAGGTTATGGATTTATCACAAGAGGAGATAGCACACCGCCTTGTAAAAGCCGAAGAGAACATCGAAATACTCTTTGGTCGCACAAATGAGCAAAACAGAGAGCTTGCCGAAGTAACAATCAAGCTTGACAACATATTAGTCACGCTCGGTGAGCTTAAAGCAAGCGTAATGCAGTTGCAGAGTCGCCCCGGTACAATGTGGGACAAGCTGATATTTGGTCTTATCGGTGCGGCTGCAACGGCAATTATCACTTACATTTTAAAGTAGTTTAAAGTATTTTAAAGTAAAGGAGCTAACGCTATGAAAATCAATTGGAAAGTAAGACTTAAACAGCCTGCATTCTGGATTGCAACAATACCCGTGGTAATCACATTTGTATACTCGGTGCTTGCACTCGCAGGAGTTGTACCGAGCGTGACAGAAGGTGCTGTGCAGAATCTGTTCCTTACGCTCGTATCTGCGCTCGCACAGTTTGGTATCGTTGTTGACCCGACAACAAAGGGTGTCAGCGATTCCGATAGAGCGATGACTTATGATAAGCCTGAGTAAAAGGAGAATTATTATGAAAAAACTTTTTATATCACAGCCGATGAACGGCAAAACAAACGATGAAATTCTTGCAGTCAGAAACAAGGCGATTGAAAGTGCAGAAAGAGAACTTGGTGAAAAAGTTGAAGTAATTGATTCTTTCTTCAAGGATGCACCTCACGAAGCTAAACCACTTTGGTTTCTTGGTGAATCTCTGAAACTTCTTTCAGAGGCTGATGTTGTTTTCTTCGCAAAAGGTTGGGAAAAAGCCAGAGGTTGCAGAATCGAAAATCAGTGTGCTATAGACTATGGTATTGACTTAATTATCGAAGACTATAGCTAATTTGTTCAAAGTATTAAACAAACGAGGAGAGATAGCAATGAAAGATAGGAGTAATATATGGATAAGCAGATTTGCGATCTTCCTCGTAGCGAGCGTGAACATCTCGTTGAAGAATGGGTGTTCAACTCACGCAATCGTCAGATATTGAAAAGACGGTTGCTCGATAGCGTGACCATCGAGAAACTTGCCGAGGAGTTTGATATGTCTGATGCACAAATTAAAAACATAATCAATAAAGAGCTTTCGATTATCACAAGCAAAATTAGCTGAAAATTAGCCGAAAGTTAGCTGAAAGATACCCTTTTCCTTACTGGTGAAGGGTATCTTTTTTCTTTACACTCAAGTTGTAAGTACGGTGCACAGTGCTTATAAAAAATACTTACAAAAGGAGTGTAATTTATGGAACACGAGAATACTCACTTTGCCTCAAGAGGCGTTGGTAACACAGCACTTGGTCTTTCTATCGGTGCTCTTGGTGCAGGTCTTCTGAGCGGTAGCTTTGGCAATCTTCTTGGCGGTGGCACAGCTAACTGCGGCTGCAATGAAGATCACCTTATAAACCGTTATGAGCTTGGTATGCAGCAGGAGCTTGCCGCCAAAGACACAAAAATCGCTTTGCTCGAATCCAACATATATGTCGACACCAAGATTGCCGACGTATACGAGAGACTCAACGCAAAGATTGGTGCAGTTGAATCGGAACTTTGCCAGCAGAGAGTCTACAACGCAACCAACACATCTGCCATCGCTTGCATTAACGGTCAGATTGCACAGCTTATGTCACTCACCAGCTTTGCTGTTGATGCCAATAAGATCTGTCCTCCCGGTATGCCGCTTTATAACGCTTGGGTCGCACCGACTTCTGGCACAACAGCCGGAACCACATAACACATTTTAAGGGGTGGGCGGTTAGTCACCGCCCATCTTCTCCTGAAGAAAGGGTAAGTTATGAAATTTGATCGAGTAATTAATGGTATCACAAAATACCTTGATCGAGAGATATACGCTGGTATGAATGACTGGCAGGAAGTTGTGGCTCGTCTGGCTGTGGCAAGAATTATTGGTAACGAGAATCTTGAGGAAAGCCTTCTCAACAATCCTTATGTCAAGACCTTTGCAATCGCAGATGTCGATGGCAACATTGATGTTGATGGTTTGTACCGTGACCTCAAGAGGCTGGTTCAGGCAAAGGGTAAGGTTGAAATTACTCTGCCCTTGTTTGGCAAGTTTAAGTTCACAGAAAGCGATGTCGATGAACTTTACAACTGTATAATCGGAGGTTGAGTATAATGAAAATAATAAAGGAATTAACAGAGCTTGTAGAAGAAGAGCTTGAAGATGCAGAAAAATACATCAAGCTGGCTTTTGTTCACAAGGATGATAACGCTTCATTAGCGAAAACCTTTTATGAATTATCAACCCAAGAAATGAACCACGTGGCTATGCTTCACGAGGAGGTTGTCAAGATCATTGAAGAACACCGCAAAATCAAGGGAGATCCCCCTGCAGCTATGATGGCAGTGTATGACTACCTCCACAAAAAGCACATTGATAAGGCATCTAAAATCAAGGTGCTTCAAGCAGAATATAGAAGGTAACAAAAACCGCTCTTTCCGAAATGGAAAAGGGCGGTCTTTTATACTCACCTTTATACTCACCTACTCACCAGATTTTAACCGATTTAAACCGATTTTAACCTCAAAATTGCAAAACAAAACAGTGAAAAACAAAATGAAAAAAGTGCTCACATTTGGCTCTATATAGCCATTTGTAAGCACTTCTCTTTATGGCAGGGGCAGAAGGACTTGAACCCTCGGCACGCGGTTTTGGAGACCGCTGTTAAATGGCTATATATAGCCATTTTTGGGGAGTTATACTCACCTCTATACTCACCTATGATAAAAAACGATTCAATTTATCAATGTTATGAGCTTCTTTTTCTTTGCTCAGGTGAGTATAAATTTCAAGCGTAGTTTTGACATCGGCGTGTCCTAAAAGTTTTTGAGCTGTCAAGACATCAACCTCTGCATCGTAGAGTATTGTTGCATAAGTGTGTCGCAGACAATGCCACGTAAAAAGATTAATAGCAAAAACACCGTGTGCGTGGTATTTGCTGACACCTGTTACACTTGCATTCATATCACACATATACTTGTCGAGTAGATTACGCCAAGCGTGTTCTTTAAGAGGCTTGCCATTGCGAGATACAACATACCCGGTTGATTTCTTTTCTTTTAAAAAGTTGCAAAGAATATCGGGCATTGGCACTATACGTGTGCCGTCATCACTTTTAGGTTTTTTTATTTCTTTCTTTTTAAAATTAACAGCCTTGGTGACGGTGATAGTTTTGTCTTTAAAATTTATATCCGACCATTGAAGTGCGGCGACTTCACCACGCCTTAAACCTGCATACATCATTATTAACGCAGGCAACTGTGCCTCGTGTTCAAAGGTTAATACTCGTTGTTGCTCTTCTCGGTCAAGTGCTCTGCGTTCTGTTTTCGGTGCTGTTTTGCTGACGGTAAGTTTTTCCGAAGGGTCAAACTCAATAGCTCTGTTATTCTTTGCGTATTTGAATACAGCTTGAATGGTTCTCCTATACTCAGAAAGCGTGCGTTTTGCCGTTCCTTTGCCTGTGTGAGGATTAAGTGTAGCAAGATTATCCAATGCCGCTTGAAGCTCAAATAAGCGAATTTTCGCAATATTATAGCCACCAAGAGTGTGGTTGCTTTCTTCTTCTGAGAATATGTCAAACTGCGGTGAATATTTCCGGATCAGCTCAAGCTTTACACGATAGTTGTTATACCGTTCTTCCGTCAGTTCTACTTCCTGAAATTTCAGCCAACGGTCACACCAAAAGCCAAAAGTGTCATTGCTTAACAGATCCAGACCGATATTGAGCTGCCGCCTGACTTCAGCCTCTTTCTGTGCTACTTCTTTTGTGGTCTTGCCGTATATCTGTTTGTATTTCTTTTTGCCGTCAACTGTGCCGAGATATACTCGTGTGCTGTAATATCCGTCAGCTCGTTTGGTATATTTCTTGGGCATAATATCACCTCACTTATCGTTTTTATTTTTTTTATCGTTTTTGTCATTGCGATTCATCGCTGAAAATGGCAAATAAATTAATAAAAAAGGGTATGGAAATGTAATAAAAAATACTATAGGTATTATAATGCCCAATCCTATCCACTTGAACAAAAAGTCCAGACCATTTAAATAATAGGGGAATATCAAGGACAAAGAATATCCACTCAATAAAACAGATACAAATAAAGTAAACGCCAAATTGCCGTACTTTCTGGTTCGCCAAACCATATCTTCAGAAAGCCAGATAAACGCCAATATAGGTAACAACGCAATTATCACAAGGTGTATAACATCAGACATATGCCACTCGTGATCACCAGATAACTTGCCTAAAAACTTTAAGCCAGTTTTGGAGTTGTGCGTTTTAGTTGTATAGTCATCGTCATACGGACACACACCACCCGGATGTTTGTGAGCAGCATATCCGCCGTGTGAGTAGAAGTCATCCTCCTCATCCTCTTTATACGGGCACACGCCATTTGGGTGCTGATGAGCTGACATACCGTGATGATAATGATATTCGCCGCTTGAACGGTCATAGTGACCGCCTCTACCATCGGTGCGACCTGAGTGAGCAAGGCAGCTTATAGCCGAAATAACGAATATAATAATAGCGGTAATTAATATAATAGAATGTTTACGCACTGTTATTCACCTGCTTTAATCTTGGTGTAATAGTTGTGCACTGCAATTATCTCTTCTTTGTTCTCCCATTCGTTTCCTTTGTTAGTTAATTCATCATCAATATAATATATGTTACATCTAAATAGTATATAATAATATATTTGATGTCATCTCACCGCATTCATTCCATCCAGCAGGTCTTGGTATGTTGCAACTTTGTGGTACTTCACGTTTGCTGTGGACATTTCGTTGAACAACTTTTCGGCACATTCTATCTTTGCACGCTCTATGGCATTAAGTTCCATTGAGTTCATCGAACCCTTCGTCTCTGCTACAAAGAAGATATGCTTCACCTCGTTACGCTTCATTGCTATTGCCCAGTCGGGAGCATAGTTGCCCACAGGTGTAGGTATCTGGAACGAACGGGGAAGTTTGGCATAAACCACAACCTCATCGGCCTCATCCAAATCCTCTGCAAACTTGCGTTCTCCCTTGCTGTCGCTGAACACATAGTCGGTAATGTGTTTTTTTGACTCATAGGCACGGTCAAACTCCACCTTACTCTTTACGGTAAAGATGTCATTCTCATACTTGCCTTCCGTCATATTGTAGTGTATGTGTTCCACTATCATCGTAGACTTCTGTTCCCTGATGATGGCTGTAACCTTGCGGATAAACTCCTCTGGGTTATTCTTGAACAGATACAGTTTGTCCATGTTTATACGCTTGAGGATAGCAACCACCGTACGACGGGTTAGGCGTGCTCCCTTTGCGATATCCCCCACCAG
>ERZ808030.88-NODE-88-length-9891-cov-5.448339_pt1 | contig 9891 bp, 16 predicted proteins | sample MGYA00380186_ERZ808030 | MGnify/ENA primary metagenome ERZ808030 (study PRJEB31490, sample SAMN06133386) | cow dung metagenome | isolation source: M7 | host: cow | place: China: Chengdu | collected 2015-05 ...
CTTAGTGGTCTGCGTTGGAATGGCGCAGATAACAATGCGGGAGTAACTAAGTATAATACGCTAATATCTTCGGGCGAGTGGTCACTCGAAGAAGTTGAGATTGAAGAACTTTTATAAATATGGCAGTAACATTTACAAAGATAGGCAAATTCGAGGTGTCACCTCAGTCGGGAGGTGCGGGTACTCACTCAATCGGTCACAAATTGGTGGAGCGGCATACTGGCCGTAATAAGTATCAGAAGATGATACGTGCGTCAATCAACAACTCGGACGCAAACGCAACGGAGATATTGGAGATTGATGGATTAGCACCTTTTCTTACGCTCAATACCTCGCAGACGGAGATCGCGTACAATGTCACCACAGCGACAATCAACGGCACATCGAACGCGAGTAAGTTCCGTGTGTCGTCGAGTGGCAAGGCGATTACCCTTGTTACGAACACGGGCTACACCGTTAGCGGTAGCGAGGGCACGTTCACATCGCCCTTCGGTGAGCAGTCGGAAGGTACTGTTGCGATTAAGGTGCAGTTCACGGCTAATAACGAGAAGAATACTACTACTATCCCCGTGAAGGTAGAGTATTGGAACGGCACGTCTTGGGCAGTAAGTGGCACGCACAACATCATTCAATCATCGGCAGATGCGGGTGTGACATTCAACATCACTCCCAGCACTCTCAGCCAATTCGCTAAGGGAGGTGGCAAGCAGACGGTGACTATCGAATCAAGCGTTGCCTACTCTATCGAATTGCAGGGAGACATTGAAACTACGTGGGTTACTCTCTCTCGCAATAGCGGCTCGGCAGGCACAGCGACGCTCGACATTACCGTTGCAGCGCAAGCAGTGGGTGCAGCAGCCCGCGAACTGAACATCAAGTTCAAGAACAACATCACTGGCTCGGTTGTCGGCACGTTGGAGGTCGAGCAGGCAAAGGGTGAGGACTACGCAATTAGCTGGGCTTCGAACACGCTGACATTTACCAATGACGATGTCGGCTCGATCAAGACTAATAACTTGACCGCGAACGCAGATTGGTATCTTGAAGAGAAGCTGAACTAATGGAAGTAAATGGCATTATAATCAACCCTCAAAGTGGCGAGGCTGGTACTGATATTCCGATCAGTATCAGCGTTGCTGCTATCAACGAAGGCATAGATAAGGTAGTCGAGATTGACGCTATCTGTGGCGACAAGAGTGACAGACTTACGATTGTTCACGAGGGCTTGCGAGAGCCGTTCGTTGCAAGTGATGGCGACTTCTTGCTGGCTGATGGTGGTACGTTTAATGTGTTAAAGAGTTAATTATGAGCTATAATAGTAAACATACGGGCGCAGAGGTAGATGCTCTGCTCGACAAGGCGGGTTCGGCAGTGCAGCCTGAAAATTTGGCGACCGTCGCAAAGAGTGGATCATATAATGACCTGAGCAACAAGCCGACGATCCCCGCAGAGCAGGTCAATGCGGATTGGAACGCAACGAGTGGCAAAGCGCAGATTCTCAACAAGCCGACCATTCCCGATATTAGTGGCAAGGTTGACAAGGTTGTAGGAAAGCAGCTCTCTACTGAGGACTTTACTTCGGCTCTAAAATCTAAGTTAGAGGGGTTGAGCAACTACGATGATGCCGAGTTATCTAACGCCGTATCTGCCCTTCGCAAAGACTTTGACGAGCTTGTCAGTGGAGATACTACGACTGCAATTAAGACCTTTAACGAGGTTATTGCTTTCCTTGACGGAGTGCAAGATACACAGGACTTGTCAAGCATTATTGCATCTATTGAGCAGCAGATTGCAGGTAAAATGGACAAAGTCATATTGTCAGCAGTTGCCACAAGTGGTAGTTACAACGACTTAAAAGACAAGCCGACCATTCCTTCTGCTGTGACAGAAAACACCGTTAGCGGTTGGGGATTCACTAAGAATGCGGGCACTGTTACTGGAGTAAAGATCAACGGCTCAACGAAGTCGCCATCATCGGGCACGGTTGACATTGGTAATGTTGTGACAAGCATTAAGATCAACGGTTCAACCAAGAGTCCGTCAAATGGCGTTGTCGATTTAGGTACGGTTATTACTGCGCATCAGACATTAAAGACCATCAACGGTCAGTCGATTGTGGGTAGTGGCGACATTACAATCTCAGGCGGTGGCGAGGAGTATGCCGAGCCGTATCTTGTAGACTATGGCGGTGGTGGTATGGGCGCGTGTTTCGCAATCGAAGATGACATAAACTCGCCTATGTTGCCTGATGTGACATACATTTGCCCAGTACCTGTAATGGCTGTTTGGGTTCAGACCTTACAGCCGCCTACTGGCAACGTGGGAAAATATACATTTCATTTCAATGTCGGAAACGACGGTGCAATGGTGTATATTGACGAGAGCATTCTTATGGCGGGCACATGCCCCGAAACATTAGAGTCTAATGTATCCTGCGAGCTGAGCATTATAGCTACTAAAATTGGCAATACGTATACCTACAAAGCTGTTTTAACCTCATTTAGTTAGTTATGGACAGACGAAGAGCACTTTTAGCATCTGCAAGCAGTGGCGGTGGAATCCCCAACAATGAAATTTGGTATACATCGAGCGATGGTGAGGTTGTAGAGCTTTATGAGACCGATTATTTCGGAGTAAATATTGTATCGAATACTTATGAGAACGGCAAGGGTGTAATTAAGTTTGACGGTAATGTAACAAGCATTGGAAGTTATGCATTCCGCGGCTGCAGTAGCCTAACTAAGGTAACTATTCCCAATAGTGTAACAATCATTTCCAATGATGCATTCAATATGTGTAGCAGCCTAACTAAGGTAACTATTCCCAATAGTGTAACACGTATTGGAAAGTATGCATTCTATGATTGCAGTAGCCTAACCGAGATCACTATTCCCAATAGCGTAACAATCATTGAGCAATATGCATTCTATAATTGCAGCGGCCTAACCAATGTTTCGATTGGTAATGGCGTAACAAGCATTCAATCTTATTCATTTGAAAAATGTAGCGGCCTAACCAATGTTTCGATTGGTAATGGCGTAACAGGTTTTGGAGAGTATGTATTCCGCAATTGCAGTAGCCTATCCTCAATTAAATGCAACGCGATAATAGCACCAAAAATTTCTTACACTACATTTGGAGGAATTGGGGAAAAAGGAATACTGTACTACCCAACTGGATCAGATTATTCTTCTTGGCTAAGTAGTTCGTCTTACTATCTTGGTTATTATGGGTGGACTGGACAACCGCTGTACACCCCAACAAGCTATTATGACTTAACAATCACCGCAGATGATGTTAGTGGTAAAGAAACAACGACAACCATTTATTGGTCGTGTAAGAGTGATGGATTTGATCCAATTGATGGTTCGCAAGTAACAGGCGTAATTCTAACTGGTACGGCAATATCAGCAGAATTCCCTCAGAATACATCTACAACAAAAACCGTTAAAAGAACAATTACCTTTGAGTATCAAGGATTAACGGCAACAACCACAATTACACAGGGTGTATGGGTAGAGAATAAGACATATACAATCGATCTAAATGATGAATGGCGATTAAGCAGTTCGATCACTAATCCTAATGCAAGTGCTTACGATGGTGTTTACGAGTCGTTCAGCAATGAAGGCGTAGACAGCAGTCAGGCTGTTATGTATTTGGATATTGACGGTTATGATACGTTTAAACTTTATATCAGAAGTTATGCAGAATCTAATTACGATTATGTAATGGTATCTCAACCCGATAAAAGCATAAATGGCGATACATCGTATAGCGATACTTCGCTAATCAAAGCGCATACAAGAGGTTCTCAAAATAGCGGAACATCTATATCCAGCTATCAATTGGTTGAATATACTGGGCTGAAAAGTGGAAAGCATAGAATAACTATATTGTATCGAAAGGATTATTCAGCTGCAAGTGGAGACGATCGAGGTTATGTGTTAATACCTAAAAATCAGTAATTAAATTAAATTATAGTTATGAAAAAATACATAAAGAATGGCGTCGTTAAAAACGCAGAGGATATAGTGATTCGCGGTAAGGCTCGATTCATCTTTCATCCGACCGAGGAGCAGATATTAGCTGCTGGCTGGGTGGAGTACATCGAGCCTCCAAAGCCCGAATACAAGAAATCGCCTATGCGAATAGTCGAGGAGCTTGTAACGAAGCAGTGGAACGAGCGCACGGACATCAGCAACGAGGAGGCATTGGACTATATGATGATAGTGTACGAATGGGAACATTATCTCGGTCAATTAATCCCCGCAGGTCGAATCGTAGCCTATGATGGTAAGCTGTGGCGTGTGCGACAAGAGCATACCGTGCTCGAACATTATGCCCCCTCGCTTGAAACATCTTCTCTCTATGAAATCATAGATAAGGAGCATAGTGGAGAATTGAATGATCCCATTCCCTATAATCCTCCTATGGAAATTTTCAACGGCAAATACTACACCGAGAACGGTGTGATCTATCGCTGTACCCGTGACAGTGGAACGGCTCTCTCTCACCCGCTGAGTGCGCTTGTAGGGGTATATGTAGAATTAACATAATAGCAATAGTATGAACATTCAGCATCCTGTACAGTCAGCCGAGAGTGCGCTATTACAGGGCGGCACATCGGTCGTGATGACAGCGTTTCTGGCAGAAGTAATCGCAGATATGTTACCATTCTTAGTTGTGGCGGTAGTCGTCATCCTCGTTGATCTAATATTCGGAATCAGAGCAGCGCAACATCGCCAAGAACAGGTACGATGGTCACGTGCATTCCGCCGAACGGTGTCGAAAATGTTTGAGTATGTGTGTTGGGTCACGTTGAGCTCTTCGCTGGCGGTAGCATTCCACTTTCCTGCATTGGAGTGGATAATCCTTGGCGCTGTACTACTCAATGAGGTTGTATCTATTGGTGCCAATTGGTGCGACCTTCACGGCATTAGTATTAAAGGACTCAATCTGCCGAAAATCATAGGGGATAAGGTAGGAGTAGATCTGTCAGACATTACAATATCTAGAACAAATGATGAAGACAAGTAAAGAAGGAATTGCGTTGATCGCGGACTTCGAGAAGTTCGAGTCCCAGGCATATGTATGTCCGGGTGGCAAGTGGACGATTGGTTATGGACATACCCAAGGTGTCAAGGAGGGCGATGTCATTACAGAGGAAGAGGGAGTGAGACTTCTACAAGAAGATATCGCAGAAGCTGAGCGATATGTTCGAATGTACGTCCATACGCCATTACGACAGAATCAATTCGACTCATTGGTTTCGTTCGTTTTTAATGTTGGATGTGGAAATTTCAAGCGTTCAGCATTACTGAAAGAAGTCAATTATGATGCCGATGGGTTTAACGAGATTCGCCCCCGCTTTATGGCGTGGGTTAAAGCTGGCGGCAAAGTGCAGAACGGCCTTATTGCCCGCCGTAAAAAGGAAGCTGAGATGTATTGTAGAACCCACTAAAAACAAGAATATATGAAAATTATTTACAACAAAATCCTCCCTTTCGGAGCATTTAGCTTGATTAACTTTTTAGGCTTGGTGTTTTCTAAAATTAAGCCAGAACGAATTACCGACGAGATTAAGTACCACGAGCACACTCATACCGAGCAGCAAAAGGAGATTTTAATTGCCTCTGCACTAGTTTCGCTCGTCTTGTGTAACATTTACACAAGTTGGTGGTATTTACTTTGTGTAATTATTATGCCGTTCCTTGTCTATGCGATTGGCTTCTTGTTTGCACTGATTCTACCTCCATACCACGATGCCCAATTTAAGTGGGATAAGAGTTTGTCATTCGCAAAGAATTGCAAGGCTTTTGTTCAATTCTTTGGCAAGTTGTGGATTGACGCTTACCGCGACAACTGCTTCGAACGTGAGGCTAATGCTCACGAGCACAACCCCCATTATGTGTTAGATCGCAGATGGTGTGCTTGGGCTTGGTACATTATTGTAAGAAATTAGGATATTATATGAAAACCTATTGGCTCATCCTCGCGGCTCTGCTTGTGGGCTTGGCTCTTGGTCGATTGTCGGTCAAGGAAAAGGTTGTTGTTGAGACTAAGGTTGAGTACCATACAATCAACACCTCAGCCATCAGCCCTGCAACCGTGAGCGAGCCGATAGGAACGAGGATCGAAAAGGTGATGTTAAGGAAAAATCTTTTCCCTAACATCGACCATTTGCGTGATACCACGAAAATGGGTGTTCACTTCCCGATCATCGACCATAGTGGTAATAGCACCATTATGGTTGACCATATCGAGGAGATGCGCGAAATGGTAGACTCGGCAGAGGTGGAACTGCCAATCCGAGATTACACATTCAGCGATGACAGCACCTATACGATCACCGCTCGTGGGGTGTATGTCGAGAGCCTGCTGCAAGTGGAGTTTTATCCTCGCACAATTAAAACACGCACCGAGCAAGTCGTGCGCACACCGCGCATTACCCACGGCTTTCAGATAGGTGGCGGAGTGGCATACACGCCACAAGGGTTTCAACCAGCAGTATATATAGGTTATGGATTAGCTATACGATTCTAGGCGGCGCAGGGGACACTATGCCCCTGCCTCAGCTTGCCGCATCCGACCTCCGAGCGAGCGACAAAGATGCCAACACCTGGGCAGTGGGATAAGTCCCCGACCGCGTGTTGGCATCTTTGTTCTTAATGAGGTCGGATTCTGTATAGATATTTTCGCATTCTATGTGTAAAAAAGATGTTTTTGTTGAGATATTAACCCTCATAACAAGTGAAACAGAAGTAGCTGAGGCTGATATTCTCAATGGCGTTAAGACGATCGAGGTCGTTGACGCTCGCAATCTGCTGGTTTATTTTATGGCGCATCACGCCGGGTTCAGCATCCCTACCATCGCCAAGCAACTTAGCCTCTCGCCGCAGGGTGTCGCTAAAATATTGCGAGGCTTTGACTTGCGCAAGAAACAAAGTGGAAACTTCTTCGCTACTACATTTCGCCGAGTCGAAACCGCACTGAAAACCAAGTCTTTGTTGTCGGAATAGTCCTGATGTACTTTTGTATCACGGTCGATATTGACCGTGATACTTAATATATCTGACTATGGAAAGTATGTCAATTCAGGACGCTCGCGCACTGGCCGAGCTGATGCAGGAGGAACGACACGATGAGAAATGGCCCATCGTGACCCCGTTGTACATTATCGTCGCGGCCATTCTAATTCTCGCACTGTTCTGGTATGTTCACCGCACAGGTCAGGACAAGGCAGATCTGGCCGCTTCGATTCAGGGTCTCTATGGCCGCGTGAATGCTATCGAGCCGGCTGTAACGGCTAGCGTAGAGAAGATCTCGACGTTGAACGGTGTTCTGTCGGCAACGACCCAGGCGATCGGCGACTTCAAGACTGTTGCCAATGCTCAGTTGGCCGCTCTAGACGGTGCTGTGTTCGCACCCCGCTATCAGTCGGGCTGTAACAATGGCGGTAGCCCTCGCTTTACCAAACGAGACAACTATTGCCTCACAGACTCGTCGTTGCAGGCAATTGAGACCTGCGGCTAGTGTCGTATTGGGAGGTGGCTTCGGCCGCCTCCCTTAATTTGTTTATGATGTTCCCAAAAAATAATAAAGTCGCTCCGAGGTTCGCGTATCGATCAGAGGCATTCGAGTATTGCTTCGCTGAGCTCGTGGCTCGTGGTCGAGATATGACTTCGGCAGCGAAAGAGGCCAGCGAATTCGCCGAGATCGTATCGACGAACCTACAACTACCAGCGGCTCCTCCTAAGCCGATGAACGGTATTGACACGTGTCTGGCATACGCCAAGCAGATCTCAGCTATCAAGCGCGAGAACCCTGATGTCTGGGATATGATCACCGGCATAGCGAGTGGCGTGATAGGAGGCTTTGCAGGCGGCAGTGTGGTGGCAATCACAGAGCCTACCACTGAGAATATAGACTTCACAAATTTGGACTAATATGGCATATCGTAAAATCGTGATCGCGGTCGATTGCGCCAGCGATCAAGAACAGCAGAAGGTGCAGGATATCGCCCAAGAGGTAAGCCAGACCTTCAAGATCAAAGCAAGCGATTTAATCGGCATTTATCCGCTGATTAAACAGCATAGAAATCTCCTTTATACAGTCGTAAAAACCATATCGGCAGAGGGCAAGAAAGGCTTGATGAAGCTCGTGCCATTGCTGATTAAACAATTGTAGAAATGAAGTGTATAGGTAACTGCGCGACCTGCGAAGTCGCGCCTGAGAGTAAAGCAGCGTGTTGTGCTGTACAAACATTGAAGAATATTATTGAGGCAAAGGCGGTGCTGGTCGATATCCGACAGATGCTTGTCGAGCAATCGAAGTCAACGGATCCATTCGCTGGCGTGCCTGCCCTCGAAGAGACAACCGAGCCAACCGACCTCGGCGCGGAAGAAACAAAAGAGGTCTTAAACTAATTATATTATGAGAAAATTTAACAATTATGGCAATGCTATGGCGTCCGTTGCGCCCGTTGCCTTCGCTCCTGCATCGACTACCGAATCGATGTTCGGAGTGTCGCTGATGCACTTCCTGTGCGACAATCGCAAGTACTGCATCAACTCATCATTCGCACCTTCGGCTAACCTTGCCTATTCTATCGGCAAGATTCAGCCCGTCGGTAACGACACCTACGCTGTGGAGGTGTTCATCACTGGTACGCTGACCTATTTGCCCCACAGACCCGTACCTTGTGGTTGTAACCCCTGCGGTGAGGTATGCCCTGTTCAGGAGCCAGTCTATGCGAAGGCTATCGTGAATGTCTATTCGACAGCTGTTCCGACTCCGACGGTTGCTGGTAGTGGCGTTGCTGTCGTGAATCCCGCGAATGTGGTTGATTGCTGCACTGTAACAAACGCGGTGCAGATCCTCTCTGAGTTCACTGTAACGGTGGTTGCCGCCACTACAACAGAAGGGTAGCTATGGCAGCACTATTAGAACGATACCACGCCCTATACGATGATATGGCGCGGTCGGCTGATCCGTCGAAGATGAAGGTCTTTGGGGAGGCTGAGAAATGGGCGTTTGCTCAGGCTGTCGAGCGCAATCCTCGAATGGCAGAAATGTGGCTCGATAAACTCGAGGCGACTCACTGGAAGAACTATCTTTCGAAGAGCGAGGCTGATGACATCGTGGGGAAGATGGTCAACCAGAATGGCAGTCGTGGGGCTCATTGGCCATACGATACATTCAAGGGGGCTGTCGAGGCGCTCGGAGGTAAGATGTCGGACGAGCCGTTCTACAACTGTTATGCACTATGGGCAACCGCAAATATGATCTTCTCGGATCACGCCCAGAGCATAGCCGAGGATATGGGCTACAAAACTATTGCCGAGGTGCCCAATGAGAAGATGGCTCTATCGTGTTACAAGAAGGCCGTAGAGAAGCTGCACGACAGTGATCGGCCGAGATTTGTCCGCGATTATTTCGGCGTCTAAGAGTCGCCTCCGCGATTATGCTCGGCTCCTACTATTCTCGATCGTCATCTATGAATGGTCCCAGCCGATCTTGGTTGAGTTGATCGAGAGGCTATAAAAACGAGAGAAGGCGAGCTAAATGCCCGCCTTCTGTATTATTATAGAGATCCCGCCAAAACACACCTTTTCGTTTTTTTCAAGCACACCTTTTCGTTTTGCGGATTATGGATTTCATAGCGCTTGGGGTTGACGATAAAGATGCGGTTATCCCAAATCTGCGTGATGTAGGCCTTCTCGTCCGAGAGGAAGTGAATGTAACGTGGAGAGGTGAGGTTGGTGATGCGGCCGATTTCCTTGAACGTATTCGTATCTATGGCAAAGACCACGTGCGAGTTGTTCACCACAACCCACCCCACCCCGTCGCGGATAATCATGCTTTGCGCCACATCGCCCAGTTTCATGC
>ERZ808030.89-NODE-89-length-9844-cov-2.432989_pt1 | contig 9844 bp, 6 predicted proteins | sample MGYA00380186_ERZ808030 | MGnify/ENA primary metagenome ERZ808030 (study PRJEB31490, sample SAMN06133386) | cow dung metagenome | isolation source: M7 | host: cow | place: China: Chengdu | collected 2015-05 ...
AGGCTACCTTCAAATTCGCAGACACTATCTGCCGCCAGGTTGCAAACCGTATGCCACATATACGCGAGTTTGCATCCCGTCATGACGTTATCCTTTTTGTTTGCGGAAAGAAGAGCAGCAATGGCCGTGTACTTTTCTCACAATGTCTGCAGGTCAACCCGCAAAGCTATATGATAGATTCAGCCAGCGAGGTAGAACCAGGCTGGCTGAAGAACTGTAACTCTGTTGGAATATGTGGTGCTACCAGCACCCCGAAGTGGTTAATGGAGGAGTGCAAAGTACGCATCCAGCAGCTGCTTGGCTGCGACGAATGAGGTCTTTTCCCCGTTCAGTACCGCCATTTCCTGGGTATGCAGCATTGTATCGATAGTGGGATTCTGGAAGAAACTGTTGCGCAGACTTTCGTTGATACTCTCGTACATCCAGTATTTAGCCTGCTCGGCTCTGCGATGTTCGAAATAGCCGTTGGCCTTGACAAAGTCAACGTATCTGTACACCATGTCCCATATCTCCTTGATGCCTATGCCATAGAAACCGCTGTAGCATAGCACCTCTGGCGACCAGCCGCTGTCGGGTGTGGGGAACAGATGCAATGCATTCCTGAAGTGACTTGCCGCCAACTGGCTCTTTTCCACGTTGTTGCCATCGCACTTGTTTATGATGATGCCATCAGCCATCTCCATAATACCACGCTTGATGCCCTGGAGTTCATCGCCAGTACCTGCCAACTGTATCAACAGGAAGAAGTCAACCATGGAGTGGCAAGCAGTTTCGCTCTGACCGACGCCAACAGTCTCCACAAATATCTTGTCGTACCCTGCTGCCTCGCACAGGATAATGGTTTCACGTGTCTTTCTGGCAACGCCGCCCAAGGAACCAGCCGAAGGACTGGGACGTATGAAGGATTTGGGATGAACCGACAGTTTCTCCATTCGGGTCTTGTCGCCAAGGATACTTCCCTTCGTGCGCTCGCTGCTGGGGTCAATGGCCAAGACAGCCAACTTGCCGCCGTACTCCTTCAGGACATGCACGCCAAACTCGTCGATACTGGTACTCTTGCCGGCACCAGGTACGCCACTGATACCAACGCGAACACTGTTTCCGCTATACGGCAAACATTTCTCTATTACCTCCTGTGCAACAGCGATATGCTCGGGCAGAGTGCTCTCCACCAGAGTAACGGCCTGTCCCAGGATAGAAGGGTCGCCCTTCAGGATACCTTCCACATAGTCGCCTGCCGTCAGTTTGCGTCTGACAAACCTGCCGCGCTTCAGATAAGGATTGACACTGGAGGGCTGCTCCACTCCTTTGTTGACAACCAATCCTGCATATTCTGCACTATTCTCGGGATGTTCCATAGCTATCGAATTTCTATAATCACTTCCAAACTTCACAAAATGCCAGTGACAAGTCCCTAACGCTTCCAGAAAAGCAGCTTGTCCACCAGTGAAGGCGCTGCCACCTTTTCATCCTTAATGGTTATATTCAGGGTCTTTACCGGCGTCTCGGCATCATCACTGACAATCAATATACGCGGACGGGACTTGAACCTGTCCAGAAGGTGCTTTTTAACAGACACCTTCAACTTGGCACTCTTGCCGGGAAGAATGGTCCTGTTCGACAAGGACACCTCTACCGCATGATTGAAAACCTGAAGACTGTGTATTGACAAAGGCGTGGTACCTTCGTTGGTAACTGTAACAACCGTCTTCATCTTCTTTGAATTACGGTTGAAAGAGAGTTCTTCTTCACTCAGTTTCATTCTGGCATCCGAAAGAGAGTCGGCAGATGACGGAGGAAGCAGTACAGCAGATACAGCAATTTCATTGCCTTCTCCTATCTTGTCGCCGGAATAGCGTGCCAGATATACACTGGTCTGGTTCAAGCCATAGTGAGTCAGTTTCTCCGAATCCAATATCAGACGCACCACACCGGTCTTGCCTCCTGGAATGTCCTTGGGATCATATTCAGCGCGCAAATACGGAGGAAGATGCATCAGTTCAGGGCTGTAGGCCGTACGCTCAGTATTCACCACCTTCAACTCTGTGGCGAGCACCTGTCCCTTCACAACATTGTCAAACTCGATGTAGTTGGTATTCATCCTCACGTTGCCGAGGTCTATGGGAAAACCTATGGCATAGTCGGACAACTCTCTTACCACCCTTCCCTGGAACACAAGAAACTCGGGGTCTTTTCCTGCATTGGTGTACACCTCCACGTATTTGCTGAAAGTGCCCAGTATGCCGGCATCATAGACCACCGTTATCTCGCCACGTTCGCCCGGCGCAATGTTGCCGCGTGTGTAACTTGCCTTGGCACACCCGCAAGACGGATGCACCTTTTTAATATGCAGCGGTTTATCGCCCTTGTTGGTGAACCCAAACACCACTGTGTGTGGTTTCTGGAAAAGTACCTCACCCGTCTTGACAATCTCCGCATCTGCCACAAAACGAGATTGGGCGAGTGCCGAAGTTGCCGACAGTATAGCGCACAAAAAGAGTATTTTTCTAATCATATCACCGGCAAAGTTACTAATAAGCGAGAGAAATACAAAATAAAGCCGACCTTAATTTTGTTTTTCCTGACAACTGTATGGTTAGAGACGATGCCTCACAGCTACTTCAATGTTCTCAATACGGCCTCCATCTGGCGCACGAGGTCGCGCTTGTCTGTAGAAGGCGAGTAGACAAAACCTTCACCCACAACAACCCTACGTGACGCAGTGTCTACACGGGTCAGGCTCACAAACGGACCGCCCAATGCTCCGTTTCTCATTTCCCACAAACCACGCACCTCGAGCACTTCACGACCGTCTATCTTGCGTTCACGGCATTCCACCAGGGGACGCTTGTTTTCCCTCTCACGCACAGTACGCATCCATTGCCCCTCGCTGGAACCAGGTATATTGAGTTTCATCACCGAATCGCGCTTCTCCACGTACAGGTCCACATCATGCAGGTCTTCGCCATGCCAGTCGTAGGTATAGACCACCAGGTTAAGGTCCTTCTCCAGCAGGTTGGTACCTCCCCACAAGAAACGCTCACCTTTCTTGGTCGCCCTCATGTTCTCCGGTGCACGGACCGTCATGCCAAGCACCTCCTTCAAGTCGTCGTCCACCTTCTTGCTGTATTTCTTCCTGAGCAGTTCCACACGCTTCTCTATCTGCGCCTCAAGAAGTATTTCCTTGATACGTTCTGAATTCAACATCAGATAATCACGCAATACGTCTATTGATGGAGCAGCCACCACCAGTTCCACTTGGGGCTTGGCATACTCATTGCGACATGTACCCATCAGCGGTTTGTCCAGGGTTTTGTCCACCTTCACAAACAGCTGGGTGTGAAACGTTGTATGTGTAGCCTCATAGTCCCTGCTGAATATCCTTGTAACTCGGAACAGTTCCTCCACCTGCATCAGTCCAGGCACCTGCGCCTTCACAATGCTGTTTATGGAGTCCTGCAAGTCGCTGTCCCATACGGCTTTGTCCACCACCAGCAGCAATTCGCTGGGCAAACCCTTCGAACTTACCAGCACCTTCTTTTTCTCCCCCTCGCCCGAACAGGCAGCGAACATCAGTGCCACCAGCAGCATCCACATCATGCGTTTCATAGTTTCTCGCTTTTATTGTTGTTATTACTCAATAATCAGGCTGGCATTCTCTCCATGCGCCCTGAATTCTTCGGCGTAGCAGCACTTTATCGTAGGCACACCAGAGGCATAATTTCCCTTGCGCTCTACGGTCATTTCCGTTTCCAGAACATATTTGCCATGAGGCAGGGCAGGAATAAAGTAGTCCGTACGGTCGCCGCGAACCTCCATATAGTACGACAGCCCCTTCTGCCATGCGTAGCCCGACAGTTTGCTTACAGGTTCTGCACATCCGGCACGAGGCACACTGAGAACCACGTATTCACAGTCGCGTTTGGCATCTATCACAATACTCTCCTTTATGCGGTCGCCCACCTTGGGTTCCGCGCTACTGAAGGTACGTTGCAGAGCGAAGTCCGTTCCGGCATTCTTCACCTGCTCCACAGGAAGGGTGTACTCGCCATAGACGGCTGCCCACATGACATCCTTTCCGTCGTTCTTTATAACTACAGACTTTTTCCCAGACAAGTCCAGTGTATCTCTTTGCACTGCAGAGACAGCCTCATTCTTCTTCTGCATCTTGCCGCCAGTCAGGGCATACACGGCATCTATGCAGTCTATGGGCGACTTCCATCCCTGTGTACGCTTCTGGTTCAGGAGCCAGTACTGCATGCCACGGATGGTGACTGTGTCTTCAGGACATACCGTCTGCCATGCCTCCATCACCTGCGTGTGGATGTGCAGACGGCGGTCTATGCTTGGCCAGCTGCCACCACGGTATGCCAGATAAGTTCCATCATTATGGTTCAGGCGGAACTTCAGCACCTTCACTCCATCCTTCAGCACCGCTTCCTTCAGAGCATGCTTCACTATCATGGCTATGGCTATATACTCGCTGTCCATATCCTCAATATTGTCGGGCAGGCGCTTCAGCACTTTCTTTACAAGTTGCAGGGATTCCTTGTCAGCCTCGCCGTCCTTCACAAGAACATACAGGGTGCGCAAGTCAGAGAGCCAAGGTGTCCAGTCCTTGTTATACTCCTTACGCTTCTCTATGCTCTCCTTGAGGGAGGTCTTCAGATAACGCTTGATACCAGTCATCACCTTCTGTGCATTGGGGTTGGCAGAGTTCAGGCGTGCCAGAAGATAACCCACCTCGCGAGTCAGGTAGGCATTGCCAGCCAGACCAGGGTACCACGGCATGCTGCCATCTTCCTTCTGCATGGTATATACCTTATTTATATATATAGTGGTATCTGGCAAGCCCAACTTGTGTGCGGCGTAGTATGCAGCAGCACAGGAAAGGACATCGCCGTATTCTGGCTGCGCCGCCTGTGGCAAGGCATCCAAGGCCACTTGCACGGGATCGGTTATCTTCTCCACTATCACACGCTTGTCCTGTGCATCTGCAGGAAAAAGGCCTGCAAGGTCAACAGTTTCGCTCTGCCCTGCCTCCAGTGTCAATGCCTTGCTCTCTGTCAAAACCACGACAGAGGACAGCACAGGAATCTCCCTTTGCTCGCCATCACTGTCCTTCCCGGCAATGGCAACAGCCTTGAACTTCAGTCCCTCAATGCCTTCGGGCACGTCGCACGAGAACACGAGGACACTGTCCCTGTCCTTGTCCACCTGAAATGCCATGGTCTTCTTCACCAGCACCCTGTCGGTCTGTGCATCCATCACCTGAACCTGCACCTTGCCCTGCTGAGCCGCCTCGCCAGTATTGGACACCTGTACTGAGAACGACAGATGGTCCTTCTCGCGGACAAACCTGGGCAGATGCAACTTTGCTGTCAGTGCCTTGCGTGCAACTATCTTTTCAGCCAGTGTACCCACTCGCATATCGCGAGTATGTGCCAAACCGTTCAGACGCCATGTTGTCAGACTCTGTGGCATGGTAAATGTTATCGCCACCCTACCCTCGGCATCGGTGCGCAACTGGGGCATGAACATGGCGGTCTCGCTGAAATCCGTTCTCACATCCACACCAGCAAAAATGTCATCTTCCTGAATTTGTGCCGATTCTTCCACCTCTGCCATGCCAACACCTGGACTATTAACTTTGATATACCTGTGAGTACCACCGGAAAATGTCCTTTCAAACAGCACGACAGCATTCTTTCGGTTAAAGTAATCCTGGTTAAAGGTACTATACTCATACTGGGGAATCTTGGGATACCAGACATTGAATTTCATTTCGCATAACATGTCCAACTTATAGAACCATCCCTCTCTACTTTGCTGAGCATAGGGCAAACTGTGATTCATGGGCAGAACAAACTTCCATTCATTAGCGCCAAACGCATCCAAGGACGCATCGTACATACCCAGCATCACATTGGCATCCACGGGCTGCCCCTTGGCATCAGTCACACGCATGGTCCATTGCTCTGTTGCACCTGGTTGGGTAAAGTCGCGGAAGGTTTCCCAATGCAGATGAAGTCTGGTATCGGGAAGCCGTTTGTACAAGAGTATGTTCTTGGAACGCACCAAGCCATCCAGCACATATGTTGCCATCAGGCGAATGCCGTCGGCATAACTGTCCTTATATGGAATATCCATGCATGTCAGTGTATCCGTCATCAGCATCACAGTATCTATTGCCACACTCTCGCCGGCAAAGGCTGTCAGGAAGACATAGCGCTGCTCTCCTGCCGGCATTCTGAATTCCAACCTGGCAGGCGTTTGGGCATCAAAGGAATCCACAGGACACTCCAGCCATTCCTTGGCCCTCTTCCCAGTCTCCACCATTGGGGGATCGGCAAACAGGCGCACGAAGGCATAGTCGGTCTGAGTTTCGCCCTGGGCAGAAAGCACAGACACGTCCACCTTTACCCTTGGAGCATAGCGATAGGTATATGCCCGGCTCACGGGCACTGCCAGCACAAATCTTCCCTCCATGTCTGTATAGACGGTATCCAAGTGGCGGCTCTCGTCAGCAGACATCCCTCGCCACCACCAGCAGGTCATTCTCCTTGCTGTGGCAGTTACCCTGCCGCCTCTCAGGGGTGTGCCGTCATAGTTCATGGCACGTCCAGACATGTATATTATGCTATCCTTAACCTCTTCTTCCTCACCTTCCTCTTCTTCCTCCTCTTCCATGGGCAGGACACTCACTTCCATATCCCTCTCGTCCATCTCCACATAGAATGCCGGGCGCTTGTACTCCTCCACCCGTATGTCGTGAACCGTACCATCCACACGCACCCAGTAGTTGCCCAGTTCCGCATCCATGGGAATCTCCAGTGTTGCGCTCAGACTACCGAAATCGTCCGAGCGAAGCGTCGTGTCCGCCAGCACCTTGCGAGTCCTCTGCTCCTGCAGCTGGACCCTGCATTCGGTACTCTGCCGGACCTGTGCCTCCCAGTGCTTCATGCTATACAGGATGGCAGACATCTGCACCTTCTGACCTGGACGGTATATGCTTCTGTCTGTATAAATGGCCACACGTGACTGCTCCTTGTAAGACGGTGCACTGTACTGATAACTGTCATAGTATGCAATTTCCGGCAGACAACTGTCCGCACCCAGGACAACACGCACGGTATTTCGTACCGTGTTCTTCTCCTTGCCTTTTATCACCGTAGCTTCGGGAATCGGTTTGCCTGTGCGTGCATCCACCACAGTGGCACGAGCCTGTTTGCCGGGCATATCCGTAACAAAGTATTGCAAGGCCGATACCACGAAGTTTTTCTTCAACTTCTTGGGTTTCTCCCTCAGGCGTGCATCTGTCTTGCAACTGAACTCCATTATATAGCGACCAGGCTTGGTGGGAGCGACAAGCGGGTTCTTTTCCAGCAGCCTGCCACGGCTGTCCAGCAAACGCCACTGCACCTGCTTCACGTTGACAGAGTCCTCTATGGTCAGATCCAGGGAGTCTCCAGGATAGTAGACTTTTGCCATGTACACCCTCAGCTTCGGAGCAGCGTCACGTATGGAGTCGCGGATAGCCCACAGGCGTTCCTTTTCTGCCTCCACCTGGGCAGGTTTACTGTTGCCATGAGCCACATAGAAGTCTATCAGTTCCTGTTCGCTCATCACCGAGTCCACCGGCACCCAATCGTGTGCCGCCTTCCATACCACATAGAGCATGTTGCGGCCGTACACCTTCTCGTCCTTGCCACGCTTCACCACCGGAAGCCAGTCCTTGGTGGGGGCGTTGTACAGGAGTTCAGGTTCTGCCAGGGCCTCACGGAAAAGTTCCAGACTTCTGCGGCGCCACGCCCCCGTAGCATCGTAATAGGCACGCATGGCATATAGTTGGCCCAATGCTGCCGAATACACAGCACGGGCAGTTCCGCTCTTGCCTTCCCTCACCTTCTCCACCAACTGGAGGTTATACTCTATGCTATCCGGGGAATTGGCCTCCCTCAGCAGGCATTGTTCCAGAATCTTGACCAGCTCGTCCTCACGTGCACTCACTGCCATGGGCATGAGCAATGCCAAGGCAAGGAAAATTGTACTTATCAGTCTATTCATCTTGCAATAAATGTTTGAGCCAATTGTTACAAGCACAAAGTAACACAAATATCACACACCTTCCAACAAAATCACCTCATAATTGACCTAATTTACACTTTTTTACTGCTATTTTAATTAATTTGACTAACTTTGCATCACAACTTTAACAATTACATTACGCACATGGACGAAATCACACTGAACATGCTCACCGCCCTCACCGATGCCTGCGAGGGACATCTGGTTCTGAACTATGCCGGCATAGAGAGTTCCACATCGGACGAGAACCTTAACATCACCATAAAGATGCAGGACGGCCGTATCCTACAGCCCGAGCAGGTAGACGTTAAGGCACTGAACGATGCCGTACAGCATTGGAAGGAGGAGCATCCCGGTTTCTTCCAGCGTATTCTGGGAGCAATGATGTAAGAGAGGGGAAAGTCTATTTATATATAATATGAGAACAGGACTTGTTCTTGAAGGAGGCGGCATGCGCGGGCTTTTCACGGCAGGCGTTATGGACGTGATGATGGAGCATGGCATAAAGGTGGACGGCGTTGTTGGCGTGTCTGCCGGAGCATGCTTCGGATGCAACTATGTATCCCATCAGATAGGTCGTGCCTTGCGCTACAACTTGAACATGAAGGACGACCCTCGCTACATGGGCATACGCAGCCTCATCCGTAGCGGCAACCTTATGGATGCAGAGTTTGCCTACCACACACTGCCCGATGAAATAGACCCTTTCGACAAGAAGACCTTTGCACAAAGTTCCGTAGAATATCATGTCGTATGCACCGATGTCATCTCCGGCGAGGCGGTCTACAAGCGCCTCACTGCCCCTGTCGACTATGAGTTTATGGAGTGGATACGTGCCTCCTCTGCCCTACCTCTGGTGTCACATCCCGTAGAACTGGATGGCCGTCTGCTGCTGGATGGAGGCATGACGGACAGTATTCCGCTGAAATACTTCCAGAAGTTAGGGTTTAAGCACAACATTGTGATACTGACCCAGCCACTGGGCTTTACCAAGAAGCGTACAAAACTGATGCCTCTGTTCCGCGCCTTCATGAAGAAATACCCTGCCGTCATTGAAGTCATGAACCGCCGCCACATCATGTACAACGCACAGTTGGAATACCTTGCACAGGAAGAGCAGGCAGGCCGCATCACTATCATCGCACCGGACGACACACTACCCATCGGGCGCACGCAGCAAAGCGGCAAACGCATGAAAATTGTTTACCAGATGGGGCGCGAAGCAGCGATGAAAGCATTCTCGCTATAAAGCCAGCAAGCTTCCTTAGCAGGAAAACCCCAGTTTCCCTATTGGGGAACTCCTGTTTCCCTGCAGAGAAACTCCAGTTCTCCAATAGGGAAACTCATGCGCCAATAGTATCAGTGTCCAATAACGGCAATGTCCTCCCGAGGTTCTTTCCTTGGGAGGACATTGCTGTTATTCTATTGTGCAACAACTGCCGCACCGTTTATCTTGCTTATTACTTCACTGCCAGAACCTCTATCTCCACCAGCGCACCCTTAGGCAGATCCTTTACTGCTACGGCAGAGCGTGCAAGGACGCTTACGAAGTAGGCGAAGGTATGAAATATAACGAAGACCATGTAGACATTAACACTTTAGAAGCAAGTCCTTTAGAAGTAAAAGTTAAAAAGGTCGGAGTTAAAGTTTCTATTACTGAAGAAGCTATTCATGAGTCTCAATGGGATATCTTAGGACTTAATATTCGTAAAATGGGTAGAGCTATGGCTCGTTATAATGAAGAACAAACATTTAA
>ERZ808030.90-NODE-90-length-9843-cov-2.546590_pt1 | contig 9843 bp, 11 predicted proteins | sample MGYA00380186_ERZ808030 | MGnify/ENA primary metagenome ERZ808030 (study PRJEB31490, sample SAMN06133386) | cow dung metagenome | isolation source: M7 | host: cow | place: China: Chengdu | collected 2015-05 ...
CGGTAAGTTATAACGCCAACGTTGGTAGCGGAGCTCCGGCAAGTCAAACCAAAACTCACAATGTGACGCTCACTTTGCGAACAACCGTGCCTACAAGAAGCGGATACACTTTCAAGGGGTGGAGTACAAGCAGTACGGCAACCACGGCAACCTATTCTGCCGGAGGTAGTTATACTGCCAATGCATCCGCAACTCTCTATGCTGTTTGGGAAGCCGTTCCTCCCACCCTGTACACCATCAGCTTCAATGCCAACGGTGGTATCGGTGCGCCCGGTTCGGTAACCAAAACGCATGGAGTTACGCTGACACTTCCTTCTACGATTCCGTACCGTTCGAACTATACGTTCCTCGGATGGAGTACGAGTAGCACAGCATCCTCTCCCTCGTATTATGCAGGTGGCAGTTTCACAACCAATGCGAACACCACGCTGTATGCGGTATGGGAGTATGATCCTGCGACCTACACCGTATCGTACAATGCCAACGGTGGTTCGGGCGCTCCTGCAAGTCAGACCAAAACACAGAATGTAACGCTGACGCTTTCCTCGACTACGCCCACAAGAACAGGATACAACTTCCTTGGATGGTCGACAAGCTCAACGGCAACCTCTCCGACTTACTATGCCGGAGGTAGCTACACAGCGAATTCTGCTGTCACGCTCTATGCGGTATGGTCGAAAATCCCTCCCGAAGTGTATACCATCAGCTTCAGTGCAAACGGTGGTAGCGGAGCTCCGAGTGCAGTCAGCAAGACCGAAAGCGTAACCATGTATCTGCCCACAACTGTGCCTACAAGACAGAATTATGACTTCCTTGGATGGAGTTTGAGCAGTACGGCAACTACGGCGACCTATAGCGCAGGTGGAAGCTTCACTCGAAACGCCAATACCACTCTGTATGCAGTATGGTCGTACAATCCCGAAACCTATACCGTTTCGTATAACGCTAACGGCGGTTCGGGCGCACCTTCCAGTCAGACAAAGACTTATGGTGTAAACCTCACGCTGTCCTCGACAGTTCCCACAAGAGGTGGATATAACTTCCTCGGTTGGTCTACAAGCTCTACAGCAACAAGTGCAACCTATTCCGCAGGTGGCAGTTATACTGCCAATGCAGGTGCAACCCTGTATGCTGTATGGGAAAAGGCAAACTATGAGTTCTCGATTTCCAACCTCACCGTGTCCGACAGCGAACCCTATCGCTACGGCACGATCACCGTTAAGGTCAGAACCGATAGCTGGGATCAGAAGAATCCCTATTCGGATATTCCTGTTCAGCTTTACTACGACGGACAGCTCATGTCCACGCAGTACGTTGACTTCGCAGCCTATGGCGTAGCCAATCTGACGTTCACTCTCTATGTGGGGGATACGCCCGGTTACCGTTCCATCGAAGCTCGAATCAACTGGTCGAACAGAGGTAGCGAAACCAACAACGGAAACAACAGCGTGGCAACTTCTATCAACGTGCGTGATTTCGATTACGAGATGTCCGTGGATGATGTGACCATGTCCGGCAACTACTGCGCAGGTGAAACGGTGATCTCTTCCTTTACGGTAAGCAATGACAGTGATTACGACATCACGCCCGACATGGGTAACTCGGCTTCCTTCACAGCCTACTATTTCAGCGGTTCGCGGAAGGTGGTCATCGCAACCGATACTTGGAGCAACGTGGTCATCCCCAGCGGTAAGACAAACCTTGTATACTTCAAGTGTACTGTCCCTTCCAACCTCGTAGGAAAGACGGTATATTGCGAATGCACCATCAACTCAACAGGCTCCTTGAATGAGGAAAACAGAGGAAACAACACCTCTACGTTCAGTACAACGATTACCTCTTTTGCAGATTCGCAGACTCCCAATACGAGATATGAAAGCTCCAAGCCCGGTTCGTACAAGGGATACAGCGCACCTGCAAACTCCACCGATAAGGCAACTTGGACGATGTGGGTATACGAGAATAATCAGTTTGTTCTGAAATCCTATGGTGTTCAGATCTCGACTGCTTCTCCCGTCATCGCACCGAGTGCAGAGTGCAAGACTGCAGTATACGCAAACGGCAAGTGGACGATTCGTTCTGGTTATGGCTTCACTATGAGCTACAGTCCCACGATCACGACCGTCAGCGGATACAACAATCCCGGAAGCTCGGCATATACGAGCATTCAGAGTGTGTATGCTACGTTCCCCGAATTCAACTACGCTACCACAAACGGAAGCTTCAGAACCCTTGAATACGTTGGTGGCAAGTGGCAATTCAAGCAGAACACCAATGCTGCCGACAACGAGCGCATTCACTTCATTCCCGTATGGTTTGCAGATGGCAATTACACCGTATCTGTAACCGCAACCCGTGTATGGACACCCGTAGGTATGATTGAAGCCACGAGAACCGCCAATGCATTCACGATTGACGGCTCTATCTACGATGACTACTTTGTAGGTAACTGACGTGAGGAAAATCTATATCTGTTCTGCACTTCGCGGAGCGATGGAAGATAACATCCGTAAGGCTCGGTGCTACTGCGAATATGTGGCACGAGAGCATAGGATGATTCCCATCGCTCCGCACATTTATCTGACACAGTTCCTCGATGATGAAAATGCAGAAGACAGAGAGTTCGGTCTCAAAGCCGGACTCTCTCTGCTTTCCGAGTGTGATGAGCTGTGGTATTTCGGGGATCAGATCACACGAGGGATGACAGACGAAATCTGCTTTGCCATTGAAAATGGCATTCCCGTGCGATACGTTCCCGAACATCAATACGAAAAATATTTATCAGAAAGGAAGATCACCAATGAAATTCAACTTTAAGAAAATTGCCTTGGTCATGCTCATTGTCACGGTACTCGCCTGTATGATGAGCGTATCTGCTTTTGCGGCCGGAACAGGCGACGTTGCAGGTGCTGTCGAGGATACTTGGGTAGAAGCCCGTGGTCAGATCAAAGACGTTGTCAATAACGTTATCTTTCCTGTAATCGACCTCATCCTCGCCGTCCTCTTCTTCGTAAAGGTGGCAACGGCATACCTCGACTACAGAAAGCATGGTCAGTTTGAGTGGACGGCTCCTGCCATCCTTCTCGGTACGCTGATCTTTGCTTTGACCTGTCCTCTCTATATCTGGAACATCCTCGGCATCTAACGTGTGACGGAGGTGAACCCTATTGGAATGGATTCAGGATCTAATCAGCGGCATCGGTGATGCCATAGGCAAAGCCCTGTCCTCGACTTGGATGAGTGTAAGCGATACGATTTGGGAAAAGTTCATGGGATTTTTGTATTCCATGATCTATCAGTCGCTTGCCGATTTCTTCTCAATGATGACGGAGATCGGTGCAAACCTTTTCGACCTCGATTGGGTGAAAGCAGCTCTGCACTTTTTCAATTTGTTCGGATGGGGCTTGTTCATTGCCGGACTCGTAGTCGCAATCTTCGATACGGCGATTGAGTATCAGACGATGGGGCGACTCAACATCAAAAAGCAGGTACTGCCGTTTCTGTACGGACTCTTGGCAGTCAACCTTTTCACTACCGTCCCCGTCGAATTATTCCGATTCTCGGTGAACCTCCAAAACACCTTCGTGAAGGACTTGGCTAACGAAGCAATCGGAATGAACCTTGATGTGCAGTATTGGGCTCACAAGTCCTTGGCATTATTCAGTCCAGCAACAGCAGGTATGTCACAGAACGTATTGCTCGAACTGCTCATGATCATCTGCCTTGGCTATTGCGTGATCAAGTGCTTCTTCTCGAATATCAAGAGAGGTGGCATCCTTCTCACGCAGATTGCCGTAGGCAGTTTCTATCTTTTCAGCCTTCCGAGAGGAATGACTGAAGGATTCACCGGTTGGTGCAAACAGATCGTGGCTCTTTGCTTCACGACCTTCATGCAAACAACACTCCTCATGATGGGCTTGATAACCATGCAATCCCACGCACTCCTTGGTCTCGGTGTCATGCTGGCGGCAAACGAAGTTCCTCGTATCGCACAGCACTTCGGACTTGACACAACCACGAGATTCAATGCCATGAGTGCAGTTCACACAACTACCACCGCAATCAATCTCACAAGAATGATTGCTAAAAAGTAAGGGAGATAACAACATGAAAAGACAATATCTTTATCCGCAGAATATGCGAACTGAAGCCAAGCTCTGGTTTTGGGGATTGAAGGATATCATCATCCTTGCTATCGCCCTTACCATCTCGGTAGTATCTTGGGCGAAGCTTGGCTTCGTCCTACCTGCGGCTCTTTCTCTGGTCTACGGAGTTCTGTCAATGCGCCTTGATGAAACCTCGGTGCTTGATTTTATCAAAAGAGCCGCAAGGTACTTTATAACCACACAACAGTATTTCGAATGGAAGGAGTCAAGACATGGCAAATAAGAAAATGTCAACCGCCGAGCTCGTCGGAATCAGCCATTTCAGCAGAAATGGTCTTATGACCCAGCGATACGGTGAGGTGGTTTATTTCATCGTTCAGCCCACCAACATCTCGGTGCTGTCCGAAACCAGTATCGCTATCAAGATCAACCATCTGATGCAGTTGCTCTCACAGCAACCCGACATCGAGATCATCTGCTCCGATGCCCGTGAAAACTTCGAGTTTAACAAACTCGCACTGGCGAGAAAGGCAGAAAAGGAAGACAATCTCAAGGTGCAGTTGCTCCTTCGACGCGATATGAAATTCCTCGATGACATTCAGCTTCAGATGTCCACCGCCCGTGAGTTTATGTTCGCATACCGACTCACGCACGAAAGTGAGGACGGCGCACTGGCAACGCTGAACCGCATCGAGAAGCACATCTCAGATCAGGGCTTTGAGGTCAAACGCGCAAACAAAGAAGACATCAAAAGATTCCTCTCCCGATACTTCGGCCACATGGTCGAGGACAGCATCGATGATGTGGACGGCGAGAGAATGATCAAAAAGTGGATCATCCCCGATTAAAGCAGAAAGGAAATAACCAATGGCAAAGAAAAAAACACTCCCGTCGGAAGTCGTTTCAAGCGAAGCCTACGTGAAAGACTTCTTCGACATGGTCGTCCCCTCGACCATCAAATTCAATGTCGATCACTTTGTATGTGGCGACAGCTTCCGTTGCGTTTGGGCAATCAAGGAATATCCGCCCAACACCACAGACCAAGCCATCCTGTCTCGCTTCGGGGATAAGGAAGCCGTAACCCTTCACATGTACACCCGTTTCGTTGACGGTCTCGAACAGCGAAAGATCCTGCAGAACGCAAGCCGTAAGAACAAGATGCTGGCGAACTCCAACGACCTCGAAGACTCGGTTATGGGTGAAGGAAATCTCTGCGATGTGGTCGAGCTGATGAACGACCTTCGCAAAAACCGTGAACCTCTTCTGCATTGCGCCGTCTTCGTAGAGCTCTCCGCAAACAGTCTTGATAAGCTCAAGGAACTGCAAGCAGACATCTCGATGGAGATGACGAGAGAAAAGCTCTCGGTGGACAGACTCACTCTCCGACAGAAGGAAGGGTTCATTGCCTGTATGCCTTGCGGTCACAACGTATTCGGTACACAGTTTGAACGAGTCCTGCCAGCATCTGCTGTTGCAAACTGCTATCCGTTTAACTATTCGGGTAAGACGGATCCCCACGGATTCTATATCGGCAGAGATAAGTTCGGAACGAACATCATCGTGGACTTCGATAGAAGAAGCGATGACAAGACGAACTCCAACATCCTCATCCTCGGTAACTCCGGACAGGGTAAGTCGTATCTTCTCAAGCTCATTCTTACCAACACGAGAATGTCCGGCAAATCCGTCCTCTGCCTTGACGCGGAACAGGAGTATAAGGATCTGACCAACAACCTCGGAGGTTGCTACGTTGACCTCATGAGTGGTCAGTATATCATCAATCCTCTTGAACCCAAGGAGTGGTCGGACAATGCCGACGAGGTGGATGATGATGCCCCCGAAGCATTCCGCAAGGCGACTCGTCTCTCACAGCACATCTCCTACCTCAAGGACTTCTTCCGAGTCTACAAGGATTTCAATGACGCTCAGATCGATGCACTCGAAATCCTTCTGACAAGACTCTACGGCAAGTTCGGCATCCATGATAACACCGACTATGACAAGCTCAAAGCCGAGGACTATCCCATCATGGCTGACCTGTACTCCATCGTAGAGGATGAGTATATGAAATACGAGAAAGGCACGAAGTCTCTCTTCACCGAAGACCTGCTCCGTGAACTCTGCCTTGGACTCAACTCCATGTGCGTTGGTGCGGAAAGTAAGTTCTTCAATGGACACACCAATATCAGCGATGACAAATTCATCTGCTTTGGCGTGAAAGGTTTGATGGATGCCAACAAGAAACTCAAGGATGCCATGCTGTTCAACATCCTCTCGTATATGAACCACAAGCTCCTCACGAAAGGACACACCGCAGCCTCCATCGATGAGCTGTATCTCTTCCTCACCAATCTCACGGCAATTGAATATATCCGAAACGCCTCCAAGCGAGTGCGTAAAAAGGAATCCTCGATCATTCTCGCATCGCAGAATATCGAGGATTTTCTGTTGCCCGAGATCAAGGAATTCACAAAGCCTCTGTTCTCGATTCCGACTCATCAGTTCCTTTTCAACGGCGGTAATATCAACGCAAGAGATTATATCGATGCACTCCAGCTCGAAGAATCCGAGTTCGACCTCATCAAATACCCCGAAAGAGGTACTTGTCTCTTCAAGTGCGGAAACGAAAGATATCTCCTACAGGTAAAGGCCCCCGAGTATAAATCAAAGTTATTCGGCGAAGCCGGAGGTCGATAACCCAAGGTCAACCAAGGGTTTTGAAGGCTTGTGTGGCGGTAAGGTAAATACCCACCCACACATACCTTCACCTCAACAACCGAGGACTGTCAAGGGTTTTTGAAGCCCACAGGCGATGATAAATCGCCTGTCAAGGGTTAGAAATAAGTACGCAATAATCAAAGAAAAAGGCTTTCGCAGAAAGGAAACAAGATGAAATATCAGATCAAAGATTTTTACGGTCAGGAGTTGACCGTACAGCCACGCTTGGAGTTGTATTCGGTGCAGGACTTCATGGGTAACGAGATGCCCGGCTTGGCAATCGTGCTTGAAGATGTGACGGACGAATCCGAACCCGAAGAATACTGTATGCTGACGGTTTCCTTCGGTGAGTTCATCGGCATGAAAAACTGTGCCTATATCGATTCCAACAACTGTGACTTCACAGCCCAACTGCTCGAACAAGGTATGGCAAAGCCCATAGGCTTCACCAAGCACAGCGGCTTCTGCGAATATCCGTTGTGGGAGTTCGATGAGCAGACCCTCAAGGATATGGGTGCTGAAAACTACGAGAAATACAACACCGCATACGAACAGTATATGTCCGAGTTTGCTTCGGAGGATCTCGAAGATATAGACGAGGATGATTCGTTTGATATGACGATGTAACAACGAAACATGAAGGAAGGTGATTGTCGCATTTTGGGCAGCCGTTGGCAAGGTAGCACTTAAAGTATTGCAGTTCCTTGTCGGAGATAAAAAAGGCAGAAAGTTTTTGGGCTATGTCATTGGCATAGTTCTTTTTATTGTCCTCATACCCGTGATAGCCATCTACGGTCTGTTCGGTTGGATGAACGCAGGTGAAGTCGCCGACATCGTCGGATACGATGCCATTTACGAAAACCTTCCGACCGAGGTACGAGAGCAGATCGATGAGAATGAAGTTCAGCTTCAGACAATCGATACAGTCTTTGCGGAGAACGGTCTCACGAGAGATGACGTGAGCAAAGCAAAACTTATCTACCTGTCCTACCTCACGGACAGATACAGTGAGGAAAATTTCTATCAAAGGTTGGCTGATTGCTTCCTAACTGTAAGCGAGGAAAGCGACCTGCTAACCAACATTTCCTCTGCATTCGGCATCGAGTTCTCTGATGCCGACAGAGATCAATTCAACCAATATTTCGGAGGTGATTCCAATTAACAACAAAATCCGTTTTGAACGAAAGGCAAGCAAGCCGGATGTTCAAGATTTCAGAATCTGCGCCGTGGAGTTCTTGGAGAACAATGAATGGCAACATTTCACCAACAATTTGCTTGACGATTACGACTTCATCGACAAGCACTCTCAACGACTCTGTGTAGGAAGCGATGAAGTGGTCAACGCTCTACTCGTGCTGAACAAAGATGGCGAGGACGGAATCCTCGTCAACAGCGAAGGATCAGCTTATGCGAGATACTCTGCTTATCTGCCACTCGCAGGTCACCTGCTCGATTACTATGTCAATATGATTTTAAATCACTGCGTAGCTGCAGGAACGATGTGTACAAGCGATGGCGTTTGGGCGGTTTCTTTTGACGAAATACACGACTACTGCGATGTAGAGATCGTTGAGGGCTCCGGTCTTGATGAAATGGTTCTACGCAAACTACAGTTGCGAGATGAGGTAGCCGAAGCCATTCAGACCGAGGATGGGTTTGAAATAACCTTCCATCTGGAACATTGTCCCCAGTGCAATGCAGGTGGCATCGAAGCTGGGTTCTCTCTGCTCTCACTCCTCGGATGCACGCTCCAAGACGTTCACTTCATCGAGAAAGACGGAAGCGATATCGTTGCTTCCATCACGGAGCTGAACGCCAACATGATTACCGAGCAAGGTCGTGAGGAATGGGCAGACGTTCTCTCCACGAAGGTCGGAAAGATCTTCAATCATCAAGGTCAGATCATGATAGAGCTTGAAGACTTCGACAAGCTCCGTCTTCAGTCCTTCGCCTACGCTTCCCACGGACTCGCTGAAAATTCGTCTGCATGGTTCAAGGATCCCGACGAACCTCAGCCTGACTTCACTAACAACGATTATGAATATATCATCCAAGATGATTTTGAGATTGCGTATGCAAAGCACATCCTGTGGCTCAACGATCTCCCCGGAGGTAAGCAACTTGATATGAGTGGCTGTCGCCTTGAAGACATCAATCTCGCCAACAGAAAGCTCTTGAACGCCAACTTCTCGGATGCACTTCTCGTAGGTTGCAACATGGACTCGGCAGAACTTTGCTTCGCAAATTTCTCCGGAGCCTTCCTTGACCACTGCTCGATGCAGTATGTCAATGCGGATGAGATCAACTTCCGAGGGGCTACCTTGAAGGAGAGCGATCTCTCCTATATCCTTCTTTACGGTGGCAACTTCGCTCATGCTACGTTCTATAAGAGCGAGCTGTTCAATTGTAATATCGGTAACACATGCTTCGAAGGAACACGCTTCGTAGATACGCCCACTGCAAATCAAAACATCGATCTTGATTTTAAGATCACGGATGCCGATTGGGTAGCCAGCAATGAAGGACAGGTGATGCAGTAATGGCTACGATGGACAATAAGTTTTCCACCATTCAAGTCGAATACGAAACCGAAAAGCTCGAAGCGGTTCGAATTTATTTGCGAGATAAGAACTCCACGGTAGAGCGAGAACTCGCAGATGCAATCGAATCCGTCTTCAAAAAAGTTGTTCCCGTTGCAGTTCGGGAATATATCGAAAAGAAAAAAGGAAAATAGTAAAGAAGAAGCTATGTCAGTGGTAGCTGATTATAAAATTGAAGAATATAAAAATTTATCTATAATAAATTTATAGATAAAATACTACCGAAAAGGAGTTCGACATCATGAGCAGAAAGATCACCATTATCGGCGCAGGCAGCGTCGGTTCTACCATTGCCTATAACCTTTCCATCGGCATCGTAAAGAATTATGTCAGCATCAAAGGGCTGTGTCTCACTCAAGGTCTTATTTACCTTTGCTAATGCAGCCACCGTCTCAATCTTATTAATAACCGTACGTGGA